>WNFI01155569.1_pt1 | contig 14810 bp, 16 predicted proteins | sample 5400471 | NCBI WGS metagenome assembly WNFI01 (sample SAMN13153348, study PRJNA577476) | soil metagenome | isolation source: 100 cm saprolite on Douglas fir-dominated hillslope | place: USA:California | collected 2013-09-17
GACCATTGACTTCGCAGAATTCTATGCTCGCGAAGCCATCCGCCTCTCCAAAGTAGAGGTGCCAGTGCAGTTGCCGGGCGAACGCGACACTCTCGTGTACGTTCCGCTGGGCGTGGGCGCAGTGATCCCGCCGTGGAATTTTCCCTGCGCCATTATCGACCAGAAAATTTACGACGTCTTCCTCGAACGCTTGAAAGACCGCGTGAGTCGGATCACCATTGGCGATCCGGCGGAGAACAAGCCTATGGGTCCGGTCATTAACGAACGAGCCATGAAGACGATTCTCAACTACATCGAGATCGGAAAAAAGGAAGGCCGCTTGATCACTGGTGGAGAGCCAGCGAAAGATGTAGGCGAGGGCCATTACATACAGCCCACCGTCTTCGCGGACGTTGCGCCCAATGCAAGGATTGCTCAAGAAGAAATCTTCGGTCCGGTGCTGGCGGTAATCAAATCCCGCAATTTTGCGGATGCGCTTGAGATCGCCAACAACACGGAATTCGGACTTACCGGCGCTGTCTATTCCACATCGCGCGAGAAACTGGAGCTGGCGCGGCAGGAGTTCTTTGTCGGCAATCTTTATTTCAACCGCAAGTGTACTGGCGCCATGGTAGGCGCACACCCCTTCGGTGGCTTCAATATGTCGGGAACGGACTCTAAGGCCGGTGGTCCGGATTACCTGCTTTTGTTCACGCAAGCCAAATCAGTCGCGGAAAAGCTGGGAGATGCTCCGCCCCCAGAGCGGAAATAAGTCTCGAGAAAAGAGAGGTTTGGGGCCTGATTTCAATGGTTTGCATTTGACTTTATCGCAAAGCGTGCATCAGAATAGGGCATCTGGTTGGCGTCCCTGCTCCGGCCAGAATACTTTCGGGCCGGCGTGTTCACAGTGCGAGCGCGCCAGCGTCAAGGACGCTCGTTATGGCCAAGATCCTTTGTATAGACGATGAGCCCCACGTAGTTACGCTGAAGTGCGCTATTTTAGAAGCGGCGGGCCACACCGTTACCTCGTCGACTTCAGCCCGGGACGCCATTGAAAAATTGCAGAACAACACCTACGACGCCGTAGTCACGGACTGGCGTCTGGGCGACGCCAACGGACGCGCCGTGGTGCAAGCCGCTAAAAATCATAGCAGCATGCCTGTGGTCGTGGTGTCCGGCTACGTTGCGGAAGCCTTTCAGGCGGCCGAACCCTTGGCCGATCTTTACCTGGAAAAGCCAGTCAATCCGGAAGAGTTGGTGACGATTGTGAACGAACTGCTCAAGAGCAGCGAACGGGCAAGCCCCCGCTGAGCACAGCCGGGCCTGTGAAAACTATTTAGCGGGGGTTGGCTGCCGCTACAGAAGTCGCGGCCGCCTCAGCTAATATGCGGTGGTGGATCGTGAACAGCGCCAGCTCAAGCCGGTCAGAAACCCCGATCTTGTCGTAAACGTTCCGCAAATAATTCTTGATCACCTGCTCGGTAGTGCCGAGCTGCGTGGCGATTTCTTTGTTCTTGTAGCCCTGGACGATCAGAGCAACAATCTTCAATTCCTTGGCCGTCAAACGGTCGCGCACGCGGGCGCCAACCAGGTCGTTTTCGGCCGTCTCTTTACTTTCCTGCGTGTCCTGGACCCAGGTTTCGCCTTTGCTGACTTTCCGAATGCACTGTACGAGCGCTTCTCCGCTCACGTTGCGGTAAATGACGCCGTGAACTCCAACGGTCAAAAAGTGGCGTGAATCCTGTCCGGTTTCAGCAATGGCGACTAGCTTGGTCTTGAATTTCCGCGCGCTATCGACCACGACCTGGAGATCGGCGCTGATGTCCGCGCTGAAAATCATGGTGGTGGCGTGAAATTTTTCCAGCGCCATGTTCATCTTTTCTTCGTTTTCAGCCTGGGCCACAATGCGGACGTCGTCTTCCACAGCCAGGACCTTCGCTGCGCCGGTGCGGAAGATTGCTTGGTTATCGGCCAAAATGATCTTCAGCATTGTTATCGTTTTCCTTTGCTCTTTCGCAGGAATTTGTATTGGTCAATCACGCAGGCAACGCCGTGTCTCTTCTGGCCTTTCGCAGAGTTGGAACCTCTGCTCCCGGCCTCCTTGCGCACCACGCGACCAATACAGTGCACCTCAACGTCCTCCCGGGTGCCGAGCACGCCCGCAGGCAGAGTAATGTCAAATTCGATTGGCGATCCTACGGCCAGATTGGTTTCCGCCATAATGTAAACACCGGCAGCGCTTATGTCGGCCGTGGTGGCATCACCGACCCCAGTGCCGTGGATCGGTAATTCGAGCGGAAACCGCTTTCCAGTTCTGGATTCAGACATTTTGCTCCTCAACACATCTGCCCGTCTGGGCGCTTTCTTCTGACAAGGGGAGACGCTCAGGTTTATATCATGAAATTAAAGGGATAGAACAGTGATTCCTTCCCTTGAGGAGGCCGGCGAGCGTATAGCCCAAAGCAAGACCTAGCACAGCCAACGTACCCGCGGCTGGCCACATGTAATGGCGCAGGTTGCGCTTGATGTCCAGCTTTTCTTTCACCGCATGGCGAAGCTCGACCACGGTATGGTGGAGCTGTTGGCGCTGCTCGGCGGCGCGTTGCTCGAGAATGTCGACGGGAAGTGTTGAAGTCATGCTGCCCTCGTTTCTTTGCGGATCCAGATCCGGTCTTCTTTCAGAACTTCAAGCGTGTGGACTGGCGCGACTCCCGCGTCTTTGAGTTCACCCCATGAGAAGAAGAAGAGCGAACCTCCGATCACAACGTAAAGGACGCCTACAATCAGTCCGGCAAAAAACCATGAGTACGCACTGGGCAGAAACCATACGTGCACCGCGGCGACCAGGCCGAAGGTAATCGTGATCCAGGCCGCCACAAGAATGGAGAGTGATAGCAAGAGCAGAGGGACCGCCCACTTCCACGTCTCCAGTTTCTGGTTGATCTCGCTTCTCAGGATGTTGATGCGGGTTTCAATGAATTCCTGCAACTCTTGCTTGGTCTCCGCCAAAACGGCGGCGATGGACTTCTCATGCGCCATGGTTCGACCTCCCCAGCCGCAATGCGGCGCCAATGACCAATCCTATGACTCCGGCCGCCAGCACGACTTCAATCGGATGCTTCCTGGACAACCTGTTCATGCGGTAGCGAGCGCGATACATTCCGTACCCGATTTCTTCAAGCAGCTCCGTGGTTTTTTCCCGCGCCACAGACTGGACGTCGGCTGCGCGGGCCGCAACTTCCTCGGACAATTCACTGGCCTTTGCTTTGGCAGTGGCCGCAAGATCGTTGACGCTTTTTCCCACATCTCCAGTCACATCCTTCAGCTTGTCTTGGGCCTGCCGCGCTACTACTACGGCTTTGCCCACCACGCTGCCGATCTGTCTGGCGCGCTGTTCGAGAAGGCTGCCGCTGTTACCGCTGTTTGGCGGAGCGGAAGGATACGTATCAAAATCCGGAGTATCTGGCGTGCGACGCAATGCTTCGTTCATGGCGGAGTCCTTCCTTGACGAGCGGGTTCATCCCCAATTGGGACCGTTAATCTTGAGATGTTGGATTTACAAAGCGTGTTTACAGCATTGACAGGGAATCGAGAGCAGCTCGTGTTTCCAGAGAGAGAAGTCGCCGCGAATCAGCCAGAGAAGCTGTTAGTGCGTGCTCAAAAAGCACCACCGCCACCACCGCCGAAGCCGCCGCCGGAGAATCCACCGCTGCTGGATCCGCCTCCACTCCAGCCGGAAGAGCTGGAACTGGCGCGCGGAGCGGCGACGAAAGCGGAAGTCGCCTGTTGTGACATACTGCTGATGCTGTTGATGAAGTAAAAAGTATTGAACGTCGTAAATCCATCCGACGACTGATACCACGTTGGCGGGTTCTGCACGATTCCGGCAAACGCCTTAGCCCAGCGATGCTCCACGCCTAGCGCCATCGCATATGGCAGAAATTTTTCGAAGGTGTCCGGCGGCATGCGCTTCAACCGGTCAGCGTCCACACGGTTCATGAACTCCTGAAACCCCAGCACCTGCACGCGTGTGCGCGCTCCCTTCAGACTGGTAGCCGTAAGCTGGCGGCCAAAGAGAAAAATGATCACGGCAGCGACCGCAGCGCACACGATGGTTGGGCCAATGGAGTTCAGGAAATCCGCCCAGCCAGCCCATTGCGCCACGACATATGGCGCGAACACCAGAATCGCCCCAAAGACCCAGTAACCCATCGCTGATTCCGGATCGAGCGTGTACATTCCCTTCTTTTTTAGTGAACCGATGATTTCGTTCTTCACCATCGGCAGGACGGTATAGAAATGGTTGCGCAGGTCGGAGAGCAGGACGACCGTACCCTTACCGCCACCGTCGAAGATGCGGTCCAGCATGTCGCGTTCGTAGTCGGTAACGTCGCTCCATTGCGCGCGGTCTTTGAGCAGGTGCAGTTCGTAATCTTTGCTGTTGTGAAAAAGGCCAGGATGACTGACTTCCACAATCTTGATGTAACCGCGCACCGCGAGATCTACCAGAATGGCCGTGATGTCACGCGGGGCGACGCCCTCGTCCACGAGCGTTCCTGCTTCGGCAGGGCCAAGGTTCTCCGGTGGGGCGTACATGGGCGCAACGGAAATTCCCGGATCGGGATCGCGTCCTTTGAACCACCAAAGCAGAAACATGACCACGAAGGCCCACAGGGGAAGCGTCACGCCCGGATTGCCGCTGAAGAACCATCCGATCTGGGTCAGCAGTCCAGGTTTGTGAAGAATGCCTTGCGGGACATAGACGTCTATAGTGAGGCCACCGCGAATCTCCAACGGGCCGAGTGTTTCCGCGGTAACGACCGAGCCCTCAACTGACGCTTTTGCTTTTTCCGCGGAACCGTAGGCCCCGCTGAAAGCCTGCGCTTTGAGTTTTCCGCTTGCCTCTTCAGGAAAAAAGATAGTCGCAGAAGCGTAGTCGATGGGCACAAGCCAGTCATTGCCGGTGACGTTCCAGTAAAACTCATCGTGGTCGTCCAGGAACTTTGTCGCGTTGGCGACCTCGTAATTGATCTTTACCGTCCTGGTTGCGTCAGTCGCGCCGGGAACATAAATCTTGAGCTTCAGCGAACCCTTGTCTTTGCTTTTCTCGTACTTCAGTGGAGAGTTGTCGTCGTCCGTGACGCCCGTGACTTTCAGCAGCAGGTGATAATTCGATCCACCAGGCCCGGGGTAGTCCACGGGAATGTTGCGATAGATCCCGTGATACTCGCCTTCGAAAACAAACGTAATCTGCTCGGAGACGCGGGCTGAACCGTCCTTGTCCACGTGGATAGTAGAGTTGAATTTTGCGACGTGGTAGCTTCGCGCCCAAGAAGAAACGCTGGAAAGCAGCAGAAAAATGACGGCCCACCGGGACCATTGCAGGAGTCTGGAACGGGCCTGGCAAAGTGCGGAAGAATCCATTTTGTTTGACGTCGCTCCGCTTGGTCGAAAGTTGGCCGCCACGGCGGCGCGTGACATCTGTTAGAACTTGACGGCTACGTTCTCGCGATCAGCTGCATTCTCCATCTCAAAGAACTGGCGGGCGGAAAAGCCGAACATTCCCGCCAGAATATTTGTTGGGAACGATTGCACGCGAGTGTTGTAGTCGCGCACCACGGCATTATAGTAACGCCGCGCGTTCTGGATGTTGTCTTCCACTGAATTCAAGGAGCCTTGCAGCGCGGTAAATTCCTGTGACGCCTGCAACTGCGGATAATTTTCCGCCACGGCAAACAGGCTCTTCAAAGCTCCGGTGAGCTGGCTTTCTGCCTGCGCTTTGTCCGCCGGGCCGGTGGCCTGCATGGCCATGGAGCGGTATTTTGCGATGTTCTCGAACGTGCCCTTCTCGTGCGCGGCGTAGCCCTTTACTGTTTCCACCAGGTTCGGGATCAGGTCGTGGCGGCGCTTGAGTTGAACATCAATGTCAGACCACGCCGAATCGGCTCGCACCCGAAGCTGAACCAGGCTGTTGTACATCCCCGCGAGAATGAGAACGGCCAAGCCGATCAGGACCAGGATAATAATAAGAGCCATAGGGAACTTCTCCTCAACGACCTTGGAAACGAGTATTGAGCGGAAGGTATCACACCGGGTGTTCTGGCGCAAATCACACCTGGGCTCAGCCAACAGCGGCGCGGACGAACTAATCGCGGCGTTTCTGGAGTTTCCGCGCGGGAGCGCCTACAATTTCAGCAGGACTCTTTTTGAATCATGCGCACTAAGTTATTTCTACTTTTCTTCTGCTGTCTGCTGGTATTTGCCTTTACTCCGCTTACGGCCCAGACCGAGAGTTCGTCAAAACCCGACACCGCCACTAGTAACGCATCGCGTCCACTCTCCTCTCCTGAGGTGCGCGAGGCGATTGCCAAGGGGCAGGAACTGTTGTTCCAGAAGGATGTGAAGGGTGGGATCGCCAATTTCAAGAAAGCGGTGGAGCTCGATCCACAATATGTTCGCGGACATGTGCTGCTGGGGAATGCCTATATGCAGGCGCAACAATGGGCAGACGCGCAGGCTGCGTTTGAAAAAGCGTCGCGGCTTGCCCCGAACGACGTTACTGCATTGCTGGGCCTGGGTTCCGCTCTCAACCAGCAACAAGATTGGTCGGGAGCGCTTAGACCACTCACACAGTGTCTGAAGCTCAAGACGGATTCAGCGGAAGCGCACTACGAGATCGCGCGCAGCCTGATGGGGCTGGAGCGCATGCAAGACGCTGAGCTTCACGTCCGTATGTCCATTGAACTCAATGGAAAATATGCTTTGCCCCACATTTTGATGGGAGACGTCTACTTGCATCTACACGAAAATGCTGAAGGCGCCCTGGCCGAGTACCAGGAGTATCTGCGCCTTGATCCTGACGGTCCATCGTCAGCGCCGGTAAAGGCGATGATTGCAAAGCTGCAAAAAATGATGGAATGACAACGCTGCTACTTTGCGGCAGCGGTGAGCACAACTTGTTCTCCATCACCGCTGTTGACGCCTTCATAAAAAGTCTTCAACGAAGCGTAGTGGTCCACGGTAAAGGCAAACCCAGCAATGGCAAAATCCCGTTGAAAGGTCAGCTTATTCCCTGCGGCCGTACGGGACACTTTGTAGATGGCATAGTCAGTCCTGACCATCGGCGTTTGAGGCAGGCTTTCCACCTGAAGGCCCGCTGGAAGAGTGATCAACACGAGGTCAATAGCACGATAAGGGTAATAGAAATATATCGGGTTCTTGCGGTCTGTTGACGCGAATTGACGACGGCTGTTCACCTGAAACAACGCTGGAGGAAAGAGCAGGCGCTTGCCCGTCGTGGAGGCGAAACCGGGGACTTCAACCTCGAAGATGGCGGTGAGCGGCGCGTCCCCGTCTTCCCAGGCATTGGCTGAACTGAATTTCACCATCGCGCCTCCCGGTAGCAAGGCTTTCAGTTCGTCTTCCAGGTCCTTTTTCCGGCCCGCTTCATCGGTGCGGAAGCCGCTCAGCCGGTGTCCCAAAGCTTCCTGGCCTTCCCAGGTGAGCGTGATCTTTCCTTTCACGTTTCCATCATCTGATATTGTGAACTGCGCGATTCGCTTGGAAAGCGCCTGGCTGTAATCAGCCTGCGGCGTCTTGCCAAGCTCGGTGCCTCCGCCAGCCGTCTGGCGCACGCCTTCGACCGAGGTCCTCATCCATTCCAGCAGACCGAACGGGCAGAAGCGCGTACCGGGATCGAGGAACACGTCTTTTTCGCCCAGATGCACAATGGCAATTTCAGAGTTCAACTGTCGCCAGTTAGGGACGTTGGGATTGAAGAAGTATTCATCCCGAGTAGACACGCGCATCAGGAACGCGGGAATTTGCTGAGTCCGGACCATCGCGACGAAGAGCCGGGTAAGCTCGTCGCGTTTTCCTTCTTTTTTGCTGAGAATGTCGTCTGCCGTGATCTTCTGCTTTTGTTTGGCCCGCTCCTGCGCAATTTCCGCCAGGATATCTTCCTCGCGTTCGTAGGTGCGGTTTCTTAGCTTTTGCACGAAGGCATAAATCTTACGCACCTTTTGTTCAGGCGTGTCCGTGGGAGCAACAGCGGACGCCGCAACGGATTCAACGGCGGAAGAATGGGCCATGAATCGCTCTACTTCTTTGTTCCAGTACTTTCCCTGGTCACGCCAGAATTCCGCCGGTTTGGACATCTTGTCCGAGCCATAGTAAAAATCCACGCGCGACTTCAAAATGTCTTCAGGAGGCGAAAATTCTTCTAGCTGAAAGGCCGGAATGTCCTTGACCTCCAGCGTCATCGTGCGATCAGGCAGCACTTTTATGTCGACATCTTTCGGCAAACCGGTGATGGTGCGGTAGACGCGGTCTTTCGTTTCATGCTCGTCCATCACCTCTCTGGAACCGGAGTAGGGCTTGTACGTAAACTTGGCGCGCTTCAAAAGCAGATCTTGCTGCACGGTCCAGTGCGGCGCAACCAGGAACTCCTCCCAGTATTCGCTATAGCGCCATTCGATAATGCTGCCCACCTCTACGTTTGAAAGGGTGAAGGTTTTGGCCAGATACTTGAGTCCGTGCCCTTTGACGATAGTCTTGTCGAATGGTTTACCGGTAAAAGGAGTGACGGTGCCGTCGGGAGCAATCGTGCGGGCCTTCACATTAATGATGTGAAAATCAGAGCCCAAGTAACGCAACTCGACATCGGCGTACTGCTTGCCTTTTTCCGTCAATATCTTGATGCGCGTGTAACTCGACCTGGTGTTGCGATTATCGTCGGAAGACTGTTCATGGTAGAGCATCACGGCACTGGCGCCGTTTACGTCCTTGCTGGTGAGCTTGCGGTCTTCATCGGTGATAGGCTGCCAGTCATCGAGCGCGGCCGCCGGCTTTGGCGCGAGGGTGAGAACGGCAGCAGCAAGTGGAAGAAGAAAACTCAGGCGCAGCATGGGACAACCTCGAGATCGAAAGCATTGAGAAGATTAAAGAGAGTACAACAGGGATGGCGTGCAGGCAAGAACTAACCGCGCTTAGATAGAGGTCGGATACAATCCTAGTTTCCAAGGTCTCCCTATGAGAATTGTTCTGCTGTTCCTTTTGACGCTATTGCCGGCCTGCGGTCAGTGGCAGGTGCAAAGCAGCGGTACTGACGTTTCATTGCGCGGCATCAGCGCTGTTTCCGACCGCATTGCCTGGGCCAGCGGCGCCAAAGGGACGGTACTCCGTACGGCAGATGGCGGAGAACATTGGCAGCACGTCGTCGTGGATGACGCGCAGGCTCTGGATTTTCGCGATATCCAAGCCATTGATGCCAACACAGCTTATGTCCTGAGCATTGGTCCAGGAGAGCAATCGCGTATCTACAAGACCGACGATGCCAGTCAGCACTGGAAGCTTCAATTCACAAACCACGACCCTAAGGCTTTTTACGATTGCTTTGCTTTTTGGGACAGCAAGCACGGAATCGCCCTAAGCGACTCTGTCGACGGCAGGTTCCCGCTCCTGATCACCGCTGACGGTGAGAGCTGGATGCAATTCACTCCGCGCACCATGCCCGCCGCTCTGAACAATGAAGGAGCATTCGCTGCAAGCGGGACTTGCATTACGACATTCGGAAAAAATGATGTCTGGTTCGCGACCGGCGGTCCGGCGGCGCGCGTCTTTCATTCGCGTGATCGCGGACGCAACTGGACGGTGGTGAATGCACCGATCATCAGCGGCGCCGCCCCACAGGGAATCTTTTCGATCGCGTTTCACGACCGCAAACATGGAGTCATAGCCGGCGGCGACTACCAAAATCCAAAAAGCGGTGACCGCAACACGGCCTTGACTGAAGATGGTGGAGAGCACTGGAAGCTTATGCCGGGACCGCCGGGATATCGTTCTGCCGTTGCATTCCTTCCCGGAAGTGCCAGAGTGACGATGATTGCGGTGGGAACCTCGGGCTCTGATTTTTTCGTAGACGGCGGAAAAACCTGGATTTCTTTAGATACGGCTGACTACAACGCGCTGAGTCTCGCAGGCCCAGCCGCGGGCTGGGCCGTGGGACCAAAAGGGCGGATCGCCAGATTTACCGGACTGCCAAAGCAGTAGCGGCCTCAGTACTTCCGCAAAACGCCGATCACCCGTCCCTGTACCTGCACGGATTTTGCCGGAACAACAATCGGGGGCATGGCGGTGTTCGAGGGTTGTAGGCGGATCTTAGCGCCTTCGCGATAGATGCGCTTTAGCGTTACATCCGTGCCCTCGACGAGCGCCACCACAATCTCGCCGTCCGGAGCAGTGTTGAGCTTCTCCACCAGAACATAGTCGCCGTCGACAATGTGTTCGTCCTTCATGCTCTCGCCTTTCACTTGCAGCACGAAGACATCTTTGGAGCGAGTAATGTCGCCGAGAGAGATTGTTTCCGGATGCTCCACCGCCTCGATCGGCTGGCCGGCGGCGATGCGGCCGAGCAGCGGAAGACCAGCTTCCGCAGCCATGGCGGATTGCCGCTTCAGCATGCCGCGCACCGGCAACACGTCAATGGAGCGGCTGCGGTTGTAGTCGCGCCTGAGCAGCCCCTTCTTCTCCAGATTGGAACCGTGTTTATGCACAGTGGCGAGCGAACTGAGGCCGAGACCCTGGCCGATTTCCTCGAACGAAGGCGAGTAGCCGTTGCGTTGCACAAAATTGTGCAGAAAGTCGTAAACCTGCCGTTGTCGTTTAGTAATAGCCATCAGGCGAAATTTTAGCGAATACAAGGCGAATGTCAATAACTATTTTGGTTCTCGGCTAAAAAAATCTCTAGCGGGTGGCCGCGGCAGGTACAGGCATCTGACTCAGAATTTCGTCCACCGCGGCGATGGCGCGGTCAATTTCTTCCAACGTGTTGTAGAAATGCGGGGAAAAACGCACGCCTGCTTTGGGCCGCCAGTCAACAATAACGTCGCGCCGCAGAAGCTCCTGGCAGACATCCTTTGAATTCGGCATGTCAATCGCCACCGTTCCGGCGCGCTGGTCGGGATTCCTGGGCGCATTCACTTTCCAGCCGCGCTGGTCAGCCAACTCGATCAAACGCGCGGTCATCTTCTGCGACTTTTCTCGGATCCGTTCCACGCCAATCTCGCGGATGATCTTCAATCCCGGTTGTGCCGCGTAGAGCGCAGCAATATTCGATGTGCCCTGCATGAACTTATATGGCGGCTCACCATATTTGACGGGGCCGATCTCGAAAGCAAATGGATTCTCATGCGCGAACCAGCCAGTCAACGTGGGTTGCAGCTTTTTCGCCAGTTCAGGACGTACATAGAGATACGCCGTACCCGGTCCTCCGCAGAGCCACTTCAGTACACCACCAACGGTGAAGTCAGGATCGAGCTGTTGTACGTCCACGGGAACGTTGCCCAGGGACTGGAATGTATCGAGCACCACATAAGCGCCCACGCGATGCGCTTTTTCGATGATGGCTTTTGCGTCCTTTATATAGGAGCTGCGGAAGACCACGTGGGAAATGGGAACGAGCAGCGTTTCTTCATCAATCGCGTCGAGAATACGCTCGGTGGGGACGTGGACGCCGTCATCTGTCCTGACCATGTGCACGCGTGCGCCGCGGGAGCGTTGGGCTTCCCAGAAATACATGACCGAGGGAAAATTCATGTCGCTGTAAACGACCTTGTTGCGCGGTCCGCTGAAATCGCCCAGGCGCGGACGCCGCGAGTGGCCCAATCGTCGCAGTACGAATGCAGCGTGTCATAGACGCCGCGGGGCATGGCGCCTAGCGAGTTGCTGATCATGTACGTAGTGCGTTCGAGAATAGGGAATTCGGCGCGATAGCGCAGCAGGTCGTCGGTTAAGCCGCTCATTCCATTACCTCAATAACCTTAAAGTTTACACGGAACCGCGCCGATACATTGGTTAAGGAAGGGAAGCAGGGGAGTATGCGGGCACCACTTACAGCCATCTTGTTGAGCAGCGATGCGCAGACGGCTGAAGCCCATGCCCAGAGTGCACAGGCCAACTAAGAAAGGTTTTCAAAAAGTGACCACAAGTACTCCAATTACGGTTTTGGTAGTGGAAGATTCCCGCTTTCTTCGTGCCGCCTCCGCTGCCATGCTGGAGCGGGCCGGTTTTACTGTCCTCGAGGCAGCGGATGGTGAACTGGCGTTAGAGATCGCCGCGCAACAGCATGTTGACGTTGTAATCCTCGATTTGATCCTGCCGAAAGTCCAAGGCTTCGAGATCATTCAGCGATTGCGCCAAGACCCCAGAACGGCCCAGGTTCCGGTCATTGTCCTAACCGGCCTCAGCAATCCCCCTGACTTCTCTGCCTACGCACCGGTGGAATTCGCTTGTAAAGACAGCTTCACCATGGACCAGATTGCTCCTCGCGTGACCGAAGTCTTGCAGCGGGCGTTAGCGGGGAAGGCGAGCTAGCTTTTTTCTTTTCTCGAAGAAAAAAATTTCTGTTGCGTCCACATTTCGTTCGAGCAGGATTTTTTTGCTGTTATATTCGCATCGGCGATGCGAAAAAACCAGATAACTTCTGGCCGCAAACTTACGCTCGTTCCGTTGGTTGCGGCCACTTGCTTTATGGTCTCCGGCGGGCCTTACGGCCTGGAGGAACTGGTGCAGGGCTCCGGTTACGGGCTGGCAGTCGCCATTCTTTTTCTTCTGCCTCTGTTCTGGGCGCTACCTACCGGACTCATGGTGGGCGAACTCTCCGCGGCAATTCCTTGTGTCGGCGGATTCTACGTTTGGGTGCGCCGCGCGCTGGGACCCTTCTGGGGATTTCAGGAAGCGTGGCTCTCGCTGATGGCCAGCATCTTCGATATGGGCGCCTACCCCACAGTGGCCGTCCTCTATCTCGGACGCGTATGGCCCGGAGCGACGCAAGGGAATCACGGCGTCTATATCGCCGGCGGAATTATTTTGCTGTGCATGTTGTGGAACCTGTTTGGCGCTCGCGCCGTTGGCGATGGCTCGATCCTACTGGGACTTCTGTTGATGAGCCCTTTCGTAGTGCTCGCGATCTTTGCGCTGCTTCGCCATTCGTCTCCCACTGCGCTCGCTTTTGCGCCATCGGGCAAGAGTGATCTGCTCGCGGGAATTCTCGTGGGCATGTGGAACTATATGGGATGGGACAACGCCTCCACCGTCGCTGAAGAAGTGGAAGACCCGCAGCGGACCTATCCACGCGTCATGATTATCGCTTTGTTCGCGATTGTCTTCTCCTATGCGATTCCGGTAGTCGCCATGTGGGCTGCGCATGTTCCCGCGAATGCATGGGCCACGGGAAGTTGGGCGAGCTTTGCCGGGTCAATCGCTGGTCCGTGGCTCGGCTTCGCTGTCGTGATAGGTGCGCTGATCAGTACCGCGGGCATTCTCAATTCGCTGACCATGTCGTATTCCCGTCTACCTCTGGCCATGGCCGAAGACGGATTCCTGCCGCGGGCTTTTGCCTGGAAACTGAGCAATGGCGCGCCGTGGGTTTCGATCATCGTTTGCGCACTCGGCTGGATGCTCTCCCTCAAGCTGAGTTTTGACCGCCTCATCATGCTCGACATTCTTCTCTACGGCGCCAGCCTGGTGCTGGAGTTCGTCGCGCTGGTCGTGCTGCGCGTGCGCGAGCCCAATTTGCCGCGTCCCTTCAAAGTACCTGGCGGTTTGCCAGTCGCGATCCTGCTTGGGATTGGTCCTACAGCGTTGTTGATCGTGGCGTTGATTAAGAACCGCAACGAACATCTGGGAAGCATCAGCACCCTTACGCTTGGGCTGGCAATGGCCGGCGCTGGAGTCCTCTGTTATCTGATCGCCGCTGCCTTTCGAAAACCAAATACGCAGGCAGTGGCTGGGGACTGATTTCTACAAGATGCCCGCATCCGCGATAACTTCTCTTAATAGATGCGACAAAAATTTTGAATTTCCCTCGCTTCCGGCGCTGTGCGTACATTGGTGTATACCGGCCAGGGAGAGATTTTCATGCCTAAGCGGACCATTTACCTTCTGGGATTATTGTTATTTGTCGGCATCGCAGCGGGGATTGCATCTGGCCAAGCGTCCACCGGCGATGCCGCACGTATTGCCAAACTGGAGCAAGCCGTTACCGACGCCAAGAGCTCTGCCGACAACGGCTGGATGCTCACCAGCTCCGCTTTAGTGCTGATGATGACCGGGCCTGGCCTGGCGCTCTTCTACGGCGGATTGGTCCGTCGCAAAAACGTCCTTGCCACCATGATGCAGAGCTTCACCATGATGGCCGTGGTCACCGTTCTATGGGCGATCATCGGATACAGCCTTTCATTTGGCTCGGGGACATCATTCCTGGGCGGACTGCAACACATATTTCTCCGCGGCGTGGGCACGCAGCCTGACGCCGATTATGCCGCCACGATTCCGCACCAGACATTCATGATCTTCCAGTTGATGTTTGCCATCATCACGCCTGCGCTGATCACCGGGGCCTTTGCTGAGCGCATGAAGTTCAGCGCCATGGTGGTGTTCATGTCGCTGTGGTCGCTGCTTGTTTACGCGCCCATGGCGCATATGGTCTGGGGCAAGGGCGGTCTGTTGAACGCGTCACTGGGCGGAAGATTTCCCATACTCGACTTTGCCGGCGGGACCGTAGTGCACATTACGTCCGGAGTTTCCGCGCTGGTATGTGCGCTCTATCTGGGGAATCGCGTGGGATATCCGCGCGAGCCCATGCCGCCGCACAGCATGGTACTGAGTTTCATTGGCGCCTGCCTGCTCTGGGTCGGCTGGTTCGGATTCAACGCCGGCAGCGCGCTCGGCGCGGGCAGTCTGGCAACCAGCGCATTCATTAACACACACTTTGCCGCGGCCGCTGCGGTTGTGGGCTGGGGCGGAGCTGAGTGGTTCCGCAACGGGAAGCC
>WNFI01253240.1_pt1 | contig 14807 bp, 11 predicted proteins | sample 5400471 | NCBI WGS metagenome assembly WNFI01 (sample SAMN13153348, study PRJNA577476) | soil metagenome | isolation source: 100 cm saprolite on Douglas fir-dominated hillslope | place: USA:California | collected 2013-09-17
CGGCATCAGAAACCTGCTGGCAGAAATTCGACCATCGAAATGCCAATCAATCTCCCGGCCGCTCTCAAACGCCCGATTCCCCTCTGGCTGCTCGTCTTGTGCGCATTTGCCTTTCATGGCCCTCTGCTGATGATGAGGGTCCCGGCCAACAGCTTCGACGCCAACTTTCACATCTCGATGGCGGCGCACTATGCCCACCACTGGTTCAATCCGTGGAATGAGCAGGCATTTGCGGGGTTCTCGCAGACTACCTATCCGCCGCTCACACACCAGTGGATCGCCGTGCTTTCCCACTTGATTGGACTGACCTACGGCTACATGGTGGTCCAGGGAATTGTTATCCTGCTCTTGCCCGTCGCGGTTTATCGTTTTTCGAAGCTGTGGACTTCAGAGCGTGCGGCCAGCTATGCCGCATTTTTTTCAATCTTCCTAGGAGTTCTGTGTCAGCTCGTCTATGAAGATGGGCAGATTGGCACAATATCCTCCACGACCCTGTTTCTTCTCGCTCTTCCCTATTTCTATGAGTACGCGCTGAAAGGGCAGATGAAGGACTTGTTCCTGGGGCTGGCCATCGCGTGCACCGCCGCAGGCGCTCATCATGCGACCCTAATTTTTGGAACAGTCTTCTTTATCTTTCCCCTCATCTGGCTGGTCTTGCTGGACTACCACCGTGACAACTCAGGCGAGTCGATGCTGTTGCCGATTCGCAGGATCGCAACTCTCGCGGTCCTAACGGCTGCGGGAGTCCTGGTGGTCTTGCTGCCTTATTTCCTGATCTTGCTGAAGAACCCGATCACACAAATTCCTATCCCGCATCTCAGCCGCGCCAACTTTCTTTTGCAGCCGCTCTGGGGCGTTCATTACTGGCTGATCCCCGTCGGAGCATTCGTACTGGCGCTGCCTTATATCTTCTTGAAGGGGTCAGAGCCTCGCTTACGGCCTTTGCTCTTCGGGTTCTACTTCGCCTTGCTCTTTGGGTTGGGAGGGACCACTCCGGTACCCAAGTGGCTGCTGGGCCGTGCATTTGAGATCCTCACCTTCGAGAGATTTACCCTCTGGGCGCTCTTGCTAGCGATGCCGTTTGTCGGCATGCTAGCCGCGGAACTGATTGATCGATACCAGACGCGTGCGGCAGCGGCGCTTGCGTTCGCGGCGATTGCAACGGCGTCTTTAGCGGTGGCTTGGAATGTTTACCTTCCCCTGCTAGGTCCGGCTCCGGATGTGGATCCCATCATCAAGTTCCTGAACGTGACAGGGCGCGATCAATATCGATATCTAACTCTGGGATTTGCGAATGTGATGTCGAAAATTGCGTGTTACACCGAGGCGCCAAGCGTTGACGGGGAATACAACTCCGCCCGCAGCCTTCCTGAAGTGAGTAATCATGGCGTGGCTCAGTTGAGCAGTGCGAAGTTCTATCACGCCGAAGGGATGCTGGCTCTGCGGGAGATGCTGGAACATGCGCCTCGTTACGGACTTAAATACATCTTCGTTCGCGACAGCTATTACGAACCGTTGCTCACGTTTTCGGGATGGCATCAGATCGACAGCTTCAACAACGGAGACATTACGGTTTGGAGCACCCTTGGGATTCCGCCGGCTACTGAGATTCCTTCTCCCATGAAGCCCCCAGTTTGGCAAGGAATTATGTGGGGCATCGTTCCGTTCGGTACCAGCCTCATCGCGATTTGTCTTGTCTTCCTGCCAAGAAAAAAGGCTATCGGTCAAACGACCTACGGAGATGACAGTAGTGTTGAGGCCAGTGGCGACAGCGCCGGAACTCCGCTCGTGGCACGGGATTCGGACGAAGCTGCTTTGCATCCTGTCAACCGTATGGGAAGCTGACTGCGCTCACTGCCAGCAACCGTGCGGAGGAATAGCGCATCCTAAATTGCCGTGAAACGCCCTTCGTACAGCATCATTATTCCCGCCTACAACGAAGCCCAACGAATTCCACGCACTCTCGAACCAATCGTGAAATTTATAGAAGCGAAGTCCTGGAATGCCGAGGTGATTGTCGTAAACGACGGCTCGACCGACGAAACCGCGGACGTGGTCCGTGCTTTCGCAGCGCATCATCCCGCTGTTTTATTGATCGACAACGTAGTCAATTGCGGCAAGGGGCAAGCCATACGCGACGGAGTACGGCAAGCGACCGGCGATATCGTCCTGTTCACCGACGCCGATAATTCCACGCCCATCGAAGATGCAGAGAAACTCATTCGAGCAATTGTGGAGGGCGGCGCGGATATTGCCATCGGCTCGCGCTGGGTAGATCGCAGGCTGCAAGTGCAGCCGCAGCCGCTGCACCGGCGATTGAATGGACGAATTTACAACTTGCTGCTGCGCGGCATTCTCGGCCTCGACTACAAAGATACGCAGAACGGCTTCAAGGCTTTCACTCTAACGGCCGCGAAGACTATCTTCGGTCTGCAAAGAATTGCGGGTTGGGGCTTCGACGCGGAAGCATTGTATGTAGCCCGGCAGTTTGGATTCACCGTGCGCGAAGTTCCCGTCGAATATACCTACTACGCCGAGGGCTCCAAGATCCGCCCTTATCGCGACGGCGCCCGCATGCTGACGGAGCTCCTGCGGGTGAAGGGCTATGCGCTGACGGGAGCATATACAAACGGCAAAGAGGCACAGCGAAGCTCTAATGCGTAGTTTGTGTCACCGGCCAGCACGAAGAATTGTTAACCACCGTACTGAATCTCTTCGGAATCAAACCCCAATACCACCTGCGCGTAATGTCGCACAATCAGCAACTTGGGGATTTGACGGCCCGCTTGCTGGTTGAGATAGGAAAGGTAATAGCTAAGGAACAGCCCGACTGGGTGCTGGTGCAGGGCGATACAACTTCCGCGATGGCCGCCGCCATGGGGGCGTTTTACGCGAAGATTCCCGTGGCGCATATCGAAGCTGGCATTCGTTCCCACAATAAGTCAGAGCCATTCCCTGAGGAAGTCAACCGCAAGATTATCGACGTGATGGCTGACGTGCATTTCGCTCCAACCTTGGTTGACAAGCAAGACCTGATTCGCGAGGGATATAAGTCCAGCACCATTCATGTAACTGGATCTGAGCAAGCGGATTATTCTTGTCACTGTCCATCGGCGCGAGAACCACGGCCTTCCGCTGGAAGGAATCTGTCAGGCGATCCAATTTTTGGCGCAGAGGTATTGCGACACCGCACACTTCGTATTGCCCGTGCATCCTAACCCGAACGTGAAGGGAACAGTTCATCGCTGCCTGGGCGGAATCAGCAATGTGACGGTGGCACCGGCGCTGGGATACCGTGAACTGATCGCTGTCGCCCAGGCTTGCTACTTCGCCATGATCGATTCTGGAGGCTTGCAGGAAGAACTTCCTTGTATGGGGAAGCCTGCGCTCGTACTGCGTAATGTGACCGATCGGCGGGGAGCAATCCTGGCCGGTGCGGCGCGATTAGTGGGCGCTGATCCCGAGGCGATTGTTCCAGCCTTCATCGAGTTGATGGAGGACCCGGTTGCGTATCGGCAAATGGCACAACATCGAAATCTTTTCGGCGACGGAATGGCCGGACAAAAGATTGCATCCATTCTGCAATCCCGGCAGGTTGCGGAGGAAGCTCCGGATCTTGTGCTGAATGCGGCTTGAGCTGCGCCGCTAGATCAAAGTTTGCCAGCGCCATTCGCGCTTGCCTTTCTGGCTCCACATCTCCAGGGCTTGATAGCAAAACGCCGTTGACACCGGATTCATGAATGGCAGGAGTGCGCTCTGCTTTCTTCCAAACCAGAATCCTCCCTTTAGCCTCGTATCCGGATCGGCAGATTGAAACTCGCGCATCAGCGCTACTTCTCTCTGCGCTGCCAGTTCATCGAAAGACGCAACTCCGAATTGGTCGGCGAATAAGCGTACGCGCAGCAGTTGCGCCAGAACATCGGAACGCAAAAATATTGGCCCAACTTTGTAGACAAAATCTGTAACCCGTTCAATTCCTCGCGCCACCGCATCGGCACATCGCGGCTCGTCAATCGCGGGAAGTAATCCTTCAAGAAAATAAGAATAGGCGTGCAGCCGGTCCATCACCGGAATCTGATCGTCAGACCCAGGCAGAAATGAGTCGTGGGCGGCAAGGCTCGTATCCAGGAGTTGCCGATAGAGTGCCAGGTATCGCTCTATATTCGTAGCTTGCCACAATTCGTACCACGCCAATGCAGCTTTCAACTGATAGCATCCCGGACTGCGCGACCAGCGGGCCGGTTCATAAACAAGGGGAGACTTGTCTGGGAGTGTGAGGATGGGACTGAAGTCTGCCGCGTCGGCGAAGTCTACAGCCATCGAATCGCCAACTTTCACGGCGGTCGACAGAAAATCCGCCGTCCCCGTTTCACGCCACACCGTCAGCAGCCCACGGACGATGATGCCGTTATCGAAGAAGTACGAGTGCTTGCGGTTTTCTCCGTCGCACTCGAATGGCATGGCCGAGCATTCCGTATTCCACGCCTTCACCAGATATTGTGCAGCCTTGACAGCGGCATCAAGGTAGCGAGGCTCGGCGCTGCCTTTGTACAACGACACCAGCGTGCTGGCGCAATAAGCGGTAATTTCGGTTGTGAGCGGCGCGTTGCGCTTGCGGTCGCTGAAATAGTATCTGGCGACACCGCCACTCGGCTCTTGAATGCCGGACTGAAGAAACCACTCCCCTGCTGCCTCAGACACGTTGGTTGTCACTTGTTATGTACCTAAGGAATTCACCTTTCTGGACGTTGCACTCGCTCCCCGAATAACCGGACATATTCACCTACGACTTGCGACATCGGCGTACTTTGCGCCGCCGCTAAGTTTTGTTCGCGCAGGTTGCGCCGCAGTTCATCCGACTTCAGTAGTCGAACCAGATGACCCGCCAAAGCAGCGCCATCGCCCTGCGGATAAAATTCGATTGCGATGCGTTCTTCCTTGGCGATCTCGGCAATCTCTGGAACTTCCGCCGCCACCATGGGCAAGCCGTATTGGCAGGCCTGGTGCACCACTCCGCTGGTTCCCGCCGCCGAAGAATAGGGCAGCACCAGCACGCTCGCGCTCCGGAAAAGATCCGGTAATTCTTCCTCCGGAACGTAGCCTAAGAAAACGACGGCACTGTTGTGCCGGTACTGCTCCTGCAACGACTCGAGATAGCCCGGCGTGCTGGGATGATTCGTCCCCGCAATCACAAGCTCTGCGCCAGAAACTTTGCTGGAGACTTCAGTCATCGTTTCCAGCAACAAATCCACGCGTTTGTATGTACCCCAATATCCAAACGCGAGAATGGTTCGCTTCGCGTTGTTGGCCGGAGCATGATTCGAAAGAGCCCCAGCGCTTTCGAAGGTGCCGTGCGGACGAGCCTGCACGCGCCGCGCACTTGCTCCGTAGTGTTTTACCAACTCCGCTTGAAACGACGGCAGCAAGACCGAGATGTCATCGGCCTTGAGAATCATGCGTGTGGCGAGGCGCCCAGCCATCCGATACAGGCTTGGGAAATACAGCCCGGCATCTTCCAAACTGATGCGCTCGAATACCGTATGCAGCGTGACATGCGTGTAGTAGCCCAGAACCCGCGCCAGTGCAGGCACTGTGATCCCGAAAAACGCGGCGAGCGGCGAGCGCGCGAACGTTGAGAAGCCGATGTTGAACCAGACCACGTCTGGATCGCTCTTGCGAATCGCCGACAACAGATGAACGGGATTGAAAACAGAATTGAACCGCCAGCAGCGCTGCACCCGAAATCCGGGTAGCTCCTCAGCAGAATTCGTGGTGTCGGCCAGAACGGTGAGCTCTATTCTCGGATCATCCCGCAACGCGCAGGCGATGTGATATCCATATTCGTTCAGATCGCCACGGCTCGGCGGAAACGCAGTGACTAACGCCACCTTGAGCCGTTTCAGTCGCACGCTTGTGCCCGCGGAACCTGACGCGGCATTAGGCACACGAATACGCTCAGACACACTGGGCCCAGACGAAGGCAACGCATTCCTCCCCACTTGTGGCCCTATTTCGATCACCGCGCAGGCAGAAAGGTTGTTTTCAGGCTGATGTTTTCGCGTATCTGAAGTGGCTTTGGTGGTCGGGCGTGAAATGTGGCGTCAGGCGCTTTCCCACCCCCTTTGCGGGGTCGGCCAATCTCGGCGCTTCTATCAGGGTAGGCTTTCGCTTGCCCAAGAAGGCATGCTCAGGACGACAATCAATTCCGGTTGTGGATATCTTCGGAAACCTCCCCCCTCTGAATGCCTTGACTGGGGTTCGCAAAAAATGGCACGCAAAATATTGAGGACAACGGGTTTAGAGGAAAAGATCTTGGCAACAAAAGAACTTGCGCCATTTTTAGCGGGCATAGACCGTACTGTCTCGGTGGTTTTCAGGCCTGCCGTGTTTGCGCGAGAGCGCAAAATGTTGCATACTCGCTAGCCGAATCCCGAAAAACAGCTTAAGGAGGATCGTATGAAGACAAAACTAGCAGTGCTTGCGTTGACCACATTTCTCGGCGTCGCACCGTTTGTGCTCGCGCAAGACACGACTACCACCACCGACAAATCCGCCGGCAACGAAATGAAGAGCGCCGCCAAGACCGCGGGCAAAGATACCGAAAAGGCGGTCGACAAAACCGGTGCAGCCACTAAGAAGGCCGCCAAAGCCACCGGCCACGCCACCAAAGTCGCCGCGAAAGATACCGAGATGGGCGCGAAGACTGCTGGCCACGACATGGCCAAGGGAGCCAAGACCGCCGGCAAAGCCACCGAAAAAGCCGCTGACAAGACGGAAGACAAAACCGAAATGGCCGCCAAGAAGACGGGCAGCGCCGTAAAGAAAGGCACGAAAGCCACCGGCCACGAAATGAAAAAAGCCGGCGAAAAGACCGAAGACGCCGTAAAGTAATCGACCCAAGCCTTCAAACACGAACGCCACAAAGGACATAGGGGAAGCCGGTAGTAAAAGTTTCCCCTATGTTCTCGTGCCCTCTGTGTTGAAGATTTCCCCCCTCTCCATCCTCGGTGTCCTCTGAGTACGCGGCGGTTGTCATTTGGTTCTGCACTATCGTTTAGAATGAACTTTCCATGCTCACCGGCTCTGAAATCCGCCGCAAGTTTCTAGACTTCTTTGTGCAAAAGGGCCACAAGGAAGTGCATTCGTCCCCGCTCGTCCCACAGAACGACCCCACGCTTCTGTTCACCAACGCTGGGATGAACCAGTTCAAAGACGTTTTCCTCGGCCTGGAAAAGCGCGACTACAACCGCGCGACCACTTCGCAAAAATGCGTGCGCGCCGGAGGCAAGCACAACGATCTCGAAAACGTCGGCTTCACCAACCGCCATCACACGTTCTTCGAGATGCTGGGCAATTTTTCCTTCGGCGACTATTTCAAGAAAGACGCCATCGCCTACGCCTGGGAGCTGATTACTTCGAAAGACTGGTACGGCATCGACAAAGAAAAGCTCTACGTCACCATCTTCGAAGGCACGCCCCTGGCGTCTGGAACTTCTGAGGGCATTCCGCGTGACGACGAGGCCGAGCAGCTTTGGCTTGCAGTGGGCGTGCCAAAAGAGCGCATCTTCGCGATGGGGATGAAGGATAACTTTTGGCAGATGGGCGACACTGGGCCTTGCGGACCTTGTAGCGAGATTCATTACGACATGGGCGTGGCTGCGTCGGATCAAGGACATACCGATTGCAAATTCGGATGCGAGTGCGGGCGCTATGTTGAGATTTGGAATCTGGTGTTCATGCAGTACAACCGCCAGCCGCGAGTGCCCGATGGCACGCTGTTTGGGTTCGACAAGCTCCCAAAGCCTTCGATCGACACAGGCGCTGGTCTTGAGCGCCTAGCAGCAGTACTGCAAGATGTGATTTCGAATTACGACACGGATTTATTCACGCGGCTCATCCTCGATGCGGCAATCTTCTGCAACGTGAGTGGTGCGCACAGCAACTTCAACCCTCACGAACTCGACGCGAGAACTCAAGCCTCGCTCCGCATCATCGCAGATCACGCGCGTGCAACAACTTTCCTAATCTCAGACGGCGTTGTTCCGTCGAACGAAGGACGCGGCTACGTGCTGCGCAAGATAATGCGCCGCGCCATGAGGCACGTGCGATTGAGCGGAGGCGACCTTTATGTCCTCACAAATATGGCTGGCGTTGTTGTGTCACTGATGGCGGGTGGAGCAAACGAGCCAGAACGCGAAAAACTTTTTCCGTATCCCGAACTCTGGGATGGCCAAGAACGAATCAAGAAAATAATCCGGGCGGAGGAAGATCGTTTCGGACGCACGCTCGACGGAGGGTTGAAGAGGTTGGAAGCAGATTTGCTTGAACTAGTGCTGCAGGCTGAAAGCCAAGGTCCGGAGTGGTCGAGAAGTGCTGATCGCTTGAAAAATCTTCCGCCCGCAGGAGAAGCAGCAAGTGGTTTTATCATCTCTGAAAGTCGAACATGGCTAGATGATGCGTTGGCCCGGCTGAAAGCTCGCCGCATTGTCCCTACCTACCCGGGAGAAAAGGCTTTTCAACTTTACGACACTTTTGGCTTGCCCCTGGATTTCATCGTCGATGCTGTGCGTGATTTGGGAATAATTCTCGACCAAGAAGGCTTTGATCGTGCGATGGCGTTACAGCGTGAACGCGCTCGTGCCTCTTGGAAGGGCGAGGCTAAGAAATCTGCAGACGTCTTGTTCTGGAATCTGCCCAATACGAGATTTGAGGGATATCTCCAAACTCGTTCGGTAGCCTGCGAAGTCATGGCCCTAACCCACAACAGACAAGTTACGCAACAGCTCTCACCCGGAGACGAAGGCGAGATCATTCTCGACCACACGCCGTTCTATGCGGACTCCGGCGGGCAGGTCGGCGATAAGGGATGGCTTTACTCCGACGATCACAATACCGTCGTCGCCGAAGTGAAGGGATGCTATTCGCCGATTCAAGGCGTGCGCGCGCATCAGGTTGTGGCGAAGCAGGCGATTCGCGTGGGCGACAAAGTCGACGCCGTGGTCAACACCGACATTCGCAACGCCACCATGCGCAATCACACGGCCACGCACTTGCTTCACGCCGGATTGCGCGAGGTGCTGGGCAAGCACGTCAAGCAGGCGGGATCGCTGGTCGCGCCCAATCACTTGCGCTTCGACTTCTCGCACTTCACCGCCGTCGAAGACGAAGAGTTGCAGGACATCGAAGACATCATCAACAAAGAAGTTCTGCGCAACATCAAAGTCGAAACACTCACCGACGTGCCCATAGATGAGGCCATCAGCAAATATCATGCGATGGCGCTCTTCGGCGAAAAGTATGGTGACAAAGTTCGGGTGGTCCGGATCGGCGACTTCTCCACCGAACTCTGCGGAGGTACGCACACAGCCGCGACTGGCGAGATTGGCCTGATCAAGATTCTGAAAGAAGGCAGCGTGTCGTCGGGCGTGCGCCGGGTGGAAGCCGTGACTGGAGAAGGCTCTCTAGCGCATTTTCGTCGCGATCACGAATTGGAAAAAGTTGTATCGGCGTTCGCCTCTCCCACCCTTGTGCACAAAACGCACAAGGATGGGGCACTCTCAGATGGTGAAGCGCCGGCAACGCCCGCCGATACGCTGAAGGCGGAACTCGACAAGAAAGACGCCGAGATCAAGAAGCTTACGCGCGAACTCGATCAGGCGCGGATGAAGTCGGCGTCGTCTTCGACCGCTAACATTTCCGATCAGATCAAAGAAGTAAAAGGCGTGAAAGTTTTAGCGCATCGTGTGGACAATCTGGAACGCGCGCAACTGCGCACGCTTATCGATCAGCTTCGCGACAAGATCGGCTCGGGCGTAGTCGTGCTCGGCTCGGCGACGGACGGCAACGTCTCGCTGATTGTCGGCGTCACCAAAGATTTGACCAGCCGCGTGCAGGCTGGAAAAGTCATTGGCCCGGTCGCGCAAAAAGTTGGCGGCAAAGGCGGAGGCCGTCCCGACCTCGCTGAAGCCGGAGGCAAAGACGCCGCCGCGCTGGACTCCGCGCTGGCCGAGGCGTATACCGTCGTGGAGTCGTTTTTGTGAAACTTAGTATTTTTGTTAACTTAGCATTTCAACTGTCCGGGGGCCCATGCAAGACCGCATCCGCTTCATCGAATACAAGAATAAACAAATCCTGCTGATAGACGTTTCCCACTGTAATCCCGAGGAGGTCGCGAAGCTTGCGTTGCTCGTCCCCTCGTATGTGACCAGCGAACCGCACGGCTCGGTACTGCTGCTGGCCGACTTCACCGGAGCGGAGTTCGACCGCATTGCCATCGACCGCCTGAAAGAAGGCGCAGTCTTTGACCGCCCGCACTTGAAGCGCTCCGCATGGGTGGGCATCGACAGCTTGCCCAAGATATTTTTCGAGCATATCAAGAACTTCTCGCAGCGCGATCTGCCCACGTTTAAGACGCGCGAGGAAGCCATGGAATGGCTGGTGAAGGAAGAGTAGGCCAGGCGAAGGCTCAAAACTGACAGCTAAGGTTAAGTCTGAAGTGTTGTCGAAACCTAAGCAGCCCCTTTTCACCACAGAGACACAAAGAGAAACCCAAATCAATTGTTTTTGATTTTCTCCGTGTCTCCGTGGTGAATGATTTGCTTAGCTTCGCCACTTCAGCGTCACCGGCCCGGCCATTGGATGCCTCATCTCCGTACCAGTCCTCTTCGCTTCGAGGTGCGCAGCCTTCAACTGGAAGTACCATTTCGCCGGGCGGTCGGCGTCGTCGATCAGCATCAAGTGCGGATTGTGCTTCAGGCCTTCGGCCTGCATCTCCATGGTGCGGCGGTCTTGCTCCACGAATTTCGCGAAGACAAATTTCAGCAACTCCGAAGCGAACGGTACCCACCGAAATAAATTCCACGCGGCAACCACATCAATGCGGCACTGGTTACGCGTGATCGGAGTCACCGTCGTGAGGCTGGAGAACCAGTACTTGCCCGCGCGAATGGTTTCGCTGCGCAGGTTGGGCAGCACAAAATCAATGGTCGTGGTGACGGAGTCGGCGTCGGCAAACAATCGCAACAGCTTGTAGGGCGCGGAGTTTGAGCTGGGCTTGTGCGCGCTCATGCGAAAACCGTTAGGGATAGGCTCGAAGTTTTTTCGCTTCTCGTGAATGCTGTGCTGGCTGCGCCACCACCACGCCTGGTGGACGAAGGGTCCATGCGCCGGGTCCATGAGGCCGATGATGCCGTGATCGATGCTTACCGGCATCTCAGCTTGCAGGTAGGCGAATTTATATTTGTCGCTGAACTTTTCGATTTGCGGTGCGGATGCAGAAGGTTCCGCACGCGGCGTGAATCCCGCGCTCGGCGGCCCGGCATCAGGGATGAAGACCCAGAGAAATCCGTCGCGCTCCTCACAGGCAAAGCTGCCGGCATAGACTCGATCGACCTTCATGGTCTGGTCGGCAGTGAGCGACGGGATGAGCTGGCACTGGCCGCTGTGTCCGTTGAATTTCCATCCATGGTAAGGGCACTCGATATTTTCGCCGTCGAATTGCCCGCCATGCAGCGGCATGCCGCGATGCGGGCAGGCGTCACGCAACGCGAAAGGATGTCCTTCACGATCGCGGCCGATGACAAGCGGAATCTCCAGCAAGGTCGCTTTGTAGAGTTGACGCGGCGCAACGCGATCCGCGGGCAGGGCACGATACCAGAAGCCAGTGAGCATCAGTGTGTCGGGCGCCTGGCGTTGTGGGAGATCGAGTTCGGGCATGGGTGGTGATTGTCGGATGATTAGCGATGGAAAGCATTATGCTAGCATCCGCAGGACTTGGCAGGAGAGAAACCGATGGCTAAAAAGCCCTGCCGTTTTGCGGTGCTTACGGTGCGGCTGGAAGCCGCGCCCTTTTGCTTTCATCTTTTTAACGAAGCGCTGACAAGGCAGGTCTCTCCACTCCGCTCACTTATGCTCCGGTCGGTCGAGACAACAAAGGTTGGCGTGGCTAACGGAGAGCGACGTTTTACAGTGTGCAAGATTCGTCACACTGTGCCTATTGATTATCACGACAGCATTGTCAGGCGGACATTCCTGTGGTACGGTAAATAAAATTTCACGCCTTCGTTACTTACATTCCTAGGGTCCCCCGAGTGCTGCGGTTGCGGCGAATGCGTGTATCTGGTACCTGAGAAAGCGCCACTATGAAGGAAACTACTATGGATCCTCTCCCTGCTGGATCTGCTGAGAAGGATAACTTCGCCAACCGCAAGCTGATTCGTCCGACCCTGCCGCGAATGGAGAGCCATGGAAACAACAATCCCGCGGCCATGCCGGTGCCACGCGAACGCACGGAGCGCCACGACCGTGCGGAACGAACTGACCACAGCTCCCGCGGTGAACGCGGCGATCGTCCGATGGGCGGCGGTGGAGGAGGCAAGAAGCCTGTGCCTGCCGAGCAGACCCATGCCGAAAATTTCTACTATCAGAAACAGATGCAGTCGCAGACTCCCATGGTAATCGTGCTGCGCGACGGCGAGGAAGTTCGCGGCATCATCGAGTGGTACGATCGCAACTGCATCAAAGTACTCCGCGAGCACGGCGAGCCCAATCTGATGATTTACAAACCCGCGATCAAGTACATGTACAAGGAAAGCGAAGGCCAAGGCTAGCCGGCTGGCTTGTATTTCCGACTGTTCTCCACAACTTTCATCTACTGAAAAGACACCCTGCAAAACAAGGTGTTCCCGCCTCCTCGCCGTGTATGCTGATCGGCGTTCAAGCATTTCAAAACATAAAAAACTGTTCAAGCTGAGGCGGGCATGGCGTGAAGCACGCCCACGGTTATCCAGGAGGTGGTGATGGCATCGAGGATCACGAACAAATTCCCGAGGTTTCTTGGAGCAAGCCTCTTGCTCTGGACTGCGAACGCGGCAGTAGCACAAAAAGTGGTCGTCGACGCAACGCCTTCGCACGTGGCCAACACGTTCAGCCCTCCGCGCGCTTTGGGGGCGGCGATCGACCGGCTGAGAACCGGAACTCCCGACCATTTGCTGACGGACCCGCTGCTCAAAGAAATCCTGGGTGCGGGATGGGGAACTGTGACCTATCGCCAGAACACCGAGTTGATGGTCGAGGCGTGGCACTGGAACCCGAACGGCAAATGGAGTAATGCAGAAAAACAAGAAGGATACTTCGTTGGGACCCCGGAACTGGGAGAGGCCATTCACCACTCGTGGGCGGCCCCGTTGCCGCATCGCGGATTCAGCCGGGGCGACGGCAACGGTTGGTCGCGCCTGACCGATGGCGACTTGAAAAGTTATTGGAAGAGTAATCCATATCTCACTCATGACTTCACCGGTGAAGCCGACTCGCTACATCCGCAGTGGGTGATGATCGACCTGGGGAGCAAGGTGGACGTCAACGCAATTCGTATTGCATGGGCTGATCCGTATGCGAAGCATTACTCGGTTCAATTCTGGACAGGCGAGCTTGAACCCTTCTACGAAGGGACCACCAAGGGCACGTGGCAGACATTTCCATTAGGCACTGTGGCTGAAGGCAAAGGCGGGACGGTCACGCTGAAACTGGTTTCCTGGATGATCCCAGTACGGTATCTCCGCATCTTGATGACGGAGTCGTCGAACACTTGCGACAGTCACGGCTCGGCTGACAAGCGCAACTGCGTGGGCTACGCGATCAACGAACTCTATGTCGGTGCGCTCTCGGCGGATGGCCAGTTTAATGACTACGTCACGCACTTCCCCAGCCGCCAGCAGACGGTGACGTGGCCGTCGTCGGTCGACCCGTGGCATGCGGCTTCCGATATGGATGAATCGCGGGGAGATCAGGTGGGATTCGATTTCTTCTTTAACAGCGGCGTCACGCGCGGGCTGCCGACGATGGTTCCGATTGCCATGCTGTATTCGACGCCCGAAGATGCGGCGAATGAGATTGCATATCTTTACAAGCGGCACTATCCGATTTCGTGGATCGAGATGGGAGAAGAGGCCGACGGTCAGCATATGCTCCCCGAAGACTACGGTGCCCTGTACTTGCAATTCGCCACGGCCATTCACAAGCTCGTTCCTGAAGCCAAGCTGGGCGGGCCTCCGTTTGAGGGAACGTTTGGCGATGTCGAAGTATGGCCGGATGCAGCGGGAAAAGTTTCCTGGCTTGGGCGTTTCGTCGACTACTTGAAAGTGCGCGGCCGGCTAAATGACTTCACGTTCTTTTCTTTCGAGCATTATCCTTATCAGGACAGGCCCACCTATTCGTGGGCTGACCTTTATCCGGAGCCGGGATATGTCAGCCACATCGTTCAGGTGTGGAAGGACAACGGGCTGCCGCCGAATATCCCGTTCTTCATGACCGAGGGCAACATCGGAGGTGGAACTCCGCCTTCGACGATCAAGGGAGGGCTTTGGCTCGCCGACTACGTGGGCACGATGATGAGCGAAGGGGCGGACGCTACATATTATTTTCACTACATGCCCTACCCCGGCCACTTTGGAGACTTTGGCAGCTTTCTGTGGATTGATGAAAATTACAAGGTCGTGAGCTATCCGCCGCAGTACTTGGCAGCGCAGGTGATCACCAAGGAGTGGGTGCAGCCGGTTGACGCCCCGCACAAGCAATTTAAGGCTTCAAGCGATGTGACCGACGCGGCTGGGACTGTGCTGGTTACGGCCTATGTGGTGGAGCGTCCAGATGGGCAGTGGTCTGTGATGCTGGTCAATCGCGATCAGTACAATGATCATGCGGTGAAAGTTGTGTTCACCGATGCGGAGAGCAAGCGCGAGCGGCATTTCTCCGGACAAGTTGATCGCATTACGTTTGGCTCGGCGGAATATCAGTGGCACGCAGAAGGA
>WNFI01057780.1_pt1 | contig 14802 bp, 13 predicted proteins | sample 5400471 | NCBI WGS metagenome assembly WNFI01 (sample SAMN13153348, study PRJNA577476) | soil metagenome | isolation source: 100 cm saprolite on Douglas fir-dominated hillslope | place: USA:California | collected 2013-09-17
TTCGAGCGGCTGGCCATCCTGGCCACGGCCAGTGCGCTCTGCCTGTACGGCGCGTGCTGCCTGGCCGCCTGGCAGCTCCGCCGGCGGGACGTGCGCGCGGGCGGCGTGCCGTTCCAGGTTCCCGGCGGAGGCGTCGCTCCCTGGGCGGCGCTCGTCGCCATCGCCTGGATGCTGACCAGCGTGACCGTACCGGAATGGGCCGCGCTCGCCGGCGCTCTCGCGGTGGCCGTCGTGGCCTACGTCCTCACCGCGAGAGCGCGCGCGGCCAGACGCTCGATCCCCGGCGAATCCACGGCCTGATCAGGGGCGGCCCCGCTGCCGGCCCGATGCGGTTAGGCTGGCGGAGAGGCGCCCAGGCGGGTGCCGATGGAGGGACGGATGACACCGCGCCAGCCGGCCGCTCACGTCGTGCTCGGGCTGGAGAGGCTCCTGCGCGAGCGCCTCGACCTGCTGGGCGACGCGCGGGTCGGGCTCGTCTGCAACCAGGCGACGGTCGACCATTCGCTGCGGCACGCCGCCGACCTCGTGCACGCGCACCCGAAGGTCCGGCTCACCACCTTGTTCGGGCCGCAGCACGGCATCCGCGGCGACGTGCAGGACAACATGATCGAGACCGCGCACGGCGTGGACCGGCAGACCGGCCTGCCCGTGTACTCGCTCTACAGCGAGACGCGCGAGCCCACCGCGCGCATGCTCCAGGACGTCGACGTCATCGTGGTGGACCTCCAGGACGTGGGCTGCCGCATCTACACGTTCGTGTACACGATGGCGAACTGCATGCGCGCGGCGCGCGCGCTGGGCAAGCGGGTGATCGTGTGCGACCGGCCCAACCCCATCGGCGGGGAAGCCGTGGCCGGCAACGTCCTCGATCCCGCCTTCGCGTCCTTCGTGGGGCTCTTCCCGATCCCGACGAGACACGGGATGACCTCCGGCGAGCTGGCGCGGCTCTTCAACGAGGCCCACGGCATCGGCTGTGCGCTCGAGGTCGTGACCATGGAGGGGTGGTCGCGCGCGATGTGGATGGACGAGACGGACGCGCCCTGGGTCATGCCCTCGCCCAACATGCCGACCCTCGACACCGCGACCGTGTTCCCGGGCACGGTTCACCTCGAGGGCACCCAGATGTCGGAAGGACGCGGCACCACCCGCAGAAGCACGCAGGCGTGAGCTGCGGCGGCGTGCAGATCCACGTTCTCGACCGCGAGGCCTTCGAGCCGGTCATGGCGGGGCTGGCGGTGGTGAAGGTGGCCTACGACCTGTACACGCGCGAGTTCAAGTGGAAGCAGCCGCCCTACGAGTACGTCTTCGACAAGAACCCGTTCGACGTGATCTCGGGGACGGGGGCGCTGCGGGGGGCGATCGAAAGCGGCCGGAGCCTGGAAGAGATGGAGAAGTCCTGGCGCGCGGGCCTGGAGACGTTTCGCGCCCAGCGGGAGAAGTACTTGCTTTATTAAGTCAGGGGGGGCACTCACGCCGCATTCGCGATGGGCGTTCGCGGCCCCCCCTGAAACCCCCCTCGCAACGCGCCGCCGCTGCGCGGCGCCGCCTTGCTCTGCGGTCGGTTTGCCCTTGCCCTGCGAATTGACTTTGGGGCAGGGCGGTTCCGAGAATGGGTCGAGTTCCCATATGCCCTCCCCCGATCCGGCGACGCGCGACACGGCCGAGCGACTGGCCGCTATCGTGCGTGGTGCGTATGAGCGCGGCTGGACCTTGGGTACGAGCGGCAACTTCAGCGCCGTCGTGGGCACGGAGCCCCTGCAGCTCCTCATCACGCCCAGCGGCGCGGACAAGGGCACAGTCGCCGGCGACCAGATGGTCACGATCGACGCGCAGGGGCGGCCGGCGGACGGCAGGAGCCGGCCGTCCGCGGAAACCAGCCTTCATCTTGCGATCGTGCGCGCGCGCGGCGCGCGCGCCGTCTCGCACACGCATTCGGTGTGGAGCACGCTCCTCTCCGACGCGTCGTCGGCGGCAGGCGGGCTCGCCATCGAAGGCTACGAGATGCTCAAGGGCCTCCGCGGCGTGACGACGCACGCTCATCGCGAGTGGCTGCCGATGATCGAGAACACCCAGGACTGGGCCGCGGAGTCTCCGCGCGTCGAGTCGCTGCTGCGCGAGCAGACGCACGTCCACGGCCTGCTCATCCGCCGGCATGGCCTCTACACGTGGGGTAGCGATCTCGACGAGCTCAAGCGCCACCTGGAGGTGCTGGAGTTCCTGCTCGAGGTCGTGGGGCGTGGCCGGGACGGACACGGAGGACAGACATGGCCGTCGTGAGATTTCCGGACGAGGGACGCACGGTCACGGGTGAGGCCGCGGTGCGGGAGGCGCTGGGGCGCGTCGGCATCGACTACGAACGGTGGCAGCCGTCGCACCCCATCCCGGACGGTGCCCCCGCGGAGGCGGTCCTGGCCGCCTACGCGACGGAGATCGACCGCCTCAAGAAGGCGGGGGGGTACGTGACCGCCGACGTCATCGACGTCTCGCCGCAGACGCCGAACCTGGACACGATGCTGGCGAAGTTCCGCCGCGAGCACTGGCACGACGAGGACGAGGTCCGCTTCATCCTGCGCGGCCGCGGCGTCTTCCACATCCATCCCAAGGACGCGCCGGTGATGGCGATCGAAGTCGTCCCGGGCGACCTCATCCGCGTCCCGCGCGGCACCCATCACTGGTTCGACCTCTGCTCGGAGCGCGACATCCGCGCCATCCGCCTCTTCCAGGACGCCTCCGGATGGACGCCGCGCTACACGGACACCGGCGTGGAAGCCCGCTACGAGCCGGTCTGCCTGGGGCCGTCGTACATACCCGTGAAGGCTTGATCGACCGGCCGGGAATCCGCGTCCTTCTGCTCGACGTCGAGGGCACGACCACCTCCATCTCCTTCGTGTACGACGTGCTGTTCCCTTTCGCGCGCACGCACCTGCGCGAGTTCCTGCAGGCGTCGGCCAACGACCGAGAGGTCCGCGACGACATCGCCGCCCTGCGCGCGGAGCGGCGCGTCGAAGCCGAGCCCGGCGCGCCCGGTTGGCCCGAGGGGACGGCGGCCGAGAGCCTGGCCTCCGCCGCCGGCTACGCGGAGTGGCTCATGGACCGGGACCGCAAGTCGACCGCATTGAAAGCGCTGCAGGGCCGGATCTGGAAGGGCGGGTACCGGTCGGGCGCGCTCAAGTCGCACGTCTACCCCGACGTGCGGACCGCGCTCGAACGCTGTCGGGCCCAGCGCCGGTCCGTGGCCATCTTCTCTTCCGGGAGCGTGCTGGCCCAGCGCCTGCTCTTCGAGCACACCGTGGAGGGCGACCTCACGCCGCTCATCCACGCCTACTTCGATACGACGACGGGCCCCAAGCAGGCGGCCCACAGCTACCGGCGAATCGCGGAAGCGCTGCGCGTGGCGCCGGCGGCCGTGCTGTTCGTCTCCGACGTGCCCGCGGAGCTCGACGCCGCGCGCGAAGCGGGGATGGGGACGGGGCTCTGCGTGCGCGGGGACGGTCCGCCGCCCCCGTCCGACCATCCGGTGCTGCGCACCTTCGACGAGCTTTGATTCAGGCCAGTCGTTGCACGACGCCGATGACGCGGTAGGCCCAGAGGGTGCGGCAGACCTCGTAGTGCGACAGGGTGGAGTTCTTGCAGATGGTGCCGACGTCCTGCTCCACGTCGAGGCCGGTCAGGATGGACAGCTTCTCCAGCGAGAGGGTCATCTCGCTCAGGACCTTCTCGTAGCCGCGCGCGCGCACGTAGCGCGTCTCCATCGACCCCACGGCGCGCTCGATGCGGCTCCAGGAGTCGATGCGCCGAATGCCCTCCAGGATCGCGTCGGGCGTGCTGAGCTTCAACATGATCGGCTCGGGTGAGCCGCCGCCGTCCGTGAAGTGGTAGAGACCCTCCGTCCACTGGAACGCGCTGTAGATGATCTCCTGCGTGTGGTCCATGACCACCTTGACCAGCTCGCGCGCGTCCAGCGCGCCCTGCTCGACGAGTATGGTGCCGAGCCGAATGCCCTTGCGCATGGCCCGGCTCGCGTCCACGTACTGATGGAGCGTGATGCGGCCGCGCCGCAGGAGCAGCTCACCCAGCCGGTCGTCGCGAGCGGACGAGAACGCGAAGACGAGGCGGCCCTCCTGCACGCGCACGCTCTTCTCGACGCCCATGTGGTTCAAGGTGAGCAGTCCGTTCCAGTGCCGCGAGTAGACCTCGCGCACGAGGTCGGCAAACTCGTGGTCGGCGAGCCGACCCGTCGGCCAGGTGATCGGCGTGTCGGGAGCGAGGGGAGTGCCTGGAACGACGGTGGCCGCCGCCGGCGCCGGAGCGACCGGCGGAGCGGGAGCGACGGCCGGGGTCGGAGCGACTGCGGGCACCGGAGCGACCGTGGGCACCGGAGCGGCGGCCTTGGCGGCCGGGCGCGGCTTCGAAGGCAGCGGCGCGGCCGGTGGCGCTTCAACCACGGGCTTGACGGCGGTGACCGCGGGCGCTTCGCTGCTCGCCGCCCCGGCGAAGGGCGGGGCCTCGTCGGCCGGAAGGTCGATGAGCACCGGCGTGGGGGCGGGCTTCGGGGGTCCGCTCTTCCCGCTCCGCTCCGGCGCGCTCTTGTGCTTGGGTGTGGTCCCGGCGGCGATGTCGTTCGCGCGCTCGATCTCGAACGTCTCCTCCACGGCCACGAGTGGGATCGGTGGCAGCTCCGGCGCGGGTCGCCGCGGCTCCTCCTCCACGAAGGCCGGAACGGGCGGCGGCTGGACATCCGTCACCAGCGATTCGGCGCCGTGCTCGTCCAGGACGCCGGCCAGGGGATCGCCGTCCATGGCCGGCGGTGGCGGGGCGAACGCAGGGGGCATGTCGATGGGCGGTTCCGCAGCGCTCGGAACGGGCCCGTTCGCGGCCGCCCCGGCCGGACCGTCTCCGCCATGGAGCGCCCGGAGACGCGCCACGAGCTGCGCATCGCCCGGCGCCAGCGCCAGCGCCTTGAGGTATTGCCGGCGGGCGCCGGCCCGATCGCCGAGTCCTTCCAGCGCCTCGCCCAGGAACCGCTCGGCCAGGATGTTGTCGGGGACCGCCTTGAGGACGCCCTCCAGCTCCGTGCGCGCGGCCTCCAGCTCGCCGTGTTCCAGGAGGGCGCGACCGAGCGTCACCCGCAACGAAGGATAAGAGGGCGACCGCTCGACGCCTTCCCGGGAGATGCGGATCGACTCCGCGAACTCGCCCGCCTTGCGCAGCTCCTCCGCGAGCGCCCCGAAGGCGCGCGGACTCGGCTCCTTCTCGAGCTTCCGCCGCAGCTCGTCGATCCGCGGGCTCGAGGCCGCGGGCGGAGGGCCCGCGGGCGGCTCGACGGGCTTCTCCGCGCCGGCCCGTGTGGGCAGTGGAGGCGGCTCGTGCAGGCCGGGCTTCTTCCCCGGCGGCAGCGGCGGCGGGAGCAGGGCCGCGATCTCGGGGACGTGATCGGCTTCCGTCCACTCCCGGAGGCCCTGTCGCCAGACCAAGGCGGACGGGGGCAGAGCCGTTGTGACCACGAGATGGACGATGTGCTCGACGCCCACTGGCCCCAACCGCTTGTCGTCCTGGACGTAGAACCAACCGGCCGCACTCATAGAGGCCGCCCGCCTTTTTGTGGGGGCTGCTTGCCGTCGTGAGGCTAGCACGGCTCCGGGCGCGCTGCGAGGGGTCGGCGATTGCGGCATCGCGCCGGAGACATCGGCCCCGGGATCCGCTACGATCGGCGTTTCGCCCATGAGCCTTCGACCCCGCGCACTCCTCCTCGCCGCGGCCCTGGCCGGCCTCACGACCGCCTGCGGCGGAAGCTCCCCCACCGCACCCCCGTCGCCGCCGGTGGTGGCCCTGCCGTCTCCGACACCACCGCCCGGACCTCCGAACGTCGTGATCGTCCTGGCCGACGACATGGGTTACGGCGACATCGGGGTGTACGGCGCGACGCTCAACAAGACGCCCAACCTCGACCGGCTCGCCGCCGAGGGCGTGCGCATGACCGACTTCCGCGTGCCCTCCGCGCTCTGCACGCCGTCGCGCGCGGCCCTGCTCACGGGCCTCTATCCGCCGCGCACGGGGCTGGTCGGCAACCTCCCCTCCGGATCGCCGACGGAGGGAGTCTCGGACGGAATCGATGACGACGAGGTCACCCTGGCCGATGCGCTGCGGGAGCGCGGATACGCGACCGCCGCCGTGGGCAAGTGGCATCTGGGGAGCAACCTCCCGCACCTTCCCACGCGGCACGGCTTCGATTCCTATTTCGGCATCAGCAACGGCGACCAGACGTTCCTGCTCTTGCGCGGAGTCACTCCGGTGAAGGATCCGCCGGGGCTGGACCTGATCACGAAGGCCTATACGGATGAGGCGGTACAGGTCGTCAAGAGCGCGCCGCGTGACCGTCCGTTCTTCCTCTATCTTGCTCATCGCAGCCCGCACGTGCCCCTGGCGCCGGCGCCGGAGTTCCTCGGCCGCTCCGCGGGTGGCCTCTACGGGGATGTCGTCGAGGAGCTGGACTGGAGCGTGGGCGAGGTGATGAAGGCCGTGCGCGACCGGGGCACGACGGAGCGGAGCACGGTCGTCATCTTCACGAGCGACAATGGTCCCTGGCTCTCGCAGGGCGAGGAGGCCGGGTCGCCCGGCCCCTTCCGGGCCGGCAAGAACACGCCCTACGAAGGGGGTGTGCGCGTGCCCGCCATCGCCTGGTGGCCGGGCCGCTACACCGCCGGCCGCGTCTTGAGCGAGCCGGTGATGAGCCTCGATCTCTTCCCGACCATCGTGGCCATGGCCAAAGGCCAGCTCAGCCCCGCACGGAAGTACTACGGAGCGGACCTCACGCCCTTGCTGGCGGGGGAGGTGACTCGCCTGCCCGGGGCCGGCGTCGACGGATCCCGCGAGCTGCTCGGGTACTACTTCGGGGCGGCGATCTCCATACGCTCCGGGCCCTGGAAGTTCCTGCGCCCCGGCTACTGGGACCTCGTCGACACGCTGTACAACCTGCAAACGGATCCGGCGGAGACGACCGACGTCGATCCCACGCGCCCGGAGATCGCGGCCGCGCTCGACGCGAGGCTGGCCGCCATCGCCGACGAGATCTCACAGGGCGCGAAGAAGCCGAAGAAAGGCGGGGCCGCGAACTAGAGCGGTATGATGCGGCCGTTGCCGCTACGGCGCCTCTCCGGCCCGGAGCGGACAGACCCGCACCCGGAGCCGGCGGCTCGGCCCAGCCCTAGACGACGGTGCGGCGGCCGGTGAGAAGGTTCACCACGAAGACGACCAACGCCACGACCAGCAGCAGGTGGATGAGCCCGCCACCCACGTGAGCGATCAACCCGAGGAGCCACAAAGCGAACAGGATCGCGATGGGATCGGGAGCAACTTCCATGCCGCGGCTGCGATCGAGGGCAGCGCGGCCGGGAACCCACTGCATCCCTTGCCTCTCCGCGTCATTGGTCCGCTGCGGCCGGGAGTGCATCCAGGGCCGCGGGACTCTTGTAGGTTCTTCCTCAGGTGGGCGCCGCCGTCGCTACGGATGGCGAAGCGCCAGCAGGGAGCGGTACAGCCAACCGGCGTCCACCGGGTCGGGCCGGGCCGCCAAGGCGGCGCGGCGCTCGGCCCACGATCCGCCCGCGTCGGAAGAGTGCGCGCTCTCGGTCCCGGCGGCGACGGGATGGAGGAGCACCTCCGCCACCGCCCAGGGGCCGCTCTCGGTGGGCGCGATCCGCACGGCGGTCACGATGCGCCCGTCGAGCGCGATCGAGAAGGCCAGGTCGTCGACGAGGAACTGCGGATGGCCGTTCACCCAGGCGAGGTCCATGGTCTCGCGGCCCGGCCGTCGGCGGCCGACGCGCTCGAACGTCGATCCGTCGGAGGAGACCTCGATGTCCATCGCGCGCGGCAGGTCCGGCGCGGACGGCCCCGCGAGCAGCGTCACTCCCGCGACCGCGAGCGGCCGACCCACGGCAAACACGGCGCTCCCCGAAGGCTCGACCACGCGCGTGGCGACGTCACCGTCCCCCGCCGGTCCGGCCACGGCCCCGGGCGCGGTGCGCGACGCGAAGGGCGGCACGAAGTCGAAGTACACGGCCGCGGGCGCCGCGTCCCGGCGCGCGTACCTCGCCCCGATGCCGGCCAGCTTCGACTCGAAGGTGTGTATGGCCGGCAACTGGAAGTCGACGCCTGGGACGAGCACCCAGCCCACGCGCGAGGTGAAGCGGACCTCGTCGAGGTACGGCATCGGATAGCCCCAGAACCGCTCGTTCCACGGGGGCGAGGCCACCACCGTCTCGCCGCTCGTGTAGGTCAGGCAGTACGCGGTGTGGTACGAGGCGTACGCGCGCACGAGGTGCTGCTCGCGCAGGAGGTCGAGCACGCGCGCGCAGTCCGGGACCAGCGCTTCCGGTCCGGCGCGATGCCACTCCGCCAGCAGCCGCGCCCCCGTCCACAGGTGCGCGACGCAAAGCGGAATGACGACGAGCCACGCGCGGGCGGGGCCGGCGAGCCGCACCGCACCCGCGGCCGCGAGCACGGCCAGGGGCACGACGATCGGGGTCAGGAAGCGCACGGTGTGGGGGTCGGACCGCACGGGAAACGGGAACGCGACGATGGTCAGCGCGATCGCGCCCAGGAGCAGGCCGGCGATCGGCCGCCCGCGCAGCGAAGCCCATCCCACCATCGCGCCCGCCAGCCAGGCCACGACGAGCGCCGCACCCACGACGAGAGGTGCGGCGACCGTGCGCTCCCCTTCGTCCGCGGTCAGGGGACTCCAGAGGCCGAGCAGGGCGGCCACCGGCTCGTGCAACCGTCGCGCGACCATCGCCGCGTGCGCGAGGGGCGGCGTGCCTTCGTGCGCGATGCCGAGCACGGCGGTGGCCGAAGGCTCGCGCCAGGCGGAGAGCCACCACGGCGCGCTGGCGGCGAGGAAGGGGACGATCGCCCAGAGGAGGGCGCTCCGCGCGCGTGCGCGCCCGGCGCCGCGGGCCAGGACCACGCCGACCGCGGCCAGCGTGGTCAGGGACATCAGATGGGTCCAGACGGCGAGACCGCTGAGCAGGCCGATCAGGATCAGCCGGCCGCGTTTCGGGGGCGCCGCGGCCCCGAAGTCCTCCGCCGCTCGCGCGGCCAGGGCCACCACGGCCGCGAGCAGGACGAGCGTGGTCGGGTACAGCGGCGGGGGGAGCGCGGACAGCAGGAGAACGTACGCCGACGGACACGCGACGAGGAGGGCGGCGGGGAGCCCCGCCCCCGCGACCGCGATCTCGCCGAGGACGGCGGCGGCCGCCACCAGGGCCAGCGCGAGCAGGGCGTAGGGAATCCGCACCGCGAGCGGGCTCGGACCCAAGCCGGCCACGAAGGGGGCGGCGATCCAGCCGTCGATCGGCGAACCGTACGGCTGACCCCACATCGTGATGCCGCGCGTGGGATGGCGCGCCATGAGGCCGACGATCGCGGTGTCGCCGTCCACGGACGCGCGCGCGGCAAAGGCCCAGAACGGTGCGCGCACGGCGGCGGCGAGGAGGAGTACGGCGAGGACCGACCGCGCTCTCACGCGCGCCTATCCTACGCGAGGTCAGGGGCGACGGCGGTCGAGGCTCTGGCGCGCGGGACGCCGGCGCTCACCCAGGCGACGGCGGCCGCTCAGGGCACGACGCGTGGCGCGGGCGACGTCGCCGGGGGCGGCGGGAAGGGCGACCGTCCATTCGAAGACCTTGTCGTTCTCGACGAGGACGACGCGCGCGCGATCGGGGGCCTGGGGGTCGGCCCCTTCGGCCTCGATGCGGCAGACCGCCTTGGCGATGGCGGCCGCCGCCTCCGCGATCTCGCGCTCGAAGAGGCCCCCCAGCGAGGGATCGCGTCCCGCCAGCCCGTTCTCCGTGAACTCGATCATCGCGAGCTCTTGCCGGCGAGGCTCGCCACCACCGCGACGAGCTCCGCCGGCTCCACCGGCTTGGCGGCGTGGAGCTGGAACCCCGCGGACAACGCGCGCATGCGGTCCTCCAGTCGCCCGTAGCCGGTGAGGGCCGCGGCCGGGATGCGCCCGCCTCTTTCCGGGGAAAGGCTGCGGACCTTGCGGATCAGCTCGTACCCGTCCTGTTCCTGGAGCGCGATGTCGCTGAGCAGGACGTCGGGCCGCTCCCGCTCCAGCGTCTCCAGCGCCTCCGCGGCGGAGGAGGCCATGAACACGAGGGCCCCGCGTTTCTGCAGGACGGCCGCCAGCAGGTGACGCGCGTCCGCCTCGTCCTCGACGACGAGAACGCGCACGCCGTCCAGACGCGGCGCCTCCTCGAGGCCCGCGTCCTCGCGCGAGAGGGGCGGCACCCGCTGGCCCTCCTCGCCCGCCTCGACGATGGGCAGGCGCAAGGTGAACACGGAGCCCTGACCCTCGCCCCCGCTGGTGGCCAGGACGCTGCCGCCGTGCATCTCGACGATGTGACGCACGATCGAGAGGCCCAGCCCCAGCCCTCCGTGCCGCCGCGCGCCCGTGCCCGCCTGGCGGAAGCGCTCGAAGAGGTGGGGGAGGAAGTCGGGGGAGATGCCCTGGCCGGTGTCGCGCACCGCGATCTCGAACTCGCCGGGCTCGTCGTGCTGCCGCACCTCGACGGTCACGACGCCGCCCTTGGGTGTGAACTTGATCGCGTTGGTGAGGAGGTTCCACACCACCTGCTGCAGCCGCTCGGGATCACCGATGGCCGGGCAGCACGGCCGGACTTCCGGCGCGAGGTCCTGACGCAGCGCCACGTCCTTGGCCGCGGCCAGGGGCGAGACGGTGTCGATGGCGGACTCCACGATGCGCACGAGGTCCACCGAGCGCATCTCGAGATGGAACTTGCCGGCGACGATGCGCGAGACGTCGAGGATGTCCTCGATGAGCTGGTTCTGGACCTTCGCGTTGCGGTCGATGGTCTCGATGGCGCGCGCGACCGTCGGCTCGTCCAGGCCGCCCGTGCGCAGCATGTGCGCCCAGCCCACGATGGCGCTCAGCGGCGTGCGCAGCTCGTGGGACAGCATGGCCAGGAACTCGTCCTTCATCCGGTTGGCTTCGCGTGCCTCTTCGAGCAGGCGATTGCGCTCCTCGTCCGCGGCCCGGCGGTCGGAGATGTCGCGGACGAACGCGTTGAAACGGTAGAACCCCCATCCCTTGACCACGGTGATGGCGAGCTCGATGGGAACGAGGCTGCCGTCCTTGCGCTGCCCTTCCACCTCGACGCGGCGGTTCAGGAGCGGCCCCTCGCCCGTCTCGAAGTACTTCTCGAGGCCCCGCTCGTGGGCCTCGCGGAACTGGGGGGGGATGATCAGCTCGGAGAGGCGCCGGCCGATGGCCTCCTCGCGGGTGAATCGGAACGTCGCGACCGCCTGGTGGTTCCAGTCGATGACGACCCCGTTCGCGTCCATCCCGACCACGGCGTCGAGGGCGCCCTCGAGGATGGCGCGGAGCTGCGCCTCGGACTCGCGCAGGGCGGCCTCGCGGCGGAGGAACCCCATCTCGAGGTGGGTGGTCACGCGCAGCATCAGCTCGCGCTCGGAGAACGGCTTGATCAGGTAGTCGTTCGCCCCCGCCTCGAGGGCCTTGAGCCGGTCCGCTTCCTCAGTGAGGCCCGAGATCACGATCACGGGCAGCGTGCGCGTCCCCGCCTTCGCGCGGAGCTGGCGCAGGAAGTCGTAGCCGTCCATGCCGGGCAGGAGCAGGTCGGTCAGGACCAGGTCGGGCGGGCGCTCGCGCGTGGCCGTGATGGCGGACGCGGCATCCGCGGCCGTCTCCACCGTCCAATGACCGCTGAGCAGCAGCTCGAGCACACGGCGCATCTTGGCGTCGTCTTCGACGACCAGGATCCGCGGTGTGGTCTGGGCGGCGGCCTGGGATCGGGCCTCGGCGACGGCGGCGGGTGCGGGCTCGGGCAACGGACCTCCAGGGCGGAGCGGCGTCGGTGCGCTCACCAGTTCCATCATACCCGCGCCGTTTTCGTGCCGACCTGGTCCCAGCCTCTTATCTGCTAAACGTGTCGATCGATCCGTTTCAAATGCTGACCCCCACCGTGAACGCCGCGGAGTACCCGCTGGTGGCGTCCCCGCCGGTGATGGTGGCCGTCTCCGAGGAGAGGCTGTCCGCGAAGACCATGTCGCTCGCGTTGGAGGTCGGATTCCGGCCCTTGGCCGCGTACACGCCGGTCGCGTACACCGCGGCGATGACGGTTTCCTCGAACGCGATCTGGGTGACCTTCACGACGGAGTTGTTGACCTTGACCTCGACGTGGATGTGCGTGGCCCGGCCCCGGTACCAGCCCGGGAAGACCGTGGTGAAGGTGACGCGCCCGCCGGCATCCGTGGTCTGGGTGCCGCGCAGGAAGGTCTGTCCGGTGCCGTTGTAGCCGGGCTGCGAGTACTCCGAGTAGTTGCCCTGGGCGTCGCACTGCCAGATGTCCACGGCCGCGTTCGCGACCGGGCTGCACGAGTTGTTCGTGTTCACGATCGTGATCGTGAGCGCGAGCGGCAGCCCGCTCTTGCCTTCACGGATGTCGCTGCGTACGAAGTTCGTGAGCGAGGGGTAGGGACCGAGCGTCTCCGTCGGGGTCACCGCGCAGGCCCCGCCCGCCGTCGAGCCGCCCGTAGTGGTCGTCCCCGTCGTCGCCGTGGGCGTGGTCGACGAGTCCGATCCGCATCCGAGAGAAAGCGCGGCCCCGCCGAGGCCGAGCAAGCCGAGCGCGTCGCGCCGGCTGACCTTCTTCATTGACATGAGTCCTCCAGCGGCCGGATGAACCCGGCCGACGACCCAATCACGGTACGGCCCCGCGGCCGCCTTGGGAAGGCGAGCGCATCGACCTCGCGATCACCATCGCGCGGCCGTTGCCGAGCTCCAGCCTCGTGCGCAAGCACCTGGCCGACTGGCCGCTGGTGTTGTGCGCGTCACCCGCCTACCTGGCCCGCCGTGGCGCCCCGCGCACGCCGGAGCAGCTCGCGGAGCATGACTTCCTCTCCCTGCCGCCGTCGCACCACCCGTCCGAAGAGCTGACCGGGCCCGCCGGACAGCGCCACCGGCTGACCCTGAACCCCCGGGTGACGAGCAACAACCAGTTCTCGATCAAGCAGCTCACCCTGATGGGGCTCGGCCTTTCCTTCCACGTGGAGCCGGAAGTGGCGGCCGAGCTCGCGTCGGGCGAGCTCGTGCGCGTGCTCCCCGACTGGTCCGGACCGACCCTCAGCGTGGACGTGCTGATGCCGGCGCGCACGCGCCAGCCCGCGAAGATCCGCATGGCGGTGGAGGCGCTGCGCGGCTACCTCGATCGGGCGTCGGTCACGAGGACGAAGGCGTCGCGCAGGAAACGGGTGACCAGGGCCTGAAGGCCGGGCGCGCGGCTCTCCCGCGGTCCGGCCACGTTCAGCCGCGCGATCGCCTCCTTCTCGATCCATGCCGCCAGCTCCGCGGGGCGCGCCGACCTCACGTCGAGCGGGAGGACCGGCCGGCCCTGGCTCCGGGCCAGGCGCTCGGTGAGCGCGGTGCCGCGATCGACGCGTCCCTGGTGAAGGATCGCGGTCCCGTCGGAGTCCCGCACGTTCCAGGCCGTGCGCTGCGGGTACTCGGCCGTCGGCGTCTCACGCAGCGGATAGCGGTCGGGGATGGTCCCGTCCTCCGCGCGCCGTCCGCGGGGACACCAGCCGCCGCAGGGAACGCCCGCCGCGAGCGCGGCGTCGAGCGCACCGCGATCGGCGCCGGTCTGTCCGCCGCTGACGATGAAAAGGCTTCCGCGCGGGCGCCCGGCGATCTCCGGTTGCGTTACCATCGGCGTCCATGCGTCGGCTGGCCCTGGCCGTCCTCATCGCGCTCGCGACGGCGTCGCTCGCGGCGGCGCATCCGGCTCCCTTCAGCTACCTGGATGTCGAGCTGGGCGAGCGGACGGTGGAGGTCACGCTCGTCGCCCACGCCTTCGACGTCGCGCACGAGCTGGCCCTCGAGTCCCCGGAAGAAGTGCTGGATCCCGCGCTGCTCGCGAGCAGGCGTGACGACCTCGTCGCCCGGCTCGCCCCTCGCTTCCGGCTCGCGGCGGACGACCGCGTGCTCTCCTGCCCGTCGTCGTCGGCGCCGGAGGCGCTGCCCGACCGGAGTGCGGTCCGCTTGCGCTTCTCGTGCGCCACCGACTCCCCGGCCGGCGTCCTGCGCGTGCGGGCGGCGCTGTTCCCCTACGATCCCGCGCACCAGACCTTCCTCAACGTCTACGAGCGTGGGACGCTGCAGAGCCAGGCCATCCTCGATCGCGACCACGACGCGATGGAGTACTTCGCGGGCACGCGGCAGGGCGCGCTCGCCGTCGCCCGCCGTTTCCTCCCCGCCGGCGTGCACCACATCCTGATCGGGCCGGATCACCTGCTGTTCCTGGTCGGGCTGCTGCTGCTCGGGGGCTCCGTCCGCCAGCTCGCGTGGGTGGTCACCGCCTTCACGGTGGCCCACAGCCTGACCCTGTCCCTGGCCGCGCTCGCCGTGTTCACGCCGCCGGCGCGGATCGTGGAGCCCGCCATCGCGCTCAGCATCGTCTACGTCGGCGCCGACAACCTGCTCGCGCGGGGCGGCCGCGACGTGCGCGCGTGGATCGCGCTCGGCTTCGGCCTCGTCCACGGCTTCGGCTTCGCGAGCGTGCTGCGCGAGATGGAGCTGCCCCGCCGGGCGCTGGCCTGGTCGCTCTTCTCGTTCAACGTCGGCGTCGAGATCGGCCAGCTCCTCGTGGTCCTGGCCGTCGCCTCCGCCCTGGCCGCGCTGAGGGCCCGGAGCGAGCAGGCGGGGCGCCGGCTGGCCGTGGCCGGATCGATCGTGGTGGTCGTGGCCGGCTCGCTGTGGTT
>WNFI01203170.1_pt1 | contig 14798 bp, 15 predicted proteins | sample 5400471 | NCBI WGS metagenome assembly WNFI01 (sample SAMN13153348, study PRJNA577476) | soil metagenome | isolation source: 100 cm saprolite on Douglas fir-dominated hillslope | place: USA:California | collected 2013-09-17
TTCCGGCGCGATCCAGCATCTCGCCGGCATGAAGGATTCCAAGGTGATCGTCGCGATCAACAAGGACGAGGATGCGCCGATTTTCCAGGTCGCCGATTATGGCCTGGTCGCGGATTTATACCAGGCAGTGCCCGAGCTCATCGAGAAACTGGGGCATTGAAGTGCCATCGCGGACGCCACTTAATCATCGACCTTGAAACTGGCTGCAACTCCTCGTGAGCGGCGTAGACGTCACGAGGCGTGCTTCACGCGAAAACACCGAACTCCGATCAGTTCCGAACATAACATATTGGTGGTGCGGTCCGCGGAAAGTTGAGCGGCAAGTAATGCAACACCAGTAACAGCGGCCTCGTTGTCGGCGATCACGGCAGCGGATCGTTGAGCGTCTCCAATGGCGGCTTCCGGCCCGGGTACGATGAACCAGCTCGCGGGTGAGACCATCCTAAGCGTCGATTCGAGCGGCTTCACCGGTCCGACCAACGTGACCGGCGGCCGCCTCGCGGTGAACGGTTCGCTATCTGGCTCGCTGGTGATGGTGTCGGGCGGCGGCATCCTCGGCGGCATCGGTACGGTCGGCGCCATCGCCGCAAACACGGGCGGCATCGTCGCGCCGGGCAATTCCATCGGCACGCTGAACGTCGCCGGCAATGTCGTCTTCGCGTCCGGCTCGATCTATCAGGTCGAGGTCAACGCAGCCGGACAGGGCGATAAGCTCTTGGCAGGCGGGTGGCGCGACCATCAGCGGTGGCACGATGCAGGTGCTGGCTGCAGCCGGTAATTATTCGTCGAGCACGAGCTATACCATTCTCAGCGCCACCGGGGGCATCAGCGGCACCTTTGCCGGTGTCACCTCGAACCTCGCCTGCCTCACTCCGTTGCTCACTTACAATGCCAACAACGTGAACCTGCTGCTTACTCGTAACAGCACGAGTTTCGCCTCCGTCGGCGTCACGCCGAATCAGATCGCCGCCGGCGGCGGCGTAGAGAGCATCGGTGCGGGTAATGGCGTGTGCTCGATCTCTCGGCGCCGCAAGCCCGATATGCCTTCGATCAGCTCTCCGGCGAGATTCTTGCCTCGGTCAAGGGCGTGCTGATCGACGACAGCCGATTCGTGCGCGATGCGGCCGTCAACGGTCTGCGTTTGGATGCGCGCGCTTATGGGTCTGATCAAAGACAGACACGGAACTTATTATGTCCAACGGAAGGTGCCCGAGCGCCTTCAGGAGGCTGTCGCGCGCGTACTGTTGCTGAAAAGATTGGTCTTGATCTGCCCCCTTTGACGCGCGCCCTATTCCTCTCCGTCAGTTGAAGCGCGCGGCGGCTCCCACGATCCACTCCTTAAAACGTTGCACTTCGGATCGGCGTCCATTGTCCGTGGGGAAAATCAGATGCCAGCTTTCGGGAATCTTTAAGCACAGCTGAAACGGCGCAACCAGGCGTCCATTCGCCAGATCGTCCATTACGAGCGCGCGGCGGATCATCGCAATGCCGAGGCCGCTGACGGCGGCCTCGATCGCAAGCACGAATGAATCCAGTCGAGGGCCACGGTGGGCATCATCTGTAATTACGTTGGCTGCTGCGAGCCATTTTCGCCAGTCGTCGAGATCGGTGGTGGAGTGGATTCGTGTATAGTGCATCACGTCTTCGGGGCGCCGCAGTCCGTGGCCCGCTTGCAGCAGTCGCGGACTGCAAACTGGCGCGGCACCAGCCAGCGCTGACCAAATCCGGGCAGCGTGCTCACCCTCAAAACGCCCGGCGGCTGTTTGGATCGCACGGCTTCGGAGGCGGCCGCGATGGTGACAAGGGCATCCTGGAATCGCGGCAACAGCCGCGCACCGGTTTCGGTGAAAATTAAGGCATTGTTTCGCCTTATGAACAGCGACGTGCCTAGATGCTGCTCAAGCAGGCGGACTTGCTGGCTGATCGCCGCTTGAGTCACCCCGAGTTCTTTGGCGGCCTTCGTAAAACTAAGACTGGTCCCTGCCGCCACGAACGACCGTAAGGCATTGAGGGGCGGAAGTTTTTCCATCGGCTACCTCGGCTTGACGTGTGTGGCATAGTTATTCTAATGCTTCTACAACTGAAGTTAAGTGTAAACTCCGCTGTTGCTCGATATTTTATGCAATTGGCACGGCGTTTGCTGAATATACTCCAAATAATTCTTATGGGGTTCCCCACATGTCTATCAGTCTGGGAAGGCGCCAGCTCTTCATCAACTTGTTTGGTGGCGTCGCCGCTGCTTCCCTATTTTCGGCAAAGCCAAGCTGGGCTTCCCCCTCCGTCACCGTCGTATCCGGACGCCTGGGCTGGCCTCACTGCGTGCCGTTCCTCGCGACTTCATTGAAGCTCTGGGAGAAGTATGGCCTCACCGTCGATCCTCGCGATCTCGGCAATGGCAGCGCTGCTGCCGAGGCGATCGCCGCCGGCAGCTCGCCCTTCGGCTATGTCAACGTGCCGAACGCCATTGCGTTGTTACAGGTCGGCTTGCCGATCAAAATTCTGGCAGCGACCACCATTGGCGGCACGACGGTTTACACGTTCAACGACCAGATCAAATCCGTTGCCGATTTGCGTGGCAAGAAGGTCGCAATCCCGCGGGGCGTCAGCACGCACGCGCTGCAATTCGAAATGTATGTGGCGCCACATGCCGGCCTTGACACCAAGCGCGACCTGGAAATCGTTCCGCTAGCGCCGACCGACAACATTACCGCGATGCGTCGGGGCGATGTCGACGCCGCCGTATCGTACGATCCTTACGTGTCGCAGGCGATCCAGCTTGGCGCCAAAATACTGGTACCGCCCGAAAAAATGTGGGACGGCGCCGCTTATTCAGCCGTAGTCATCGTGCGGGCCGATTTCGTGGACAAGCAGCCGGAGACCGTACGCAAGCTGATGCAGGTTCATTCTGATGTGATTACCTTCATCAACAGCAAGCCGCGCGAGGCCGCCGAGATCGTCAACAGGATCCTGCGCGGCAACGACCAGGACTTGGAACTGCAATTGGCTTCGATGAAGAGTTTGACCTTCACGTCGAAGATTGATCCGGCCGCACTCGCCAAATTCGCCAACGCCATGGTGCAGTTCGGTATCATCAAATCGACACCGGATCTGAGCCAGATCGTAGACAGCAGCTTTCTGCCGAAGGATGCCGTCTAATGGCTGGCATTCAAATCAACAATGTCAGCAAGACGTTTTCTGAACCCGACGGCCAGGGCACATTTCAAGCGCTCGCTCCCACAGATCTCGAGGTGAAGGAGGGGGAATTCCTTTGTGTGCTCGGTCCGAGCGGATGCGGCAAGACCACACTGCTGAATATCATTGGCGGATTTGAAACTCCGACGACGGGCGAGGTCATTGTCGGCGGCCAGCGTGTCAGCAAGCCGGGACCTGAACGGGGGTATGTCTTTCAGGAATACGCGCTGTTTCCTTGGATGACGATCCGCGAGAACGTCGCCTTCGGCCTTCACAATCTCGGAATGCCGGGCAAAGAAGCCGCGAGCAAGGCCGAGCAATATCTGAATCTGGTTGGACTGAGCGGCTTCGAGGAGTCGTACCCCAACCGGCTGTCCGGCGGTATGAAACAGCGCGTTGCAATCGCGCGGGCGCTGGCTCCGAATCCGGAAATTCTGCTGCTCGACGAGCCGTTCGCCGCACTCGATGCGCAAACGCGCTATCTCATGCAGATCGAGTTGTTACGCATTCAACGCGAGGCCAGGAAGACGACCGTGTTGATCACGCATTCGCTCGAGGAGGCGATCGTGCTGAGCGATCGGGTTATCGTGCTTTCGGCGCGCCCCGGCCGCATCAAGCTCATCGAAGAGATCAAGCATCCTCACAGCCGCAATCCGAACGATCCGAGTATGACGGAGCTTCGCTACAAGCTTTTTCAGGCCATCGCCGGAGAAATCGCTCCCATCGGGAATGCGGCATGAGCGTCGCTTCCCCCAGTTCTTACCGGCGCGGGCCCGCGGATACGACGGGTGGCGAGGAAGGCCGAGTCCTGCATTCCGCCGTTCAATTCCTGGTGTATTGCGTCCGGCGTCTCTGGTTGCTGATCGCGCTGCTGATGCTGTGGCAGATCGTCACCATGCTGAAGATCTATCCGGCGTTCATCCTGCCGTCGCCGTCGTCCGTCGTCCGTTCGCTGATCGAAACGACGGCTTCCGGATATCTGCCGCAGAACATCGGCATCAGTCTGGGCCGCCAGATGGTCGGCTTCCTGCTCAGTGTGGCGTTCGCGCTGCCGGTCGGCGTTTTGCTGGGCTATTCGCCGCGGTTCAGAGAACCGGTGCAGCCGGTGCTGCAACTGCTTTATCCGATTCCCGGTCTCGCCTGGGTTCCATTGGCTATTCTGTGGCTTGGTATCGGCGTCGAGTCGATCATCTTCGTGATCTTCTTCTCTTCGATCTGGCCGTTGTTGTTCAACACCCAAGCCGGAATAGCGAGTATCAATCCCGTGTATCGCCGCGCGGCGATGGCGCTCGGCACCTCGCGCTGGCGCACTTTCACCCGCGTGATCATTCCTGCGGCGTTGCCGTTCGTCCTGTCCGGCCTGCGGCTGACTTATGGCACGTCTTGGCGCGTGATCGTCGGTGCAGAGATCCTGTCGGCTCGCTCTGGCCTCGGCTTCATGATCGACAACGCCCGCGGGCTGCTGCGTGGCGAAGAGGTCATCGCTGGCATGATCACTATCGCGATTCTCGGTTACGTCTTTGAGAAGATCGCCTTCGACTTGCTCGAACGAGTAACGATTCGAAAATGGGGTATGAGTCTATGACATCTTTTGCGGTGGGTGATGTTGCTGTTGAGCCCGGACAACATGCGATTGTATCGCTGCCGGTCACGCGGACGCTGCGCGGCGATTTGAATATCCCGGTCCATGTTCTTCGTGGAACCAGGCTGGGCCCGACCTTGACGATCCTCTGCAGCGTTCATGGCGATGAAAACGGCTCGTTGCTTGCGCTGAAGAAGCTGATCGAGACTATCGATCGACACACATTGTCGGGAACGGTGCTCGCCGTGCCAGTGGCCAATCCGCTCGCCTTCGCGGACCTCCGCCGTGAAACCAGCGAACAGCGGGAAAACACTGACCTGCACCGGTGTTTCCCCGGCAATCCGCGCGGCTCGATTACGGAAATGATCGCGGCTGTGCTGGCGAAAGAGGTCATCGCAAGATCGGATGCGGTCGTCGATATTCACGCCGGCGGCAATGGCGGCCGTATCCAACAACGCGCGGATCTCAGTGAGGACGCCACCGGCGAGGTGCGCGAGCGCAGTCTGGCGATGTGCCGCGCTTTCGGGACCGGCTTTGTGCACGTCAATTTTCTCCCGGTGTCCACCGCTGCGGGCTGGGCCAATAGCCAGGGCATCGCCGCCTGTGCGGTCGAAATCGGCGGCACATATTTGACCACCCCGTTGACCGATTATTATCGCGATCTGACGATGCGCGGCTTCGAAGCGGTCATGATCATGCTGGGCATGACGCCAGGCGCGCAGCCGCAGATTCCCGAACAGCACATGTTTGGCCGCAAAGCCCGGAAAGAGGCCAATCCGACCCGCGCCGGTTTTCTCGTGTCCTTGGCCGATGAGCCGAGCGATCTCGGCCGCTCGGTCAGCAAAGGCGAATTGCTCGGCACCGTGATCGACGCCTTCACCTTGAAAGAGGTCGAAGAGCTGCGCGCGCCTTGCGACGGTCTGATGTTTTTCAGCCGCATGTCCGGCATCGTCGATGCGGGCGCCAAAGGCTACGCGATCGCCGATCGGTCGCTGACAGAGACGCTCAGTTGAGCGGGGGTGCTCCGTCGACGATAGCGGCCGAACGTCTCGAAAAATTTTCGACCGCGATCCTGCAGCAGGCGGGTTGCTCGCCCACGCACGCGCAGCAAACCGCGCGTTGTCTGGTCGCGGCCAATCTGGAGGGCATCGATACTCACGGCGTTGCGCGTCTGGCGGTCTATGCCCGTCGCCTGAAGGGCGGCTCGATCAATCCTAATCCGTCGCTTGTTATCAAGGCGGGCCGGGGCGGGCTTGCCGTGCTGGACGGCGACAATGGCCTCGGCCCGGTGGTGGGGCAGGAAGCGATGCAGAAAGCCATCGGGCTTGCGCGCGACTTCGGCATCGGATGGGTGCTTGCGCGCAACAGCAATCACTACGCTCACGCCGGCTATTATGCTGCCGCTGCAGCAAGCGAAGGCATGATCGGAATAACCTCGTCGAGCGGCGAGCCGGTTGTCGCACCCTGGGGCGGCACCAGAGCCTTCCTGACCAATAACCCGGTCGCGATCGCCGCGCCCTGCGGCGACGAGCCCGTCGTGATCGACATGGCGACCAGTGTCGCGGCGCGCGGCCAGATTTTGCTGGCGGCCCGCACCGGCCGCGCGATTCCGGACAATTGGGCTGTCGATGAAAACGGCGATCCGACCACCGATCCGAAAATCGCGCTGGCGGGATCGGTGCTGCCGATGGCGGGCGCCAAAGGCTTTGCCTTGATCCTCGGTCTTGAGATTCTCACTGGCGTGCTGGCCGGCGGCAAGTTTGCTCCCAACGTCGGCTCGCAGCATAAGGCCGGCGGCAGCCATGCAGGCATCGGTCAATTCTTTGCCGCCATCGATCCGGGCGCAATCATGGATGCCGATGAATTTTCGGAGCGAATGCAACAGCTGGCGAGCAACATGCGCGCCGCGCCTCGCCGTCACGGCGCCGACGAGATTCGGTTGCCCGGCGAACGGCGCACGGCGGTCGCTCGCGAGCGCGCGCAAACCGGCATTCCCATCCCCCCCGATATTCTCGCCGAGTTGGCTACGCTCGCCGAAGAATTCGGACTTTCGGAAAGCGGCGGTCTTCATGGATGAGGTCTGGTCAGGTTTTCGCCGCGCCAACGGCGAGATCGGCATTCGAAACTATCTGGCGGTAATCGCCGTCACCGACGCAGCTAATCCAGTAGTCCGACGAATCGCGGCGGCGATTCCCGGCGCCGTCGCGATCACGCCGCTATATGGCCGTGGTCAGCTCGGCGACGATCTCGAACTATCGATCAACACGATGGCCGGGCTCGGCGCCCATCCAAACGTCTACGCCGTGCTGACCGTGAGCCTGGAACCGACTGCGGGAAGCCGGGTAGCCTCATTGATTGCCAGGACCGGGACCAAAGTCGAGTCCTTGTCCATTCAAGGTTCGTTCGGCACCAGCAATCTGCAGCGGACTGCGATTGGAATCCTTGAGGAGTGGGCAACTCAGATCGCTCGGATGGAACGGGAGCCGTTCGAACCGGGCGAGTTGACCATCGGCCTTGAATGCGGCGGCTCCGACACGTCGTCGGGTCTGGTTTCCAATCCGGCGATCGGCTTGGTCACTGACAGGCTGGTTGATTGGGGTGCGAAGGTTTATTTTTCCGAGCCAGTCGAATGCCTGGGCGGTGAAGAGGTGCTGGAGCAGCGTTCCGCTACGCCTGAAGTCGCCCAAGCCGTTCGCGCCGCCATAAAGAAATACGAGCGCATTGCCGAAGACGCCTACGTCAATCTCAATGCCATCAATCCGGCGCCGGACAATATTCGCGGCGGTCTGACCACCATCGAGGAGAAATCTCTCGGCGCGATCTGCAAGAGCGGATCGCGAAGCTTGCGTGGTGTTCTGGGCTACGGCGAGCGTCCGCCGGCTCCAGGGCTGTATTTAATGGACGCACCGGCCGCAGCCACGGAAAACATCACGGCGCTGGCGGCCGGCGGCGCTCATGCAATCTTGTTCGGCACTGGAGCGCTTAACAGCATTGGTAGTCCAGTGTCGCCGACCATCAAGATCTGCGGAAACCCCAGAACCTGCGCGACCATGAAGGAACATATCGACGTCGAGCTCGACGATGTCATCACTGCCCAGGTCAGTCTAAATGATGCCGCCTGCAGGATTAGCGAACGCCTTCGGCAGGTGGCGTGCGGTGCTGCGACCGCGTGCGAAACACTGGGCGAGGTCGAGGTCGCGATCAGCCGCATCCGTCAATCCATCTAGACACAACCCCCGCGGATTATGACCATGCCGAAAATCGCATTTGTACTCCATGCATCGGATAATGTGGCGACCGTCATTGGCGGCGACATCTCGCCCGGCGACGAGGTCATGCTACGCGGAGTTGGGGAGGGATCGCTGATCGTTTCCGTCAGCATTCCTGACGGCCACAAATTCGCCTTGCAGGATATTTCTATGGGCGGTTCGATATTCAAATACGGATCGCTCATCGGTCGCGCGACGGCGGCTGTTCGCAGAGGTGAACATGTGCATGTTCACAATACCGAGTCGCTTCGTGGCCGCGGTGATCTGCGGGCGCTAGGGCCGTCGAGCAAAGCGGCTTTGTAAAGCGTTCGCTCTTTCATGAAAGCGCATTCAACTCGGTCTTCGAAGGTGCAAAATGCCCCCGAGCGCTGCTGGGCGGGATATGTCGGTATCGTGTATTTTCGAATCTGGAAGCAGAAATTCTGATCCTGCGGCAAACTATTCAGATGCACCTCGCCGAGGCGATATGACCTTGATTCCCGATGTGATCCTCGTGCCCTACGGCGCCGACTCATGGTCGGTTCAAGCGGTTGGCATCAAGCGCTTCAGCGACGGCGCGGTCAGACTGGGCGTGCCATTTCCCTGTGCGGCGATCAACAAGATCAACAAGAAGCCTCTGAGGCTAAATTCGGAGGCTTTCAGCGTCGCGCCGGATTTCAATGTGCCGCAAGGCCCCATGCCGCTGACCATCGTTAGCGATCATCTCAAGAGCTTTTGCCGCACCTGGGACAAGCTTTCGTTGCGGTTTCTCGATGGTTATTTCGAGCATATTGCCAACATGCTCGAGGTTCATCGGGACGCGATCACAATGAAGTTAGCGCCGTTCGCCGGGCTCTATGCCGTGGAGGATTGGGCCTTTTCGGCGCCGAAGCCGCTGCCTCGGGCGCATCTCTATGCACCGCGCAACAGTAGCGCCGCGTGGGATACCGACGATTTTGTGCAGGTCGATTTCGCGTTCTGGCTCGGTGAACGCATGGTCGCGGTTTTGTCACAGCCCGAAACCCTCACGCCAGTGAAGGCACGCGAGCGTCTGGCCCGGCTCGAACAAGCGGGAGTGGCCGCGGTTCACTTTACGGCGGAGGATCTGGCGAAAGACCCGACGGCTCTGTTCAATCGCATCATCGGAGATTTCGTCGCTCTGCTCGAAGGCGCGGGCACCGTTCCAATCGGCCCATTCCGTCCGCAAATTCTTGGCGAATAGCGAACTCAGCGGTTCGGCGTCAGATGCGCGTACAGGCTGTTGCGCAACGCCGCTGACGGAATATTACGTGTGATGAATACGATCTTGCTGCGGTGGTCTTCGCTAGGCCAGCGGCGCAGCCGCGCAATCGGATGCAACAGATGTTGCACGGCATGTACCACGACCGGCCCCGGCTGATCGATCACGTTCAATATGCCCTTGATTCGCAACAGATCCTTGCCGCGGAGCGAGAGCAGCGACGCAAGCCACGATTCCAGATTTGACCACGTTATCGCTTCGTCGATGACGACGCTGAAGGCCCGGATGTCGTCGCCATGGCGGTTCACGTCATTATGGTGAGTATGGTGAATGTGATCGTGGCCGGCATGATCGTGTTTATCGAATTGCTCCAGCGCCAGCCATCGGTCGAGTTGCTCCGGCACCGTTTTTGGGTCGATGGGAGCGTGCTCGAAAAGCTGCTGTGTCGAAATCGCTCCATTGACCACGTCGAGGATCGACGCGGACGGGTTGATTTTGTGAAGGCTCTGCTTGAGCTGGTCGACAGTATCCGGCTGGGCCAGATCGGTTTTTGTCAGGATGATGATATCGGCGAGCGCTGCCTGCTGGACGGCTTCGCCGAAGCTGTCGAGCTGATTCAGGCCATTGATGGCATCGACCGTCGTCACGACGGTTCTTATGAAGAACAGCGGGGCGAGCAGCGGATTGGTCGCAAGCGTTTGCAGGATGGGCGCCGGGTCGGCGAGTCCCGTCGTCTCGATCGCGACCCGGGAAAATGCCGGCACCAGTTTCTGATCTCTTTTCGCCAGCAGATCCGTCAGCGTGTCCACGAGGTCGCCACGAACGGTGCAGCAGATACAGCCGTTCTGCAGGATCAGCGTGTTCTCGATGGATGTCTCGACCAGAAGGTGATCGAGCGAAATCTCGCCGAACTCGTTGATGACGACGGCCGTATCCGTCATGTCCGGACTGGACAGGAGATGGTTGAGCAGCGTGGTCTTGCCGCTACCCAGAAAGCCGGTGATGACCGTGACAGGCATTTTCTGACTGTCACGGTTCTCGGTCATGCTCAAAAAGTGGTCTCCAGGATATATAGGCCGCCGGCGAATCGATCGACCGCATAGACGATACCGTTCTCGTCGACGAATACGTCGTTGATCTGGGCCGCGCCCACGCGCGTGCCGGCGGGCGCGGGCGGCACGAAGCTCGCTACTTCCTTCGGCTGCAGCGGATTGGAAGTATCGAAGGCGCGCACGCCCCCATTGAAGAAGGTGGCGAACAGCAGCGTGTCGGACCTGAACGACGTTTCGCCCGGCCTGTTCTCATGCAGGTTATGCGAGCCGAAGCGCCCGCCCTTGCGGGCGTAAGTCTCGAACGGCGGCATCGGCAGCGTGCTGATCGGCACAAGGTTCGTCTCGTTGCGCGCGTCCAGCACCCAGGTCAGCTTCGGCCAATCCGCGCCATTGTCCATGACGCATTCGTCGGCCACGATCAGCAGATCGCGGCTGAACAGCGGCAGCACGGTATGAGTGAAGCCGGGATAAGGCGGATGCGGGCAGAAGCTCGATACGACCTTCGGCGCGCTCATGTCCGAAATGTCGAGGATAAAACCGCCGCCGTCGAGATAGCCGACATAGGCGCGGTCGGGCCGCTCGGGAAAAATGTTTGTATTGTGGGCACGAAAGCCGGAGTCGATCGGCAGCCGCCGTGGCGCTGGCGCATCGTCGCCTTCACGGGTGCCTGGCATCCACCAGCGGCCCACCTCGACAGGCTTTGTCAGATGACCGACATCGACAATCCGATAGGGCTGGTCGTCAAGCTGATTGCGCGGCGTGAAGTCGGCCGCGCCGCCGGCGAAGTGCACGTAGCGTCCATCAACAAACCAGACCTGATGCACGCCGCGCGAATGCGGGCCGGAACAGTCGAAAAAACTGATCGATTTCGGATTTTCCGGCGTGCTGACGTCGAACAGTTCGAAGCCGGCCGGCTTTAGACCGGGTTCTAACACCTGATAAGCGACCGCCATCACGTCGCCGCAGACTTCCAGCGAGTTCGAGCGGACACGGTTGTGGGGAAGGTCCGTCTGGACCACGACTTTCGGTTTTCTCGGATCGGTGACGTCCACGCCGGTAAAGTTCTTCGGCGGTCCCTCGTGCGCCAGCCACATCATGCGGCGGCCGTCCTGCGTCTTTTGCAGCGACATTCCTTCGCCGATTGCGCCATAACCCAGGAGCGTGTCGTGTGCGATCAGCCGAAATCCATGGATATCATCTGGTGTCATGCTTGACTGCTTGGTTTGAGGATTAAGCTCTCTGGAAGAAAAGGAGCAGGGTGAGTGCAAACTCACTCCGCTCTTGGTGATTCGTCAGTTTGTAGGGGCGATATGCCCACATATCGAGGACGATGTCGCAGCCTGGAATCGGCATCGATGGGGCGAGCCACGTTCCGCCGCGGCCATTGGTGCCGCGTCCCGGACGGTAACCGAGGCGTACGCCGGGATAATGACCTCCCACACCGGCGTATCCGATGGCGGCAGAGCACGTCTCCGGCTCGTGAGAGGACTCCGATGCTTTGCCATGAACGCTCCTGACATTTCGTTGCCCGTTTCGTTCGTTTGTGCCCCGCGAAACGGCCCGATAGTCAGTGAGACTACATGCAAGAAAGCCCCTGTAAATCAAGTCCCTAGGTCGTCTCAGGCAGTCTCATATGGTGCCAAAACAGCCTTCTCACGGCGAAAACAGGGGTTCGATTCCCCTAGGGAGCGCCAACCGAATTTTCTTACATTGATCTTCCATCGGTTTTTCTCCTTATTGTCCCACCGAGCCTTCGAGTGGGACAGATGATGTTCCTTATTTGAGCTTCGACATTGCGGAATCTGCCAGTCCCGTTTTTCGCGCGGCTCTCGTGTAGCGCTCGACTTCGTCCAAGGATTGATGACCGGTGATCGCCATGATTTCGTGTGGTGACGCGCCGCGTTCTGCGAGGCGGGATGCGGTGGCTTGAGCCACGAGCGGGGCCTCGACTAGGCCGCAATCAGCTGAAGAGCGATCGATGACGCTCGCACGTATCGGTCGACGCGGCCGCGAATAGCCGGGCGCACCTGCCTGGGGTAGGTTGAAAGACGAGGGCACCCGGCTATCCTGCCGCAGCGGCGCGGCCCTGCAACTCGTCATGCAAAATTGAAGAAACGCGGACGGTTCCTCGCCCGATTCATGGCTGACTCATGGCCTTGCCGGGAATTAGGCCGCTGCAGAACATCGAGTACAGTGGCTCCAGCGCTTTGTTCTCGCTTCGCTGACGAGCTTCGGTATGTCTTTGGACGCTCTTGCTCGAAGGTCGGACTAGCCGCGCGTGCATCAAGCGCGAGAGACGGCGGCCGTTCCACATTTCGCAGACTTGAGCTTTCGCAACTTTCGCGGTTGGTTGTTCACTACTCTGACCACAACACATATGCACTTGCCGTGACCGCGATGGCGCATCATCGCGGGTGTTCCCTACGCCGTTCCTGCAGGAGACGAGTTGGTGCTGCGCATTTGGACATGTGTTTTCTCCTGTCTCCTGAGTACACCCACAGGTCAGCTCTCTGACCAAACGGAATGCTCTGCAGGTCACCAAAATAGCAGGTCACCAAAAATATATGGGAGGTGAACATGTCCCGCAGGAGTTTGCGACAAAAGATCGCTGTTCGAATTCCAGGCTTTGGGAAGTTGCTTTCCCTGACTCTGCCGAGGGCTCAGGTTTTCCAGGTGGCTTACGCCGTGGGGGCTTGGGGAAGCGCGGAATGTGGTTCAGGCGTTGGTTCGGAGCTAGCTGCCACGGAAAATGTGAGGGCCTATCTTCCTGAGCTGTTTCAGCGACTCCAGGTCTCCAAGTTCCTGGATGCACCATGCGGTGACTGGAACTGGATGAGGCGAGTTGACCTCTCCGGCGTCGACTATGTCGGTGCCGACGTTGTTTCCGCCGTAGTCGCCAAGAACAACCAGCAATACGCCCGTACCGGCGTGCGATTTATCCAAGCCGATGTCACCAAAGATGATCTACCCACAGTCGACATGATCATGTGCCGGGATTGTTGGGTCCACTTATCGTTCCAGGACATTGCAGCGATCTTGAAGAACTTTCGACGTACCGGAGCGACATGGTTATTGGTCTCCAACACACCTGGCCAAGACAGGAATCAGAACCAGCGCACGGGTATTGACTGGCGACATCTGAACTTGCGTCTGCCGCCCTTTAACTTCCCGCCAGAGACCGAAAGCCGGAACGATCACTATCCTGATGAACCATCCCCGCTCACCCTTTGGCGATTGGCAGACCTACCCGAAGTCAACCTTTGAAGGCGACCGCACTAGCGGATAAACAGGCCGCGACACTAATACCGGCAGCACCACAAACTGAGACACCACCAAATAGGCCACTCGCAGATTCAAATTGAGTCCCTGTGCAACAATGTGGAGTCGTCCCCCCCTTAACTATTTGCGGCGGGTGAGCGCAAACTCACTCCGCTCTTGGTGATTCGTCAGTTTGCTCTGCTGAGAATTCAGAACAATATTACCACTCGATACTAGGGGCGATATGCCCACATATTTAGCCTTCGAACATTTGAAACACGACCTTCGACACAGAATCACAATACAATAGTTCTAGTATTGTCCTGCTTGGGTGACCGTGACAAATTTCGAGGAAATTCTTGCACTACGCGCACTCAACGGAAACCGCGGACTGTTCGGATTGGCAGTTATTGGACTGCCATCTTAGGCAGGTCGCGCTACGAGCCGCGGCGTTCGGAGATAAGTTTGGCGCAGCCAAAGCCGCCGCGCTCGCAGGCTGGCTGCACGATCTCGGAAAATATGCGGAAGCCTATCAGGCCTATATCGGCGGGCGAGGCCAGCTGGCCTCAAGGCGAGACGATAAGCTCATCGCAGAGCTGATCGCTTATGCGATCGCCGGTCATCACGCCGGCCTTCCAGACGCAACCGGCGAAGCGAGTGCGTTGGCAGATCGCCTCAAAAAGCCAGTCGAGCCGCTCGACAATATCTGGCGCAATGAGGTCGAAATCGATCCGACGGGGCTTGTCCCCAAAGGCTTTGAGCCGCGTTCAAAAGAAGCCTTCGACCCGTTTCAGATCGCTTTTCTTGGACGGATGATTTTTTCCTGTCTTGTGGACGCAGATTTCCTCGATACGGAAGCCTTCTACGCACAGGTAGATGGACGGCAAGTCGACCGCATGTGGGCCGCTTTGTCGACGGAAGTCGATCGGATGATCGCGGCCTTCAACGTTTGTATGGCCGACAAGCGTCGCAATTCAGTCGATACACCTCTCAACCGGTTGCGTGGCGACATCCTCACCCATGTGCGCCAAAAGGCGGCGCTGTCGCGCGGCATCTTCACGCTGAACGTGCCGACCGGCGGCGGCAAGACGCTGGCTTCGCTCGGTTTCGCGCTGGATCACGCGAAACACTGGAACATGGACCGGATCATCTATGCGATCCCGTTCACATCGATCATCGACCAGACGGCCTCGATCTTTCGCGGGGTTTTGGGAGATGATGTCATC
>WNFI01028170.1_pt1 | contig 14796 bp, 12 predicted proteins | sample 5400471 | NCBI WGS metagenome assembly WNFI01 (sample SAMN13153348, study PRJNA577476) | soil metagenome | isolation source: 100 cm saprolite on Douglas fir-dominated hillslope | place: USA:California | collected 2013-09-17
CAAATCCTGCGTCGGCGCCGGCTCCTGCGCGCCTCACCCGCCGCTGGATGCTGCTCGCAGCCCAGGCGGCGTTCGCAGCGTTCGCGGCGGCGGTCGTCGGAGTGGTGGCGGTGAAGAGCCGGGCGCTGCCCGATTTCAGCATGTTCTGGGCGGCGCACCATGTCGCCCGGCCTTACGATCCGGCGATGCTTTCCAGGTCTCTGGGACCGAGGGGAGCCTTCTTTCCCTACGCGCCCACATTCCTCCTGCTGACCGCGCCGCTGGCGTGGGTTTCACTTCCCGCCGGCTATCTCGGCTGGATCGTGCTCTCGGCCACATCCCTGGTGGCAAGCGTGCGCCGCCTGGGGGCTGCGGTCGTGCTGGCGGCCCCGGCGGTGTTCATGGCCGCGATGATCGGGCAAACCTCGCTGATCATGGGCGCCTTGCTGTTCGCCGGAGCGACCCTCCCCAAGCGACCGGTGTTGGCGGGCGCGCTGTTCGGCGTCGCGGCCTGCATCAAACCACAGGCGGTCGTTCTTGCGCCCCTGGTGCTGTTGGCCGCCGGCCGATGGCGGACATTGGCCGGCGCCGCGGCCTCCGGCCTTCTCCTGTGCGTCGCGGCGACCCTGGTCTACGGACCCGATGTCTGGTCCGATTGGTTGAGGTCGTTGCCGAGCTTCCTCCAAATCAACGACACCCGCTTTGCCGGGCGCTATCTGGCGCTGCCGGGTTTCTGGAAGGTCGCGGCGCTGCTGGCCGGCGCCGTCACGTCCTGGCTGGCGGGGCGCCGCTGCCAGATCGAGCGCGGCGTGTTCATCGCGATCGCCATGGCGCTGTTGGGCTCGCTGCACGCCATGGACTATGACGCCGCGATACTGGCCCCGTTCGCGGTCTCCGCCGCGCTGTGCCTGCGCTGGCCGGCATTTGCCTATGCCGCCACCCTCGTCCTGCCCCCCAGCACTTGGACCGTCCTCGCCGTGGGGACGCTCGCCACCTTGGATCTCTATTGGGGATCACGCTTGCGGATTCCTCTGACATGGCCGGGCTCGAAACAGAACGGGAACATGCTATAGGGCGAGGATGGCCGACTCCGCGGTCCCCGCCGATCTCCTGCCGCCCCGGTTCGCCGACTGGTTCGCCAGCCGGGGCTGGAGCCCGCGCGCCCACCAGCTGGCGATGATCGAGCGGGCGCAGGCCGGGCGCGACGCCCTGCTGATCGCGCCGACCGGCGGGGGCAAGACGCTGGCGGGGTTCCTGCCGAGCCTGATCGCGCTCGCCGATCGGCCGCCGGCCAACTCCCCGCGCGCATTGCACACGCTCTACATCTCGCCGCTGAAGGCGCTGGCAGTGGACGTCGAGCGCAACCTCAACCAGCCGATCCTCCAGATGGGCCTGCCGATCGCCGCCGAGAGCCGCACCGGCGACACCGGCATCTCGCGGCGCCAGCGGCAGCGGGTGAAGCCGCCGGAGATCCTGCTGACCACGCCCGAACAGCTCGCCCTGCTCTGCGCCTGGGAGGGCGCCCGGCTCTATTTCGAGAGCCTGGAGTGCGTGATCCTGGACGAGATCCACACCCTGCATTCCTCGAAGCGCGGCGACCTCCTGGCGCTCGATCTCGCCCGCATCGCTCAGTTCGCGCCCAACCTGCGGCGGGTGGGCCTCTCGGCCACCGTCGACGATCCGGAGGTGATCAAGGCCTGGATGGCGAACCATGGACCTGGAGACAAGGGAGGGGGCGGCAACGACTCCATCGACCTGGTGCTCGGGCCCGCGGGCGCTGAGCCGATCGTCGAGGTGCTGCTGTCGGAGGGGCGCGTGCCGTGGGCCGGCCACACGGCGCAGCACGCCATGCAGGAGGTCTACGACGTCATCAAGACGTCGAAGACCGCGCTGATCTTCGTCAACACCCGCTTCCAGGCCGAGTTCGCGTTCCAGGAACTCTGGCGGCTGAACGAGGACAGCCTGCCCATCGCGCTGCACCACGGCTCGCTGGCCGCCGAGCAGCGGCGCAAGGTCGAGGCGGCGATGGCGCGGGGCGAGCTGCGCGCCGTGGTCTGCACCTCGACGCTCGACCTCGGCATTGACTGGGGGGACGTTGACCTGGTCATCCAGCTCGCCTCGCCCAAGGGCGCCTCGCGGATGGTGCAGCGGATCGGCCGCGCCAACCACCGGCTGGACGAGCCGTCCCGTGCGCTGTTCGTCCCGGCAAACAGGTTCGAGATGCTGGAGTGCCAGGCCGCGCGCGAGGCCATCGCCGAGAACAGGCTGGACGGCGATCCGCCGCGGGTCGGCGCCCTCGACGTGCTGGCCCAGCACGTCATGGGCTGCGCCTGCTCCGAGCCCTTCGACCTGCTGAAGCTCTACGACGAGGTGACCGGCGCCGGGCCCTACCGAAGCCTGATCTGGGAGGACTTCGAGCAGGTCGTCGATTTCGTGTCGACCGGCGGCTACGCGCTGAAGACCTACGACAAGTTCCGCCGGATCGTGAAGGGCCAGGACGGGCTCTGGCGGGTGCGCAACGCCGAGACCGCCCAGCGCCATCGGCTGAACGTCGGCGCCATCATCTCGCCGGCCATGCTGTCGGTCAGGATCGCGATGCGCGGGGGGCGTGGCGGGCGAAAAGTCGGCGAGATCGAGGAGGGCATGGTCGAGATGCTGGAGCCGGGCGAGACCTTCGTCTTCGCCGGCCAGGTCTGGCGGCTGATGGGCGTGACCAACCTCGACGTGCTGGTCCAGCCTGCCCCCTCGGCCGATCCGAAGATGCCGTCCTGGGGCGGCTCGAAGTTCGCGCTCTCGACCTACCTCGCCAAGCGGGTCCGCCAGCTGATGTTCGACCAGGCGCACTGGCAAGTGCTGCCATCCGACGTCCGCGAATGGCTGGAGGCGCAGCGCGACCGCTCGGTCATCCCCGAGGAAGACGAGATGCTGCTGGAGACCTTCGCCCGCGGCCACCGGCACTTCCTGGTCTGCTACCCGTTCGAAGGCCGCCTTGCGCACACCACGCTGGCCATGTTGCTGACGCGCCGGCTGGAGCGGTTGGGCGCAGGACCGCTGGGCTTCGTGTGCAACGACTACGCCCTGGCGGTCTGGGCCATTCATCCGCTGGACAGCCTCGATTTCGGCGAACTCTTCGACGAGGACATGCTGGGCGACGACCTGGAAGCCTGGCTCGCCGAAAGCTTCATGATGAAGCGCGCCTTCAAGGGCTGCGCGATCATCGCGGGGCTGATCGAGCGGCGCTTCCCGGGCGAGCAGCAGAAGTCGGGGCGCCAGATCACCTTTTCAACGGACCTCATCTACGACACCCTGCGCCGTCACCAGCCGGACCACCTCTTGCTGCGCTGCGCGCGGGACGATGCGGCGAGCGGCCTCATCGACGTGGCGCGGCTGGGGCAGATGCTGGCGCGCATCAAGGGGCGGATCCGGCATGCGCCGCTTGAGCACCTGTCGCCGTTCTCGGTGCCGATCCTGCTGGAGATCGGCAAGGAGCGCTCGCCAGGCCACGCGGGCGAGACCATGATCCTGAAGGAAGCGGAAGAAGACGCGCGCTATGGCTGGCGGCCGAGCGCGCCCTGGTGGTCGCCGACCTGCACCTGGAGAAGGGCAGCTCCTATGCCGCCCGCGGCCAGATGCTGCCGCCCTACGACACCCGCGAGACGCTCAAGCGCCTGGCCGCCGAGGTCGAGGCGCTGACCCCCGCGATTGTGATCCTGCTGGGCGACCCCTTCCACGATCGCAAATCCGAGGCGAGGCTGGCGCCCGACGACGCCGAGCGCCTGCGTAATCTGGCGCGGGGCCGGACGCTGGTGTGGGTGGTCGGCAACCACGACGCCGATGGGCCGCGGGCGCTGCCCGGCGAGATCGCCGCCGAGCTCGAACTCTGCGGCCTGACGCTTCGGCACGAACCCCATGCGGGGCCGCAGCCAGGTGAGGTCTCCGGCCACTTGCACCCGGCGGCCCGGGTGAAGGCGACGCGCGGTTCGGTGCGGCGACGCTGCTTCGTCACCGATTCCGAGCGGATGATCCTGCCCGCCTTCGGGGCCTACGCAGGCGGCCTGAATGTGCGGGATCAAGCCTTCGCCGGTCTGTTCGCCCGGCCGCCTTTAGCCGGGGCGCTGGGAAACGGCCGGGTGCATGCGGTGGGTTGGAGGTCGCTGGCCAGCGATTAGACGTGCCCGGTCTTCATCGCCTGGTCGAGGCAGACGGCCAGCGAGATGCAGGCGCCCGCGGTCAGCGCCGTGGAGAGCTTCGGGTAGCGGGCCGGCACGTCGGGCGCCTGGTGGTCGAACAGCCACTGGACCAGGAAGGCGCCGATGCAGCCGCCGATGATCCAGCCGTCGGGGATGCGGTGGCGGGCGGCCAGCAGGGTCCAGGCGACGACCGGCGAGAGCACCGAAATCAACAGGCGCTCGGCCCTGGGCTTTGGCCGGCCGGACTCCATCCCCCAGCGAACGCCGCCCAGGAAGGCCAGGACACCCCCCGACCAGGTCAGGATGACGGTGAGCGCGGGGCGGGCGACGTCGGCGCCGCCCCAGCCATAGGCGACAGCGGCGAGCGGGAACGGGGCGAGCGCGCAGATCGCGATGGCCCAGAGCGCGGGTGGGATGGAATCGTAGCGCGCTGAGACGTCTGGCTCGTGCGTCACCATTCAGTCTCTCCGAAACGCGGACGATGCCGCCCAACCGGCCGCCAGCGCGAAAGCCATCGCAGCTAGACCATAGGACCATGGCCTTTGATGGGCCCAAAGGTAAAGGCCGCGTTCGACGCCAACCTTCTCGACCGTCAGCGTGCGGTCCTTCTCCGAGACCGGCTGGCCATTCTGGAAGAGCAGGATGCGGACGTCATACTGCCCGATCGGCGCCTCGGCGGGTAGCGCGATCTCGGCGCGGAACAGGCCTCTGTCGACGAAGCGCACGCCGTGCTCGTCGACGGCGTAGAGCTGCTGGGCCTCCTTCAGGCGCACCACCGCGCGGCGCCAGTCGAGGTAATCGGCGCCCAGCCGGCTGACCACGACATCACGCACGCCGTAGCGGGTCTCTGTTCGCTGCTCGGCCGGCGCATTGATCGCCAGGTGATCGACGCCGGCGCCCAGGCGGCGCAACACGCCGAAGCGCGCGATGTCGTCGAGCGGCCGTGTGGAGGCGGCAATGTAGAAGCCCGGCGCGCCCTGGAAGACCACCGGCCGGCTGTTGACCCAGACCCCCGCCACCCGGCTCTTGTGCGCGATCCGCACCGGCTGATCCGGCCCGCGCACGATGACCACCACGTCGCTCGGCCGCGAGTGGGGGTCGAAGACCGCCCCGTAGAGCACGATCCGGTCGCCGCGGAAGTCGGAGTTCACCCGCACATTGGTCTCGGTCAGCGCCGCCGAGATCACGGCGGAGTGGGCCGGCGGAGCGGCGGGTTGCAGGACCACGGGAGGAGGCCCGCGCCCCGAACTGGGCGCCGAGCACGCCGCCGACCAACAGGAGCGTCGCCAGCAGGATGTCGACCGTCTGGTTGCGACCGGCCTGCAGGACGCCCGTGAGCGCCGTGGTGATGATGATCTGGAAAAGGCTGGTGCCGACCACCACGCTGGCCGGCATCCGCAGGACGTAGACCATGGCCGGCACCAGCACGAAGCCGCCGCCGACGCCCATGATCGCCGAGAGCACGCCCACGAAGGCGCCTAGCCCGAGCGGCGGGATCACGCTGATGTAGAGCCGCGAGCGCGGGAAGCGCATCTTCAGCGGCAGGCCATAGAGCCAGGGCGGGCGGCGGTCGCGCCGGGGCGGTGCCGGGGTGTTGTGGCGCCGGCGCAGGATCGCGCCGATCGACTCCCAGAACATCAGGCCGCCGATGACGCCCAGGAAGATCAGGTAGGACAGCGCCACCACCAGGTCGGCCTGGCCCAGAAGCCGCAGCCAGCGGAAGAGCTCGACGCCCAGGACCGAGCCCACGGCCCCGCCGGCGGCCAGCACGCCGCCCATGCGGAAGTCCACGGCGCGCTTGCGGCCGTAGGAGATCACGCTCGACATCGAAGAGGCGGCCACATGGTTGGACATGCTGGCCACGGCCACGGCCGGCGGGATGCCCAGGAACACCAGCACCGGCGTCATCAGGAAGCCGCCGCCGATGCCGAACAGGCCGGAGATGAAGCCGACCAGGGCGCCCAGAGCCACCAGCAAGGGGGCGTTCACGGACACCTCGGCGATGGGCAGGTAGAGGTCCAAAGCTTAAGCGCCTCGGGGTTGCGAGCGGCAGCCGCCCAGAACCCGGCTCAACGCGTAAGGACGGAGAGCCGGGACACGGTGGCGGGATCCAGCGACCCGGTGGCCGCCAAGCCTTGATCGCGCTGATAGGCGGTCACGGCAAGCTTGAGCTGGCGCGAGACGGCGCCGTCGGGGCGGCCCTTGTAGTAGCCGAGCCGGCCAAGCACCTTCTGGGCGGCGGCGACGGAGAGACCGGACGCGGACGTCTCGGCGGGCGGCGCAGCCGCGGCGGATTCGAATGCGCCGGCCTGGCTTTCGGCGGCGGCCAACTGCGCCCAGATTGTACTGCGAATCCACCACCCCGTGCTGCGCGGCCTTCTTGAACCACTGGGCGGCGGCGGCGGCGTCCTGCGGCCCGCCCTCGCCGCGGAAGTAGTAGAGGGCGAGGTTGTGCATCGCCGGCGGATCGCCGGCCTCGGCGGCGCGGGCGGTCCAGCGGCGAGCCTCGGCGAGGTTCTGGACGACCCCGGCATGGCCGGTCTCATAGAGCCTGGCCAGGAAGACCTGCGCCGGCGCCCAGCCGCCGTCGGCGAGCACCTTCAGGTGGCTGAGCGCGCCGGGCTGCCTGGCCTCCACCGCGCGAATGGTTTCGACGTAGTCGGTCGCCGCGGGGTCAGGCGCAGGCGCGGCAGCGACGGCTGCGACAGGCGCCGGGGGCGTCTCGATGACCGCCGGCGGCGGAGCCGCCTCCGGCTCAGGGCTCAGCGCGAGGGCGGCGCGCGGGGTCGCCGGGAAGGCTTGAGTCTCCTGCGCCTGGCGCGTGGCGCGGGGGCCCTCCATCAGCACGACCCCCGCGGCGCCGACGCTGAGGAACGCCGCGCCGCCGGCAACCATCAGAGCGGTCTGCCAGGTGGAGGTCGGCCGGCCGGGCTTGAGCGCCGCGAACAGCCCGCCGCGCGGCCGGCGCGCCGGGGGTTCGGGCGCCTGCAGGGTCCTGTCGCGGTGCGCGGCCGCCGCGGCGCGCGCAGTGGCGCGGGCCTGTTCGATCACTTCCCGGGTGGAGAGCGACGGCCTGTCTTCCCTGAGCGGCGGTGCGTCGAGGTCGAGGTGGTCCTCTTCGCGTTCGGTCTCGCTGATGGGGGCGAAGGCGTCGACGGCAGCGAAATCCTCCTCGCTGAACGCGGGATGGGCCGGATCGAGCGCCGGCTGGCTGACCGGCTCGGCACGCGAGAAGAGCTCAGCGCTGAACACCATCGGCGCGGCCGGGAGTTCGCTCTCAACGGTCTCCGAAGGAACCGGCGCGGCAGGCTCCGGCTCGCTGAGTTGTTCGGCGACCGCCGCGGTGAACTGTTCGGCAGTTGGCTCGCCGATCGGTTCGACGGCAGATGCGCTGAACGGTTCGGCCGCGGGCTCGTCGAATGGCTGGACGATAAGGTCGGCGCTCAGCCGTTGCTGGGCGTCCTGCAACAGCTTGGCGGTGCGCTCTTCGCTTTGGCGGAGGCGCTCGGCCAGATCGCCGGCGGCGCGCTCGTGACGCTGCTCGATCCGCTCGGTGACGGCGGCGACCTGCTCGCCCACGTCGTCGATGGCCTGGGCGGCGCGGCGCTCCGACTGCAGGATGCGGTCGGTGAGCCGCTCGGTAATGCGGCCGATCTCGGCGCCCAGGCGCTCCAGCGCCTCGGCGTGAAGCTGGTCAGTGCGGCCGAGGCGGCCTTCCACGGCGCCGGCGATGCGGGCGATCTCGCCGCCGACCTGCTCAATGGCCTCGGCGCTGCGTTGTTCGGCGCTCTGCACGCGCCGGTTCAGGGTCTCGGCCATGCTCAAGACCTCGCGGCCCATGGTTTCGATGGCGCGCGCCGAGCGCTGCTCGACGGCGGCGACCTCCTCGGCCATCTGGCCGAGGCGCGTTTCGACCAGGTCGGAGCTGGCGGCGGCGAGCCGGCCGGCGATTTCGGTGCGGGCGTCCTCGACGCGCTGGGTCAGCTGGTCGGCCAGCGCCTCCAGCCGGTGATCCATCTCGCCGCGCACGCTGCCGTCGGCGGCGTACATCCGCTGGTCGAGCTGGACGAGCGACTCCCGCAGGCTCTCGAGCGCCTCGCCGGTGCGGGCCTCGGCGTCGGCCATCCGCCGCCCAAGGCGGGTCACGACCTCTTCGATGAGCACCGCAGGGTCGTCGCCGGCTTCGGCGGTCGCCAGCCTGCCTTCCAGCGCGGCCAGGGTCTCGCGGTTGCGGTCCTCGCCTTCGGAGACCTGGCCGGACACGCGGGTGATGGAGGCTTCCAGCGCCCGTAGCGCCTCGGCCGAGCGGGGGCCGCTGAGCTCGTCCTCCATCCGCCGCAGCCGTTCAGCGGCGCTGGCGTGCTCGGCGGCGGCGGCGTCGAGGCGGCTGGCCACCGCCAACTGCTCGCGCTCGGCCGTCTCCAGGCGCGCCATGGCGTGGCGCACGGAATGCTCGACCCCCGAGATGGCCAGGCCGGTGCGCATCTCCGAGGATTCGATGCGGTCGGTCAGCAGATCCAGCGCGAACGCGATCCGTCCCAGGTCATCTGGCCCCGAACTGTTCGGAGAGGTCTGCATGAAGGACTTCGGGGTCTCGATGACGGCGCGGTGCGGCCGGGCGCCAAAGTGCGCCTCCGAAGTTACTTCTTCGGGAACATCGTCTTCGAGAATCACCCGGTTCAGCCACTCACCGAGCGTCATACCCGACCGGCGGGCAAGCTCCTTGGCGACCTCACGGGCCTTCGGATCGATGCCTTTGACGCTCCAGGGCGCCGCCGCCGTCATCGAATCGCCCCTCCTAGTTGAGAGGACGCTACCACCGTTCCCTAGGGTGTAAACGGAACCTTAACGCTAGATATGGTGGTCCACCCACCTTGACTGTGGATGGTTTAGCGTCCGCCCGTCCTGTGGCTTCCGTTCGCGGAGCCCGCCTGCGATATGGCGTCGCAGATGGACCTTCCCCTCACGCTCTCGATCGCCGCCGGCCTCCTGGTGCTCGCGGTCTTCGCCGGTTGGCGCGGCGCACGCCCGCCCAATCCGCATCGTGGGCCGCGGCTGATGCCGTGGCGTTTCCTCATGCTGCTGGCCGCCGCCGGCCTTTTGGCCATGCTCGTCCACGCGGTGAACCTGCTGGGGCTGACCACGGGCGGGAACCGCTAGGGCGCGTCGCGGCGCCTAAGCGCAGCAGCCCGACCCTTCCTGGATCGGCGGGCACTTCACGTCGCCATAGGAGCAGAAGACGCAGCAGTCGCCGGGCTTGGGCTTGAGGACCGCGGCGCAATGCGGGTAGTCGAAAAACCACTGGCAAGCGTCGGTCGGCATGGTCTCCGCCGTCGTGCGTCCGCACTCCGGACAGGTCAGGTTCGAAGTCAGTTGAATGTCCAAGGTTTATCTTCCGGCGGCTAGGATCAGGTGCAACAGCACGGGTTCGATAAGGCCGGGCCATGCAGCGGCCGCGACCAGCAGGACCGAAGCGCCGGCGAGAAGCGCCAAGTTCAGGCGCGACGGTGGCGGGCAGGCCCCATCCACCCGGCAAGCCCGCGCCCGCCGCCAGGTCAGGACCCATCCCGCGCCAAGGATGAGAGCCGCCGCCGCGGTGAGCCATGACCGCTGGCCTGCGATCGCGGCTGTCGCGGCCATGCCGGTTCCCGCGAGCCCAAGAGCCATGGGGAGCACGCAACAGGCCGCCCAAGCCAACACGGCGCCCGCGGAAGCGACGACTGCCGTCCAGCCGAACCAGGTGTCTCGCCGATCTCTACTGCTCTCGCCGCGGGGCGTCTCGCTCGGAAGTTCCATCGATCTGCCTCGCCAAATCCCGTTCGTCGGCGCATCCTGCAACCCGTAGCGCCTACGGGATCAAGGGCTAAAACGATGCGACCATTTCGCGGCCTGACCATCGGCAAGCTGGCCGGCCTGAGCGGGGTGAACCTGGAGACCGTCCGCTATTACGAGCGCATCGGCCTCATGCCGAAGCCTGACCGCACAGAAGGCGGTCATCGCCTCTATGACGAAGCCCACAAGCGCCGCCTGACCTTCATTCGTCGGGGGCGTGAATTGGGGTTCGGGATCGAAGCCATCCGGGCGCTCCTCGACCTCGCGGGGCCAGGGCGCCGCTCGTGCGATGACGTTCAGGCCATCGCGGGCTCGCACCTTAAGGAGGTCCGCGCCAAGATCGCCGATCTCGCCCGCCTGGAAGCCATCCTCGCGCAGACTGTCACCCGGTGCGCGAGCCATGCTTCCGCGCCGTCCTGTCCCGTGCTGGAGATGCTGGAGGCCGCCTAGAGATGGCGGGTATCCGCGGCGCTGGGTATCCGGGCTTCGCTACAGAGGGCGCTCTTCGAAGAAGCTGCCGTTGAGCCCCCGCGCGGCGATCCCGAGTAGGTAGCAAGGCTCCATCTGGCCGGTCGGCGCGTAGTGCTCATCGTGCGTGTAGGTGAAACCGAGGCCTTGCAGAACTCGCCCGGAGGCATGGTTCTGCGGGTGATGTCCGGCGATCAAGGCTGAGATGCCTTTGGCCGCTGCCCAGGCGATTACCGCCCGCGCTGCTTCGGAGGCGTACCGTTGCCCCCAAGCCTCTAGGCGCAATTGGAATCCAAGCTCCAGGACGCCCGCGGCCACGTCCCTCGGCTGCAGCCCGCAGCATCCAACATGCTCACCCGTGTCGAGCCGGAATATGGGCCAGTATTGGATGCCGTGGCGGAGAAGGTTCGAAATCTCGGCCGCCAATCGCTCCCGCACCTGCCACGGTTCGAACGGGCCGCCGGTTAGCCTCGTCACCTCGGGATCGCCCCAGATCGCGGCTGCCAGAACCTCGTCGTCCTTCGCCCACACGCCGAAGCCGAGGCGCTCGGACGCCATGAAATAGTCGCGCCCCGGCCTCGCGCTTGCGAGCGGCGGAACCTGCTCGGGCGCCATGTCGACCGCCCCGTTTTTACTCCGTCCTCACGCGGCCGGCTCGGCTTCCTTCGGTTCCTCGATCTTCTTCGGCCGCTTCGACAGCCCCGACACCCCGCCCGACGACAGCAGGCCGACGTCGGCCATCAGCCAAGGAATCGACCACTTGTGGGGGGCGGCGCAGTAGCGCGGCTGCCAGAGGGGGTCGTACTTGTCCTTGAACCGCCGCACGCCCTGGAAGTTGTAGATCTCCTCGCCGCGCTCGAAGAGCAGGCGTCCGACCCGCGACATGATCGGGGCGAGCGGCCGATCGTCGAGGCCGGCCAGCGGCGCCATGCCGAACTCGAAGGCCTCGTAGCCCTGCTCGCGCCCCCAGTTGATCAACTCGACGAAGAGGTAGTCCATGACGTTGTTCGGCGCATCGTCGGCGTAGCGCATCAGGTCCATCGAAAAGGCGCTGTGACGGGCCGTGGTCCAGAGCGTGGCGAACGCCATAGGCTTGCCGCCGACGCGGACCAGCGCCACCGGGAACTCCTGCACATAGCCCGGCCAGAAGCCGCCCATGGAAAAGCCCTTCTCGCCGCCGGCATGGTGGACGAGCCACTGGTCGGAGATCGCCTGCAGGACCGGCAACAGGGCGGTGACGGCTTCGCCTTGCAGCACCTCGAAGGTCGCGCCCGTCGCGCCCAGCTTGCGCCAGGCGCGGCGCGCGTTACCGCGCTTGCGGCCTTCCATGGAGAAGGCCTCCAGCGGCACGGCGGCGCTCTCGCCCACCTTCTGGATGGAGAAGCCCAGCTCGACGATCTCCGGCAGGTCCTCGGCGTTCAGGCCATGGATGCCCGGACGCGCGGCGTGGGAGTCGGCCAGTTCGCGGAACCGCCAGAGGAGTTCCTGGCGCTCGTCCCGGCGGCCGACCGGAGGGCCAAGCGCCACCCATGCGCGGCCCCGCACGCCGAACATCAGGAAGCTCTCGCCGGAGGCCGAGAACAGGAAGCGCTTGTCGCCCAGCAGCGCCAGGTTGGAGCCGGGCTCGGCGGCCTCGGCCTTGGCCAGGATCGAGCGCACCCGCTCGAAATCGGGATCGGTCTCGCCCACCACCGGCGGCGTGGCGGCGGAGACGAAGAGCCGCCAGAGGCCGAAGGCGAAGAGCAGCAGGGCCGCGGCCGCCCAGGCCCGCATGGCCCGCTCGGCGTCGGCGTCGGCCATCACCCGCCACCAGGAGCGGTCGGCGTAGTCCGAATGCTGGAAGGACCAGAGGCCCAGGAGACCGGTCCCGAGCACCGCGCAGGCGGCGGAGAACAGCCAGCCCGGGGTGATCTCCATGCGGGTCAGTCGCGAGCTGCGCGGGAATGCGGCGCGGAAGGGCGCCAGCAGGATCGCCAGCACGACCAGGGCCGTGGTCTCTTCCCAGTTGAACCCCTTCAGCAGGGCAAGCGTCGCAGCTAGCAGCAGCGCGCCCATGGTGGCGCCCCAGGCGGCGTCCAGGCGGGCGCGCAGCCCGAAGGCCAGCAGCACCAGGGCCAGGCCCAGGATGCTGGAGAGGAAGTGGCTGGCCTCGATGAGGTAGACCGGGGTGATCTGGATCAGCCGCATGAAGCGCACCGGCTCCGACGGCGTCGCCCCAGAGGCCAGCAGCATCACCCCGGCCGCCAGCGTCAGGATGGCGGCCGTCCAGGGCGCGAACGCCAGGGCCGCCGGTCGGAGGTCTTTAAGGAACTGCATCCAGGCCTGTCGGTCTGCCAATGAGATCGGGCCTTATAGCCTCAAATCGCGCCCGATCGTCGCCTCAAACGTCTGTTTAGTCCCGCTTGCTCTCGCAAGGCGCGGCGCTAAGGTGGCGGCCTGTTCCAGATGAGTGTTGGAGACCGCCATGGCTGATTTCGGCGCCGCCGACCTCGACACCTTCCGCGCGGAGGTCCGCGCCTGGCTGGACGCGAACTACCCGCCCGAGCTGCGCGATCCTGCCGCCAAGACCGACCCGGAAGCCGTCTGGGGCGGGCGCGCCTTCGAACGCTCGGATGACCCGCAGATCGTCTGGATGCGGCGCGTCGCCGAGAACGGCTGGACGGCGCCGACTTGGCCGAAGGACTACGGCGGCGGCGGGCTGATGCCGCAGCAGGCCAGGGTGGTCGAGCAGGAGATCGCCGCCGGCCGCTACCGCCCGCCGTTGCTGTCGTTCGGCATCTGGATGCTGGGCCCGGTGCTGCTCGAATACGGGGCCGAGGCGCAAAAGCAGGCGCACATGCCGAAGATCGTTCGCGGCGAGATTCGTTGGTGCCAGGGCTATTCCGAACCCGGCGCGGGCTCCGACCTCGCGAGCCTCGCCACCAAGTGCGAGGACAAGGGCGACCACTGGCAGATCGACGGCCAAAAAGTGTGGACGAGCTACGCCGACAAGGCCGATTGGTGCTTCTGCCTGGTGCGCACCGACGCGTCGAAGAAGCACGAGGGCATCAGCTTCGTGCTGATCGACATGAAGACGCCGGGCGTCGAGACGCGGCCGATCCAGCTGATCTCGGGCGAAAGCCCGTTCTGCGAGACCTTCTTCACCGGGGTGAATATCCCCAAGGAGAACCTGGTCGGCAAGATCAACGGCGGCTGGGAGATCGCCAAGCGGCTCCTGCAATACGAGCGCCAGAACATCTCGGCCGGCTTCGGCGAGGGCGGGAGCGTGGGCGGCGGCGCTTCGGGCGACCTGGGCGAGGTGGCCAAGGCTTACGTGGGCGTCGAGGACGGCAGGCTGGCCGACCTCGACCTTCGCCAGCGGATCACCCGCAACAAGATGGATTTCCAGGCGCTGCGCCAGACCATCGGGCGCACGGCGGCGGAGTCGCGGGCGGCCAACGGTCCCTCGGCGGCGACCTCGATCATCAAGTATGCGGCGGCCGAGTTCGCCAAGGCGCGCGCCGAGCTGATGGTCGAGGCCATGGGCGGCCAGGGCCTGGGCTGGGAGGGCGAGGGCTTCAGCGCGCCGGAGATCGCCGCGGTGCACGGCTGGCTGCGCGCCAAGGCCAATTCGATCGAGGGCGGCACCTCGGAGGTCAATCTGAACGTGGTATCCAAGCGGGTGCTGGGGCTGCCTGACCCAAAGTAAGGGGCCGACCCGACGTAGACGGTTTGGGCCGCGGTCTATTTTGGCCGGGGCCTGGAAGATTTGAATTTTCGAGCGCGAGAATTTCGATGGCTGATTTTGGCGGTGACGTTGAGGCCTTCCGGGCCGAGGCCCGGACGTGGCTGGAAGCGAACTTTCCCGAAGGCCTGAGGCGCGACCCGGCGCAGCAAGGCGCGATCGCCGCGGGGCTGGCGACCGTCGAGACCCCCGACGTCAAGGCCTGGCGCGAGGCGATGGGCGCCAAGGGCTGGGGCACGCCGACCTGGCCGGCGGCCTATGGCGGCGGCGGGCTGAGCCGCGCCGAAGCGCGCGTGCTAGCCGAGGAGATGGCCCGGATCGGCGCCCGCAACCCGATCGGCGGCATGGGCGTGATGATGTTCGGCCCGACGCTGATCGAGTACGGGACCGAGGACCTGAAGCGCCAGCACCTGCCCGGCATCATCAAGGGCGAGGTGCGCTGGTGCCAGGGCTATTCCGAGCCCGGCGCGGGGTCGGACCTGGCCAGCCTGCAGACGCGGGCCGAGGACAAGGGCGACCACTGGCTGGTGAGCGGTTCGAAAATCTGGACGAGCGGCGCGAATCTGGCCGACCGCTGCTTCTGTCTGGTGCGCACCGACGCGA
>WNFI01660966.1_pt2 | contig 14796 bp, 15 predicted proteins | sample 5400471 | NCBI WGS metagenome assembly WNFI01 (sample SAMN13153348, study PRJNA577476) | soil metagenome | isolation source: 100 cm saprolite on Douglas fir-dominated hillslope | place: USA:California | collected 2013-09-17
ACGAGCGACTCGTGGTCGCCGAAGTTGCGGTAGGCCAGGCGGTACATGAGCCGGTCCCCGAGCGAGTCGAGCTGATTGTTCGTGCCCGGCTGCGCGATGCAGGTGCCGCCACCGCAGGCCGTCGAGAACGCCGGCACCGCGAGCGAGGTCGTGGTGAAGGTCGAGTTCGCGGACGTGACGAAGTCGACGTGGAACTTGGACAGGTTGAGCGAGCTCGTGCCGAAGTTCGCGAACACATTGGGCGCCCCGGACGGCGGGAGCGCGGTCGACCCGAGGGCCCCGGTGGCGCCGTCGAGGTCGCTCGGCAGGAGGCTCGCGACGGCAGTGCTCAGGTTGAAGCATTGCGCCGTCGCGTTCGCGTTGCCCGCGAGCATCGCGGCCCGGTCGAACGCGCAGGCCGCGGCGCCGCTGAAGCTCACGCCGTTCTGGAACCGGTTGAACGACATGTAGTAGGCGTCCGGCCAAACGCCGAGCTTCGGGTAATCGGGGAACTGGCTCCCGAAGCTGTACGCGTAGCGCGTCCACGTGCTCGTGGTGATGTCCGCGCCCGATGAGACCGCGACGCACTGGTAGTAGGGCGGCCCGCCGGTCACCGAGAATTGCGTGGCGAACCACCGCTGCGCCTGCGCGTCGAACTTGATGATCGGGTCGCCGTCGTTGTTCGCGCCGCAATTACCCGCGGTGAATCCGTTCCAGAATGCGTTGCCCGGCGTGGGTCCCTGGATCAACGCACCGGTCGTCTTGCTGAAGACGGCGAAGTCGAGGTTCACCCATTGCACGACCTGCGTCGCGCCGACGGAGGCATTCGTGTCGGGCGGAGCGCAGCAGGGGCTGTAGGCGCCGAGGCCGGCGCCGACGCCGTCGAAGCTGAGCCCGGCGACCGCACCGAGCGCGGTCGTCGCCGAGCTCTGGAGCGCGCCATCGGCCGCGCCACCCGGCTTCGGCCGGTTGCCGCCGGTGCCTTTGGCGAGCGGGCCCTCGCGCTTCACTTCGCCGCGGTGATCGCTTCCCGGACTCTTCGCGATCGATGGGCCGACGTCCTGCGCGACCGGAGTGAGGACCACGAGACCATCGTCCTGATGGGCCGGCGTGGCCTGCGCCGGACCGGCTGAAAGGACGACGCTGAGCGCGGCGACGGCCGCGACGACGACGGGCCGCTGAAGGGGATGACGCAATTCGAGCTCCTCCCGTGTGCCGCCGGCTGGCGGTCGCTGGGTAGTTTGCGACCCGGCCGGGTCAGTGTCGAGATACGAGACGAGCCCGATCCAATACGGGCGTCCTGCGGGCTTGGTATGAAGCCTGCTCGTCTGTCCGACCGGGTGCGTCGCCACATCCCCTCCTGGGCGGTCCAGTTCGGCGTGGGCATGGCCCTCGTCCTCGTCGCCATCGCGCTGTTCGCGGCACTCCTCGGGGCGGCCGTCCGGGGGCCGACGGCGTTCTTCGACGAGCTCGGCAGGTCCGTCGCGCGGCTGGCGCCCCAGCCCCAGCCCGACATCCGCGAGGACGCCCAGCTCAAGGCCGTGATCAAGGCCATGCCGGACGGAAAGATCCGCGTCGGCTCCGTCGTCGAGGACAAGAACGAGGTCGTGTTCACCATCACCGCCTCGCGCACCGCCGTGAAGGCCTCGGTGAAGCCGGGCGACGAGCTGCGGATCGGCAGGGACGGGAACGTCGAGATCGTGCCGACCGGGATCCCGGGTGTCCTGGATCAGCTCCAGCGCAGCATCGAAGACCTCAAGAAGCGGTTCTTCGGTCCGTAGGCGGCGACCACCGGCAGATGTTCAACAAAAGAGGCGCCCTTTCGGGCGCCCCTGATGGCCGAAGTCAGAGAGCGATCTTTAGATGGACTAGCTGGCGCGCTTGAGGTCCGTGCGGTGCGCGCGGATCGCGGCCGTCTGACGGGCGAGAAGCTCACCTCGCCACGCCTTGCGGCGCTCGAGAGCCTCGGAGTACCCGTGGTCGTACGAGCGGACCGACAGGAACCCGACGACGACGATGCCAAGTGCCGTGCCGACCATCATTCCGAGCGCGAAGATGAGCATTTTCGTCTGCCTTTCCGCGCTTCAGCCGCGCGGTGCGTTTCCTGTCATGACCGAATGCACGGGTCGTGCCACGCGTCGGCCGGCCGACGGCGGGCGGCCCGACGTGGGAGCATGGCCCCGACCGATGGCCATCCAAGTCGCCGTCGAGGCCCGCGACGTCCGGAAACGTTTCGGACCGGTAACGGCGCTCGACGGTCTGACGCTCGCGATCGAGGCCGGCGAGATCTACGGGCTGCTCGGCCCGAACGGCTCCGGCAAGACCACCTTCATCCGCACGCTCGCCGGATTGCTGCGACCAGATTCGGGTGATGCCCTCGTGTTCGGTGCGGCGCCCCGCGCCGCGGTCTCATCCGGCGCGGTCGGCTACATGACCCAGAGCCCGGCGCTGTACGGCGAGCTCACGGTCGAGGAGAACCTCGGCTTCTTCGGCGCGCTCCAGGGCGTGATCGATCTCGACGCGCGCATCGAGGCCGTCCTTCGCACGGTGGACCTCCTCGAACGACGCGGCAGCGTCGCCGGCACGCTCTCCGGCGGGATGAAGACCCGCGTGTCCCTCGCCGCGACCCTGCTCCACCAGCCGAAGCTGCTCCTCCTCGACGAGCCGACGGTCGGCGTCGATCCGGTGCTGCGGCACGAGTTCTGGAGCCACTTCCGCGCCCTCGCCGCGACCGGCGTCACGATCCTCGTGTCGAGCCACGTGATGGACGAGGCCTCGCGCTGCGATCGGCTGGGACTCATCCGTTCCGGCAGGCTCCTGGCCCAGGGCACATCGAGCGAGCTCATCGCGCGGGCGGGGACGCCGGACCTCGAGAGCGCGTTCCTGGCCCTCTCCGGAGCACCAGCCTGAGCGCGCGCCGCGCCGCCGCGGTCGCGCGACGGATCGTTCTGCAGTTCCGCCACGATCACCGGTCGCTCGGACTGCTCTTCGTGGCACCGATCATCGTGCTCACGCTGGTGGGCGCACTCTGGGGCGGGTCGGCGACGAACAAGGTCCGCGTCGTCGGCGCCGGCGACATCGACCCGACACTGTTCCAGGCGCTCAAGGGCACCGACATCGAGCTGCGCGCGCTCGATCGCGAGGCGGCGCTCGAGGAGCTGAGGGCCGGCCGGGCCGACGCGCTGATCGAGTTCGCCGACAACACCGCGACGATCACCGTGGAGGGCTCGGATCCGACGCGCACGGGCGCGATCGTCGGGCAGGTCCAGGCCGCGCTCGTCAACGTGATCCTGGATGTGCCGATGACCGCGTTCGTGAAGGTGAGCTACCTGTACGGCGGGCCGCATTACACGCTGCTCGACTATCTCGCGCCCACGCTCATCGCGGTGTTCGCGTTCTTCTTCATCTTCCTGCTGTCGGCGGTCTCCTTCCTCCGCGAGCGCACGAGCGGGACGCTCGAGCGGCTGCTCGCGACCCCGCTCACGCGGGGCGAGCTCGTGCTCGGCTACCTCGGCGGGTTCGCGCTGTTCGCGCTGCTCCAGGCGCTCGTCATTCTCGCGTTCACGATCTTCGCGCTGCAGGTGCAGTACCGCGGGAACCTCGCGACGATCTTCCTCGTCGAGGCCGTCCTGGTGGTCGGCGCGGTCTCGCTCGGTCTGGCGATCTCGGCGTTCGCCCGCAACGAGCTCCAGGCCGTGCAGTTCGTCCCGCTCGTGCTGCTGCCGCAGGTGTTCCTCTCGGGGCTGCTCGTCCCGGTCGAGCAGCTGAACGACGTGCTCCGCCCGATCTCGGCGATCCTGCCGCTCACCTACGCGAACGAGGCGCTGCGGTCGGTGATGGTGAAGGGGTACGCGCTCACCGACCCGTTGATCCTGCGCGACATCGGGATCCTTGCCGCGTTCGCGGTCGTCATGGCGGTCGGGGCCGTCCTATCCATCCGGCGCGAGGTCGCGTAGCCGCTCCCGTATCGTTCGCGGTGCGAGCCACGAGGAGGAGGCGGTATGCCGTTCAGCCTGATGCCGAAGAAGAGCATCTTCTTCACCCTGTTCAGCCAGCACGCCCAGAACGCTCTCGAGGCGAGTCAGGCGCTCGAGAAGCTGGTGAGCGATTTCACCGCGCTCGAGGACAAGGTCCGTGACATCCATGCGATCGAGCACTACGGCGACAAGCTCACCCATCAGATCATCCAGGAGCTCAACGGGACGTTCGTCACGCCGCTCGACCGCGAGGACATCATCGGCCTCGCATCGAAGCTCGACGACGTCACCGACGTGTGCTTCGACGTGGCGGAGATGGTCAGCCTCTACAAGGTCACGAGCATCCGGCCCTCCGCGGTGCGCCAGGCCCGCACGCTCGTGCAGGCCGCGCGCGAAGTCGTGCTGTCGCTCGAGAACCTCGAGAAGCTCAAGGGCCTCGAGCCGCACTGGATCAAGATCCACACCCTCGAGAATGAGGGCGACCAGATCTTCCGGGAGGCCGTGGCCGACCTCTTCGCGCGCACGACCGACCCGATCGAGATCATCAAGTGGAAGGACATCCACGGCCTCATCGAGGTCGCGATCGACCGCTGCGAGGACGTGGCGAACATCGTCGAGACGATCGTGGTGAAGCACCACTAGTGGACATGGGCCTCGCGATCGTCATCGCGGTCGTCGTCCTCGGGCTCATCTTCGAGTTCGTGAACGGCTTCCACGACGCCGCCAACGCGATCGCCACGGTGGTCGCGACACGGGTGCTCACGCCGGTCCAGGCCCTGCTCATGGCCGGGTCGCTCAACCTCGTCGGCGCGCTGGCCGGCACCGCCGTCGCGGCGACGATCGCGAAGGGCATCGTCGACGCGGCGAAGGTCACCCAGGACCTCGTCCTTGCCGCACTCGTCGCGGCGATCGTGTGGGACCTCATCACGTTCTACGCCGCGCTCCCGACCTCCTCGAGCCACGCCCTGATCTTCGGGATGATCGGCGCCTCGGTGTCGGTGCACGGCTGGGGCGTTCTCATCCTGCCCGGCGTCGAAAAGACGAGCGCGGCGATCGTCGTCTCCCCGACCACGACCTTCATCGTCGGCTACCTGCTCATGCTCGCCCTCTACTGGGGGTTCCGCCGCGCGTCGGCGAACACGGTGAACCGCTTCTTCGGCAAGGCCCAGGTCGTGTCGAGCGCGTGGATGGCGTTCACCCACGGCGGCAACGACGGTCAGAAGACGATGGGCATCATCTCGCTCGCGCTGTTCGGCGGCGGATTCGTCGCCAAGTCCGGCGACATCCCGGACTGGGTGAAGATCGCGTGCGCCCTCGCGATCGGCCTCGGGACCTACACCGGCGGCTTCCGGATCATCAAGACGATGGGCATGCGGATCACGCTGCTGAAGCCGATCAACGGATTCGCCGCGGAGACGACCGCCGGGGCGGTCATCGAGATCGCCACCCGCCTCGGGATCCCGATCTCGACCACGCACGCGATCTCCGGCGCGATCCTCGGCGTCGGCGCGACCCGCCGGCTCTCGGCGGTCCGGTGGGGCATCGCCGGCCGGATCGTCACCGCGTGGGTCCTCACCATCCCCGCGTGCTTCGTCCTTGGGTGGCTCCTGACGCTCGCCATGCACGCGATCGGGATCCGCGCCTGAGGCTCCGGCCCAGGAGCAGGACCGACCCGGCGACGAGCGCACCCGCCTCGTCCGGCGCCGCCGAAGCCGAGCGCGACCGTCTCCTGACGCTGCTCTCGGAGCTCGGCGACGGGATCGTGCTCGCGGACGCGGACGACGTCATCCGCGTGGCCAACGCCGCCGCGGCCCGGCTGCTGGCCGGCACCGATCTCGTCGGCCGGCGGCTGGTCGAGGTCGTCCGCGACCACGAGATCCTGGACGCGATCGACGCCGCCCGCCGCGGCCGCGACGTCGTGCTCGAGATGCAGCGTGATGGGGGACGCCGGGTCCTCCGCATCGTCGCGAAACAGCTGCCGGGGCGCGAGCTGCTCCTCACGATCCAGGACCAGAGCGCGATGCGGCGGCTCGAGACCCAGCGCCGCGACTTCGTCGCGAACGTGTCGCACGAGCTGCGGACGCCGCTGTCCGCGCTCAAGGCGATGGTCGAGACGCTCCGCGGCGGCGCCGTCAATGACCGTGAGGCGGCCGAGGACTTCCTGACCCGCATCGATCACGAGGTCGACGGTCTCACCGATCTCGTCGGCGACCTCCTCGCGCTCTCGCGGATGGAATCGGGCGAGGATGCGCTCGAGCTCGCGGTCGTCGACGCCGCGGACCTCGTCCGGCAGGCCGCGACGCGTCTCGAGCCGCTCGCCGCCCGCGCCCAGGTGCGGCTCGCGACGGCGACGGACGCGAGCGGTGCGCGGGTCCGCGTCGACAGCGCGCGCATGTCGCAAGTCCTCGCGAATCTCGTCCACAACGCGATCAAGTTCACGCCTGCGGGCGGGACGGTCACCATCGGCACCGGCGCGACGCCGACCGAGGTCACGCTGTACGTCCGCGACACCGGCGGCGGCATCGATCCCGCCGATCTCGATCGGATCTTCGAGCGCTTCTTCAAGTCGGATCCGGCGCGCGCCACCGGCGGCACCGGCCTCGGCCTCGCGATCGCGAAGCACGCCGTCCAGGCGCACGGCGGGACGATCGCCGCGGCGAGCGGCGGACGCGGTCACGGCGCGACCTTCACCGTGACCCTGCCGCGCGCCGTCTAGGCTCGAAGACATGCGCACGATCCTCGTCGTGGACGACGAGACCAACCTCCGGCACACGCTCGCGTACGCGCTGCGGCAGGAGGGCTACGAGGTCGTGACCGCCGAGGACGGCGAGGCAGCGCTCGAGGCGTTCAAGGCGAGCGCGCCGGAGCTGGTGGTGCTCGACGTCATGCTGCCGAAGATCGACGGGCTCGAGGTCTGCCGCCGGATCCGCCGGCAGAGCGACGTGCCGATCCTCATGCTCACCGCGCGCGACTCCGAGCTCGATCGCGTCGTCGGCCTCGAGATCGGCGCCGACGACTACCTCGTGAAGCCCTTCTCGATGCGCGAGCTCGTCGCGCGCGTGCGCGCGATGCTGCGCCGCGCCTCGCGGGTCGCCGAGCCGCCGGCGGTCGAGGTGATCGACCTCCCCGGCCTCCGCCTCGACGTGCCGAAGCGCCGCGTCACGGCCGATGGGCGCGACGTGTCCCTCACCGCGAAGGAGTTCGACCTGCTCGCCTACCTCGCCGGCCGGCCGGGGCAGGTCCTGTCGCGCGACCAGATCGTCGCCGGCGTCTGGGGTGTCGATTTCAGCGGCGACCCCCGCACCGTCGACACCCACGTGAAGACCCTGCGCGAGCGTCTCGGCGACGACGCCGAGCACCCGCGCTGGCTCGAGACCGTGCGCGGCGTCGGCTACCGGCTACGCGAGCACGCCAAGACCTAGCCGGCGACCCCACTTCACCCGCGCTTCACAGACGGCTCACCGCCGTCACGCCTCCGCCACGCGCGGGTACGCGACTCTGACATCGCAACAGAAGTCAGAAATGGCGGGAGGGCGTTCTCCTTTGGATCGTTCGATGTGGCGTCCCAGCGCGGCGTTCCTCGCGATCGCGGTCATCGCGGCGGCCTGTGGCGGCGGCGGCGGCGGCCAGGCGGCGGCGACCGGCAGCGGCGCCGCGAACCCGTGCGGCATCCCGGTCAAGGGCAAGTGCGCCGATGAGGCCCAGGCGCTCAGCGGCGCGGGCGCGACGTTCCCGGCGGTCATCTACACGAAGTGGATCGACGAGTACAACAAGCTCACCGGCGTCCAGGTGAACTACCAGGCCATCGGGTCGGGCGGCGGCATCAAGGGCATCACCGAGAAGACCGTCGACTTCGCGGGGACCGACAACGCGATGACCGACCAGCAGCTCGCGGACGCGAAGGCGCCGATCCTCCACCTGCCGACCGTCATGGGCGGCATCGTCGCGACATACAACGTCCCCGGCGTGACGTCGCTCAAGCTCACCGGCGACACGCTCTCCGGTATCTTCCTCGGCGACATCAAGAAGTGGAACGACCCGAAGCTCGTCGCGGACAACCCGGGGGTCAACCTCCCGGCCGCGGACATCGCGACGGTCCACCGCTCCGACGGATCCGGGACCACCGCGGTCTTCACCGACTACCTCTCGAAGGTCAGCGCGGCCTGGAAGTCGAAGGTCGGCGCGGCCCAGACGGTCCAGTGGCCCGGCGGCGTCGGTGCCAAGGGCAACGATGGCATCGCCGGATCGGTCAAGTCGACGCCGAACTCGATCGGCTACGTCGAGCTCATCTACGCGCTCCAGCAGAAGCTCGGCGCGGCGACGATGAAGAACGCCGCCGGCAAGTTCGTCGACGCGAACCTCGACTCGGTGAGCAAGGCCGCCGTCGGCGTGACCCTGCCGGACGACCTGCGCGCGTCGCTCACCAACTCGACCAACCCTGACGCGTACCCGATCGTCGCGATGACCTACCTGCTCACCTACCAGGACGTCGCCGACAAGGGCAAGGCCCTGGCGACGGCTCGGTTCTTCTGGTGGGGCACGCACGAGGGCCAGACCTTCGCGAAGGACCTCGGCTACGCGCCGCTCCCCGCGGACGTGCAGGCCAAGGTCGAGGCGAAGATCAAGGCCATCACATCCGGTGGCAAGCCGGTCCTCCCGTAGTCCAGGTGACCTCCCGCACGGCCGATCGCACCTTCGCCGCGAGCGTGACGGCACTGGCGCTGCTGGTGCCGCTCACGCTCGCGGCCATCACGCTGCTCATCGTTCTCGACTCGCTGCCGACGATCCGGACCTTCGGTCTGGGCTTCCTCGTCACGACCGAGTGGGATCCGGTGCACGCCGCCTTCGGCGCGGGGGCCTATCTGTTCGGCACCCTCGTCACGACCGCGATCGCCATCGTGCTCGCCGCGCCCGTCGCCATCGGCGCCGCGATCTTTCTCACCGAGTACGCGCCGCGGCGGCTCCGGGGACCGCTCGCGTTCCTCATCGAGCTCCTCGCCTACATCCCGAGCATCGTCTACGGCCTCTGGGGTCTGTTCGTCCTCGTCCCGCTGTTCCGTTCGGAGATCGACCCGTTCCTGCAACGCGCCCTGGGACCGGTACCCATCATCGGCTCGCTCGTCAGCGGGCCGATCGTCGGCACGGACCTGCTCATGGGCGGCGTGATCCTCGCGGTCATGGTCCTGCCGCTGCTCGTCGCGGTGACCCGTGAGGTCCTCCTCGCCGTGCCGCCGGCGCAGCGCGAGGGGATGATCGGCCTGGGCGCGACACGCTGGGAGGCGATCTCCGGCGCGGTACTTCCGTACGCGCGCACCGGCATCATCGGCGCCATCGTCCTCGCGGTCGCCCGGGCCTTCGGCGAGACCATGGCCGTGACCCTCGTCGCGGGCAACAGCTCGACGACCATCGGCCCGTCGCTCTTCACTCCCGGCTACACGATGGCCTCGGCGATCGCGAACCAGTTCACCGAGGCGACCGACGAGCTCCACTTCAGCGCGCTCGTCGAGATCTCGCTCGTCCTGCTCGTGGTCGCGCTCGTCATCAACATCGCGGCGCGCCTCCTCATCCGGCGCGTCGCCTCCGGCCCGCAGGGGCTGGTGATATGAGCGCGGCGACGATGCCCGCGAGCGCGATCCCCGCTCGCCACGCGGTCAGCGTGCGCCGCCGGACGAAGGAGCGCGTGATGGTCGCGCTGCTGTCGGCAGCGGCGCTCGGCAGCGCCGCGATCCTCGTCATCATCCTCGGCTACGTCGTCGTGAAAGGCGCGCCCGCGCTCAACCTCGCGTTCTTCACCGAACGGCCGCTGCCGTTCGGGGTGGAGGGCGGCGGCGTCGGGCCCGCGGTCGTGGGCACGGTGATCCTCTCGGTGCTCGCCGGCGCGCTGGCGGTGCCGATCGGGATCGCGAGCGCGATCTTCGTCACCGAGTTCCGCTCGGGCCGGCTCGCCCCCGCGGTGCGCTTCGCCGCCGAGCTCATCGCCGGTCTGCCGTCGATCGTCGTCGGGGTCTTCGTCTGGGCCTTCCTCGTGCGCGGCCTCATCGGGCACTACGCCGCGATCGCGGGAGCCATCGCCCTCGCGATCATCATGATCCCGATCGTCGCGCGCACGGTCGAGGAGGTGCTGCGGCTCGTCCCACAGTCGCTCCGCGAGGCCGGCCTCGCGCTCGGCGCGCCCCACTGGCGCGTCGTCCTGCGGATCGTCGTGCCGACCGCCCGGGCGGGCATCGCGACCGCGGTCGTCCTCGCGGTGGCGCGTGCCGCCGGCGAGACCGCTCCGCTCCTCCTCACGGCGCTCGGCAATCTCTTCTTCAGCACCGATCTGCTCAGACCCATCTCGGCCCTGCCGCTGCAGATCTACCAGTACGCGGCCTCGCCGTACGACGACTGGCACACCAAGGCCTGGGGCTCGTCGCTCGTCCTCGTCGGTGTGATCGCGCTGCTCAGCCTTGGGCTGCGGCTCGCGACGCGCGGTGGTGCGCGATGATGCGCACGATGGAACGGGACCAGGGCGCGGCGGTCGCGGATCGGACCCCGGCGCAGCCTGAGGTCGCGATCAAGATCGAGGCGCTGAACGCCTGGTACGGCGCCACGCACGCGGTCGGGGACGTCAGCCTCGAGCTGCCGCGCGGCGCGGTGACCGCGATCATCGGCCCGTCGGGCTGCGGCAAGTCGACCCTCCTCCGGTGCCTGAACCGCATGCACGAGACGACGCCCGGGGCCCGCGTCGAAGGCCAGGTGTTCCTCGACTCGCTCGACATCTACTGGCCCGGAGTGGACGCGGTCGAGGTGCGGAGCATGGTCGGCATGGTGTTCCAGAAGCCGAACCCGTTCCCGATGATGTCCATCTACGAGAACGTCGCGGCCGGCCCGCGGCTTCGGGGCTGGAAGATGGACCGCACGAAGATGGATGAGCTCGTGGAGCGCAACCTTCGCCGCGCGGCGCTGTGGGACGAGGTGAAGGATCGGCTGGGCCGCTCCGGCTCCGCGCTCTCCGGCGGCCAGCAGCAGCGGCTCTGCATCGCGCGCGCGCTCGCGACCGATCCGAGCGTCCTCCTCATGGACGAGCCGGCCTCGGCGCTCGACCCGATCGCCACGTACAAGATCGAGGAGCTCGTCCGCGAGCTGGCGAGCGAGGTGACCATCGTGATCGTGACCCACAACATGCAGCAGGCGTCGCGCGTCTCCCAGCGGACGGCGTTCATGCTCGCCGCCGACGACGGGGTCGGCCGGCTGGTCGAGTTCGGCCGGACGGACGACATCTTCACCAACCCGCGCGACTCGCGCACCGAGGCCTACATCACCGGGCGGTTCGGATGATGACGACGATGCATCAGCGAGCCGGGCTCGATCAGGGGCTGGAGCAGCTCCGCAAGGATCTTCGCCGCCTCGCGAGCCTCGTGGACATCGCCATCGAGAAAAGCGTGCTTTCGCTCGCGCGGCTGGACCGCGCCGAGGCGGAGCGCGTCATCGAGGCGGACAAGGTCATCAACGACCTGCGGTACTCGGTCGAGAACGCGGCGATCCAGATCATCGCGATGCAGCAGCCGATCGCCGGCGACCTGCGCTTCGTCATCGCGGTGCTCATGGTCGCGAGCGAGCTCGAGCGCATGGGTGACTACTGCGTCGGCGTCGCGAAGATCACGAAGCTCCATGGCGATCGCCCGCTGCTGAAGCCGCTCATCGACATCCCGCGGATGGCCGAGGCGGTCCGGAGCATGCTCCGCGGCTCGGTCGACGCGCTCATCACGAAGAACGCGTTCCTCGCGGAAGCGATCGCGGCACAGGACGATGAGATCGACCGCCTGTACGACCAGATCTACCGCGAGCTCCTCACCTACATGCTCAACGATCCGACGACCATCGACCGCGCGACGTGGCTCCTCTGGGCCGCGCACAACATGGAGCGGATCGGCGACCGGGTCCAGAACATCTGCGAGCGCACGGTCTACGAGGCGACGGGCGTCCTCAAGGAGTTCGGCGGCCGCGGCGGGGACGACGACGCGAAGCGGAACGACGCCTAGCCCAGGTCCGTTCGCGCCGCCGCTAGAGGATGCCTGCCAGCTCCGGGAGCGCGAAGAGCTCGTCGAGCGAGCCGATGACGTGGTCGGGCACCGCCTCGCCGGTGGCCGCCGCGACCGCGGCCCGATCGGTCAGGCCGGTCGTGATGAGCACCCCGACGGCCCCGACCCGGTGGGCGGCCACGATGTCGTAGTCGGTCGCGTCCCCCACGACCACGACCGGCCCGCCGGTGTCACCGGCACGGCGGATCGCCTCCTGGAACAGGAACGGCTCGGGCTTCCCGATGCAAAGGGCGGCGTGCCCGGTCGCGACCTCGATGGCCTGCACGATGCTGCCGGCCCCCGGGAGGAGCCGCCCCTCCACCGGGTAGGCCCGGTCCTTGTTCGAGGCGATGAAGCGCGCGCCGGCGAGGAGCGCGCGCTGCGCTTCCGCGAGCTTCGCGTAGGTGAGATGCAGGTCGAGCCCCACGACGACCGTGTCCGGAGGCGGCGGCAGCTCGAGGTGGGTCAGGTACTCGCGCATCGCCGCGGGGCTCACGCCGTCGGCAGCGGCATCGGCCGGCGGGTGCGCGCCGGGAAGGTCCTCGGCGCGGCGCACGCCGATGCCGACCGCGCGGATCTCGTCGCGCAGGCCGTTCGCGCCGACGACGAATACATCTTTCGGCTTGGGGACCAGCCGCTCGAGGTAGTGCGCCGTCGCATACGCGCTCGTGATCACGTGGTCCTCGTCACCGCCGAGGCCGAGCCGGGTCAGCCGCTGGACGTACTCGGCGCGCGAGGCGGTCGAATTGTTCGTGGCGAAGAAGACCTGCCAGCCCGCCGCCCGCAGCCGCGCGAGCGCCTCGCGCGCGTAGGGCATCACGATGTTCCCGCGATAGAGCACGCCGTCCATGTCGAAGATCGCGACGGGACTCACAGCGCGGCTTTGTACAGGGCCTCGATATCCGGCTGGGTCGTCGTGCGCGGGTTCACCAGGATGTTGCCCGAGAGCATCGCGTCCTTCGCCATGCTCGGGATCGCGGCCTCGTCCATCCCGACGGTCCCGAGGTGCGCCGGGATGCCGATGGTCTCGTTCAGCCGGAACACGAAGTCGACGGCGGCCTTCGCGTCCTTCTTCGTCCCCATCGCCTCGGCCACGGTCGCGTAGCGGTCGGGCGCGGCGCCGCGGTTGAAGTCCATGACGTGCGGCAGGAGCGCGGCGACCGCGGTCCCGTGCGCGACGTGGCACCACCCGCCCAGGGGCAGGGCCATTGCGTGCACGTTGCCGAGCCGGGTGTTGCTGAAGGCGAGGCTCGCGGTGACCACGGCACGCAGCATCGCCTCGCGCGCGTCGAGATCCTTGCCGTCCTTCACCGCGCGGGGTAGGGCCCACGCCGCGTCGCGGATCGCCTCGAGCGCGAGCACCTCGGTCATGCGGTACGAGTTCTTCGAGGTGAACGACTCGATCGCGTGGACCAGCGTGATCTCGGCGCCGGTCCCGGCCGTCGTCGGGATGGCGACGACGGGCGCGGCCATCTTCGGGACCTTGTCGATGCCGATGTAGTCGAGGACCGTGCCACCGTTCGCGAGGAGCACCGCGGCCATCTTCGCGGTGTCGATGGACGAGCCGCCGCCCACGGCCACGAAGCTGTCCGCGCCCGCCTCCTTCGCACGCTCGTACGCGCGCTGGACCTCGGCCACGCCGGGGTCGGGCACGACCTGGTCGTAGATCTCGTACGGGATCTTCGCCTCGCGGAGCTTCTCCTCGAGCGGCGCGACGAGGCCCGCCTTCAGGACGCCCGGATCCGTGACGACGAGGACCTTCTTCGCCGCGACCTGTTGCAGCGGCGTCGCGAGCGTGAGCGCGACGCCGCGGCCGAATTGGATGCGCGTCGGGATGCGGAACACGTCGATGCGTCCGGGCACCTCGCGAGCGTAGCCTCGTCGCGTGACCGACGCCACGCCGCTGCTCGAGCTCGGGACGTCGGGGTGATCCTCCTGCTCTTCGAGGTCGGCATCGACCTCGACATCCGGGCGCTGCGCGGCGAGCCGCGCGGACTGCTGGTCGCCGCGCCGCTGCAGGTCCTCATCGGCATCGTCGCCGGCGCGGCCGCGGCGCTCGCGTTCGGCATGTCCGTACCCGGCGCGTTGACGATCGGCGTCGCGACCGCGCTCTCGAGCTCCGTCGTCATCGTGAACATGAGCCGCAGCCGGAAGCGCACGCTCGACGATCGGACCGGACGGACGCTCGTCGTCTGGGCGGTGCTGCAGGATGCCGTCAGCCTCATCGCCGTCGCGCTCCTCGCGGCGATCCTCGACCCGAGCGGTGGTGGCGTCGGTCCGTCGCTGCTGCGGCTCGCGCTCTTCGCGGCCCTGGCGAGCCTCGCGCATGTGTTCGTCGTGCCGCGGATCCTCTCGGCCGTCCGCGCCGAGGGCGACACGTTCCTCATCGTCGCGGTGTCGGTCGCGATCGTGACCGCCGCCGTCGGCGCCGTGTTCTTCGGCGTGCCGGTCGCCCTCGCGGCATTCGTCGCCGGGCTGGCGCTCAGCGCGGACGCGAAGGCCCAGGAGGCGCGGCGCGAGGTGCTGCCGTTCCGCGACGTGTTCGCGGTGCTCTTCTTCGTGGCGATCGGCACGCTCGTCGATCCCGCCGCGATCGCCGCGAGCTGGCAGTGGTTCCTGCTCGCGCTCGGGCTCGTCGCGCTCAAGTCGGCCGTGGTCACCGGGCTGGCGAAGGCCGTCGGGATCCGGGTCCGCGCGCCGCAGCTCGGCGTCGGTCTCGGGCAGATCGGCGAGTTCAGCTTCGTCGTGCTCGGGCTGGGCGTCGCGGCGGGCGCGATCAG
>WNFI01044220.1_pt1 | contig 14793 bp, 12 predicted proteins | sample 5400471 | NCBI WGS metagenome assembly WNFI01 (sample SAMN13153348, study PRJNA577476) | soil metagenome | isolation source: 100 cm saprolite on Douglas fir-dominated hillslope | place: USA:California | collected 2013-09-17
GAAAACTGCGGCTGTTTGAGCAGCTCGGTCAGCCTTGCGCCGCGGTTGAGCAGGCGCTGGGTGGTGGCATCGAGGTCGGAGCCGAACTGCGCGAACGCCGCCATTTCACGGTATTGCGCGAGCTCGCCTTTGATGCGGCCGGCAACTTTTTTCATTGCCTTGGTCTGCGCGGCGGAGCCGACGCGCGACACCGAGAGGCCGACGTTCACGGCCGGGCGGATGCCCTGATAGAACAGATCGGTCTCCAGAAAGATCTGTCCGTCGGTGATCGAAATGACGTTGGTCGGGATGTAAGCCGACACGTCGTTCGCCTGCGTCTCGATGACGGGAAGCGCCGTGAGCGATCCGCCCTTGTTGTCGTCGTTCATCTTGGCGGCGCGCTCGAGCAACCGCGAATGCAGATAGAATACGTCGCCGGGATAGGCCTCGCGGCCGGGCGGACGGCGCAGCAACAGCGACATCTGCCGGTAGGAAACGGCTTGTTTCGACAGGTCGTCGTAGATGATCACCGCGTGCATGCCGCCATCGCGGAAATATTCGCCCATGGTGCAGCCGGAAAACGGCGCGAGGTACTGCATCGGCGCCGGATCGGAAGCCGTCGCCGCGATCACGATCGAATAGTCGAGCGCGCCATTCTCCTCCAGCACCTTGGCGAATTGAACCACGGTGGAACGCTTCTGGCCGACGGCAACATAGACGCAATAGAGCTTGATCTTCTCGTCGCCGCTGGCGTTGAGGGCTTTCTGATTGAGGATGGTATCGAGCGCGATCGCGGTCTTGCCGGTCTGGCGATCGCCGATGATCAGCTCGCGCTGGCCGCGGCCGATGGGGATCAGCGCGTCGATGGCCTTGAGGCCGGTGGCCATCGGCTCATGCACGGATTTGCGCGGGATGATTCCCGGCGCCTTGACGTCGACGCGTCGACGCTCCTTGGCATCAATCGGCCCTTTGCCGTCGATCGGATTGCCGAGGGCGTCCACCACGCGGCCGAGCAGGGCCTTGCCGACAGGAACCTCGACGATCGCGCGCGTGCGCTTGACCGTCTGCCCTTCCTTGATCTCGCGGTCCTCGCCGAAGATGACGATGCCGACGTTGTCGATCTCGAGATTGAGCGCCATTCCGCGCACGCCGTTCTCGAACTCGACCATCTCGCCGGCTTGGACGTTGTCGAGGCCGTAGACTCGGGCGATGCCGTCACCGACCGAGAGCACCTGGCCGACTTCGGAAACTTCCGCCTCCTGGCCGAAGTTCTTGATCTGCTCTTTCAGGATTGCCGAAATTTCGGCGGGACGGATGTCCATCAGTGGGCCTCTTGCATCGCGACCTTGATCGCATTGAGTTTGGTGCGCAGCGAGCTGTCGACCATGCGCGAGCCGAGCTTGACCACGAGGCCGCCGATCAGCGAAGGATCGACCTTCACTTGCACCTGCACATTCTTCTTGGTCGTCGCCGCGAGCGCATCCTTGATGGCGGCAAGGTGCGTCTCGCTCGGCTGCTCGGCGAGCGTCACCTCGGCGGAGACCTCCCCCTTGTGCTTGGCGACCAGCGCCCGGTAGCCGCGCACCACGTCGAGCGCCGCGAACAGGCGGCGGTTCGTTCCGAGCAGTTTGAGGACGTTGGCGGCGAGCCCGTCGATGCCTGCCCGGTCGAGCACGCCCGAGAGCGCGCGCGTCTGCTCATCGGCGGAGAAGACCGGGCTTCTGAGCAAGCGGGCGAGATCGGCGACCTCCGCGACCAGCGCATCGAAGCGGTCGAGGTCGACCTTGACCCGATCGATGGCGTTCTGCTCGCGCGCGAGCTCGAACAGCGCCGTCGCGTAGCGGCCGGCCATGCCGGATATGATTGCGTTTTCGCCTGCCACGTGGACTTGCTCTTTCGGCAATTCCGCAGGCTCGGCACCGTCGCGGACGGTGGGCGCCAAGCCCTTGAAATTCAATGGGACTTTGCATCTTCGCGGCGAGCGCCGGGCGCGCCCCGAAAGCCCACGAAAATCGCGCGGTTCCGTAACACACCGCCAACTGCGGTGCAACATGACGAAATGCCCGCAGGGAATGCGCGTTTTGCCGACCGCAGGCCCTTGCGCGAGCGGCCAGCGCCGATGGTACACAGGCCTTCCCTCCTCCTCGGCCTGCCGGACCCCGCACGTGCCACGCCTCGCCCCGCCTCAAGCTGCCGACGCGACAGCCCGCGTTATGCTGGTGGCGGTGAGCCTGGCCTGGGGCGTGAGCTGGCCAGCCTTGAAGATCGCGCTCAACGACATACCGCCGTTTAGCATGCGCGTCGGCACGTCCGGGCTTGCGACCGTCGTATTGTTCGCGCTCGCCTTGCTGCGGCGGCGTAACATGAGGATTCACAGCAGCGTCGCGGCCGTGCACCTCGTCGTCGCGGGCTGCCTGAACATTGCCTGCTTCACGCTCTTCTCCGCTTTCGCGCAACTTGCGACCGCAACGTCGCGAGTGGCGGTTCTCGCGTACACGATGCCGATCTGGGCGGCGCTGTTCGCCTATCCCATCCTTGGGGAGCGGCTGAACGTGATATGTGCCATCTCGCTCTTGCTTTGCGCCGCCGGATTGACGGTGCTGATCTATCCGTTGCTCGGATCGAGCGACCTGATCGGCCTCGTCCTCGCGCTCGCGACGGCGGTGAGCTGGGCAGCCGGTACGGTCTATTTGAAATGGGCGCGGATCGACGCCGATCCGATGGCAATCTCGGCGTGGCAACTTGTGGTCGCGCTGGTGGTTACCTTCACAGGCGCGCTCACCTTCGAAGGCTCGCTGCACCTGTGGCCCGTTCCTGCGCGCGCGCTTTGGGCGCTGGCGTTTTCCGGCCTCGTCGGTTCCGCCTTCGCCTATGTGCTTTGGTTCGAGGTCGTCCGGAGGTTACCGGCTACGACCGCCGCGCTCGGCCTGCTGAGTGTTCCAGTCATTGGCATCGTCGCCTCGGTGCTGATCCTGGGCGAGCGGCTGACGGTTGCAGACATCGTCGGCTCTGCCCTGATCTTGACCGCCGCCGCCAGCGTCCTGCTTGCACCGAATGCGCGCTCGTCCGAGACCGCTCCGATCGAACAATGATTGAGTTCTCGTGCACGACGCGCGTGGGCACGCCGGAGCTTGCCCACACCAACGCTCGCGATTATCGCACCGCGACTGGCGCAACCGTCGAGCCGGTGCCGCCCTGGATTTTCAGCGGCTCCATGATGAAGGCGAACTCGTAGACCTGTTTAGCCGCCAAGTCATCGAGCTTGAGGTTTTCGAGCAGATGCACGCCATTCACCACCAGCGCGATTTGATGCACCGGCAACGAAATCTTCGGATCGGGGTTGGGCGCCACCTCGACCGGCCAGTTATCGGAGCCGAGCAGCATGGGATCTTTGGCGATCAGCCACTCGGCGGCCTTCACGCCGATGCCCGGGCACGACTTGACGAAGCGGGCATTATCCTTGCCCCACAGCTTGCCCCAGCCGGTATTGATGATGATGGCGTCGCCGGGCTGCAGCGTCACGTTCTGCTTCTTCAGTGCGCCCTCGAGATCCTCGACCGTGATCTCGTAAGTGTCGCCGAGCATTTCGACGCCCTTGTAGCCGGCGACATCGATCAGCACGCCGCGCGTGATTATCGCGCCGGCGTTGTGAACTCCGAGCTTCGTGAACCCCGAACGGGTCGCGTTCTCGGCGACCTTGAAGCAATTGTACCAGCTGTTCTCGTGGGTCTGGTGGGCGAAGCCGTCGAACTGCGTGCCGACCTGCCCGATCTCGGAAATGACGATCTCCTCGTTGCTCCCGCGCCGATTGGCGAACTCGTTCATGAATGTGCGTTTGACGTGCACATCGAAGCGCCGCGTGCCGAAGAACGGCATATTCGCATTGAGCACGTGCCCGAGTTCAATGACCTCGCCGGTCTTGATCAGCTTGACTGCGTTGAGCACCGTCTGCGGCTTCATGTGGTTGGCGGAGCCGCGCTCGTCGTCCGCGCCCCACTTGGAGGGACAGCGCTGGTTGTCAGGCGGCGGCGTCCAGCTCGGAGCTTGCGCCAGGACCGTGCTGCTGGCCGCCAGCATTGCGCCCAACACGACCCCAAATGCGATGCGTTGCATGGGTTTTCCTCCCCGTGTGCTTGTAGTTTCCGGATGTGGTCCGGCCGCATCAGAATGCGCTCAAGCAGGCTGAGCTTCAAGCAGCCAACCCGTTGCCGCGCTCGGGATCACGACCGACTGAGGCAAAAAACCGCGACTGGGGCACCGGGCATGTGGCTGCGCGCGGCTGAAGCGGGGATCGGCTCCCCCGCCCATGATTGGGCAAGCGTAATGCGCACCACTCCTCAGCTTAAAGAAAACTCTGCGGGTCGACGTCGACCTCGAGCTTGATGTTGCCCTTGCGCCTGGGCGCGCCGGCGAGCCATTCCCGCAGATAGGCTGAAAGATCGAAGCGACGAGGTGATTTCACCAGCAGCCGGAAGCGATGGCGGCCGCGGACGACGGCGAGCGGCGCTTCCGCTGGTCCCAGCACGCGCACATCTTTCGCCTGCGGCGCTGAAGCGGCGAGCCGGCGCGCAAAGACTTCGGCCGCCGGGCGCTCGCCCGCGGAGACGAGCAGGCTCGCCAGCCGCCCGAACGGCGGATAATGCGTCTTTTCGCGCAGCTCGATCTCGCTGGTGTAGAACGCGTCGCGGTCGGCTGCCACGAGCGCGCGCATCACCGGGTGCTCGGGCTGATGCGTCTGCAGATATCCGATGCCGCGACCGTCCTCGCGCCCGGCGCGGCCGATGACCTGATGCAGCAATTGAAACGTGCGCTCGGCCGCGCGCGGATCCCCGTTTGCCAGGCCGAGATCGGCGTCGACCACGCCGACCAAGTTGAGCCTGGGGAAATGGTGACCCTTGGCGACCAGCTGCGTCCCGATGATGATATCGAAGCGCCCCTTGGCGACGTCGTCGAGCTCCTGGCGCAGCCGCTCGATCGATTCGACGAGATCGCTCGATAGCACCAGGATGCGGCTTTCCGGAAACAGCTCCGCCGCTTCCTGTTCCAGCCGTTCGACGCCGGGGCCGACCGCGACGAACGAATCAGCCGCCTGACACTGCGGGCATTCCGCCGGCAGCGGCATCGAGAAGCCGCAATGGTGGCAGACCAGGCGGCGCCTGAACCGGTGATCGACCAGCCAGGCGTCGCAATTCGGACAAGCGAGCCGAAATCCGCATTGGCGGCAGAGCGTGAGCGGGGCGTAGCCGCGGCGATTGAGGAAAAGGAGGGCCTGCTCGCCGCGTTCGAGCGCGTTCCTCACCGCCTCGGCGAGACGCGGTGCGATGAAGCGCCCGCGCGGCGGGCCTTCGGCGCGCAGATCGATCGCCTCGATGGCGGGAAGATTCGAGCTGCCGAAGCGCTCCGGCAGATGCACTCGGGCGTAGCGGCCACTGCGGGCGTTGACCTCGGTCTCGACCGACGGCGTCGCCGACACCAGCACGATCGGGATATCGGCTCCCCGCGCGCGCACCACCGCCATGTCGCGCGCGTGATAGCGCGCGCCGTCCTCCTGCTTGTAAGCGGGATCGTGCTCCTCATCGACCACGATCAACCCGAGATCGGCATAGGGCAGAAACAGTGCCGAGCGTGCGCCGACGATCACGCTCAGCTCGCCGGTCGCCACCGCATTCCAAGTGCGCGCGCGTAAACGCTGCGACAGCTGCGAGTGCCACTCGGCCGGCCGCACGCCGAAGCGCTCGGCAAAGCGGTCGAGGAACTGGGCGGTCAAGGCGATCTCGGGGACGAGAACCAGCGCTTGTTTTCCACGGCGGACGATCTCGGCGACGGCCTCAAAATAGACTTGGGTCTTACCCGCGCCGGTGACGCCATCGAGCAGCGTGACGCCATAGCCGCCCGCGGCCACCGTCGCGCGTAGCGTTTCCGCCGCCTCGCGTTGCGCCGGCGTAAAGTCGGGCGGCGAAAAATCCGGATCCGGCCGCCGCGCCACCGGATCCGGGGGCAGGACCAGGCTTTCGAGCGTCCCTTCGTCGACCAGGGCGTCGATGACTCCCGGCGAAACCCCGGCGGCCTCGGCGACGTCGCGCTTACCACGCGCAAGCCCGTCGGCGAGCAGCGCGAGACACCCAGTCGATGAAGTTGCGCAGCTCCGGCTTAAGCGGCGGGACGTCGAGCTTGGCCTCGACCTCCTTCATGCGGTTGTCGAGCCGGGGGTTGGGCTTGGGATTCTCCGCCCATGTCACCGCCGTTGCCATGCGCGCGCCCAGCGGCACGGTCACGAGGTCGCCAGGCGCGAGCTCAAGCCCTTCCGGCACCCGATAGGAGTACGTCTGGTCGAGGGCGACCGGGACGAGGACATCGACGACGCGTTTGGCCATGATCAGTCGGCCGATTCGAACCGTTTAAGAAACGGTGAAGGAAGGGGTGAGATATATTCCGCCGTGTCAAGCGCAACACCCACCGCCGGTCTCGCTTTTGCCGCCAACGACGTTGCGGGCGAACTCATGCGTTGGCTGGCATACCTCTGCGCCGAACGGCGGATGTCACCGAAGACGGTCGACGCTTATGAGCGCGACGTGCGCCAATTCCTCACCTTCCTCTGCGACCATCTCGACAGCCGCGTGACGCTCTCGGCGCTGTCGCGCCTTAAACCGCTCGACGTGCGCGCCTTCATGGCGGCACGCCGAGCCGGCGGGACGAGCAGCCGCTCGCTGATGCGCATGCTCGCGGGCGTGCGCTCCTTCGCCCGTTTTCTCGAACGCAACGGCAAGGGCAAGGTCGGTGCGCTTTCCGCCGTGCGCACGCCGAAACTCGCGAAGCCGCTGCCGAAGCCGCTGGCGATCCCAGCGGCCAAACGCATCACCGACACCGATGTGCGCGCCGGCGAGGCGCGCGAACCCTGGATTCTCGCCCGCGACGCCGCGGTGCTGGCGCTGCTTTACGGGTCGGGCTTGCGCATCAGCGAGGCGCTGGCCTTAAAGCGCAACGACATTCCTGCGCCCGGACGCGGCGACGTCATCACGGTCACCGGCAAGGGCAACAAGGCGCGGATGGTCCCGGTATTGGCGCAGGTCGCGAGGCTCGCCGCCGAATACATCGCGCTCTGCCCCTACGACCTTCCCGCCGAAGGTCCCTTGTTCGTCGGCGCCAGAGGCGGCCCGCTCTCCCCGCGCATCGTCCAGCTTGCGATGGCACGGCTGCGCGGCGCGCTCGGGCTGCCGGAGAGCGCGACCCCGCATTCGCTGCGCCATTCCTTCGCGACGCATCTGCTGGCGCGCGGCGGCGATCTACGCGCGATCCAGGAACTGCTCGGCCATGCCTCGTTGTCGACGACCCAGCTCTACACCGCCGTCGATACCGAACGCCTGCTGGAAGTCTACCGCAGCACCCATCCGCGGGCATGACCGACGCGTGACAGGCGCCACGGTTACTCCCCCTTGCGCAAGCCGGCGAGTTCGATACATCGTCCGCCCGACGACGCACGGAGGGCGACATGAGTCACGGCGTGCACGCGGTCCAGCATGGAGTCGAGCATCAGATCGAACATGAGGAGCACGGGCATGGCGGCCGCGGAAAGCCGGTAGCGGAGAGCAGGAGCAAGAAGATCGCGTTGCTGATCTCGGTGATCGCGCTCTTTCTGGCGCTCGCCGAGATGTTCGGCAAAAGCGCGCAGACGGAAGGAATTTCGCTCAACATCAAGGCGTCCGACGCCTGGAATTTCTTCCAAGCCAAGACCATCCGCCAGACCACGCTTCGCACCGCCGCTCAGGCTTTAGCGCTCGAAGCCGCCTCGGTGTCCGATGAAGCAAGGAAGGCGGCGCTGCTCAAGCAGGTCGACGATTGGATGAAGACGGTGGCGCGCTACGAGTCCGATCCGGCGGAGAAGGACGGTCGCAAGGAGTTGCGGGCGCTCGCCGAAACATACGAGCGCCAACGCGACATCTACCTGGCGCGCTACCATCACTACGAGTTTGCATCGGCTGCCTATCAGATCGGTATCGTGCTGGCGTCGGCCGCGGTCATCACCGGCATGATGGCCCTGGTCCACGGCGCCATAGGTCTCGGCGTGGTCGGTCTCGTCTTCATGGCGCTCGGATTTTTCAACCCGCAGTACCTGCACTCGCTGCACTTAATCTAGCGGCGCTCGCGCGGCGGCACGGCAGCCCGCATGCGCCGGCGGAAGCTGCTGAGCAGCCGCCGGGTGCGTCGCGCGCGTGCGTCACATGTGGATGGCGCGCTTGTCCACCGCCAATGCCGCCTCCTTCACCGCCTCGGTGAACGTTGGGTGGGGATGGCAGGTGCGGGCGATATCCTCGGACGCGGCACCGAACTCCATGGCAACCGCAGCCTCGGCGATCATGTTGCCGGCGTCCGCGCCGACGATGTGGACGCCGAGCACGCGGTCGGTCTTGGCATCGGCGAGGATTTTCACGAAGCCCTCGGTCTGCAGGTTCACCTTTGCGCGGCCATTGGCGGTAAAGGGAAATTTGCCGGTGTTGTAGGCGATACCGGCCTCCTTCAATTCCTCCTCGCTCTTTCCGACCGAGGCGATCTCGGGATAGGTGTAGACCACGTTCGGGATGACGTCGTAGTTCACGTGGCCGGCTTCGCCGGCGATGATTTCCGCCACCGCCGCGCCCTCATCCATTGCCTTGTGCGCCAGCATCGGGCCGGCGATCGCATCCCCGATGGCGTAGATGCCGGGCACGTTGGTGGCGAAGCGCGTATCGACCATGACGCGGCCCTTGTTGTCCGTCTTCACCCCGACGGCTTCGAGACCAAGTCCCTCGGTAAACGGCACGCGCCCGATCGACACCAGCACGACATCGGCTTCGATTGATTCTGCCGCGCCGCCCGCGGTCGGCTGGACTATTGCCTTGAGCGTCTTTCCCGCCGCCTCGACGCCGGTGACCTTGGACGATAGCTTGAAGACGATGCCCTGCTTTTCGAAGATGCGCTGGACCTGTCGGCAGACCTCGCTATCCATTCCCGGCAGGATGCGGTCGAGGAACTCGACCACGATCACCTTGGAGCCGAGACGGCGCCACACCGAACCGAGCTCAAGCCCGATCACGCCGGCGCCGATGACGAGTAGCCGCTCCGGCACCTGATCGAGAACCAGGGCGCCGGTCGAGGAGACGATGCGCCGCTCGTCGATATCGATGCCGGGCAGGCGCGCCACGTCCGAGCCGGTGGCGACGACGATCGCCTTGCCCTCGATGGTCTCGCTCTTGCCGTCGGTGGTTTTCACCTCGACCTTGCCGGCCGTGACGATGCGGCCGGTGCCATGAAAGGTATCGATGTTGTTTTTCTTGAACAGGAAGGCCACGCCTTTGACATTGCCCTCGACGCCCTGATCCTTGAATCTCATCATGGCCGCAAGGTCGACCGTCGGCGCGCCGACCTTGATGCCCATCTTGTCGAACAGCTGGCCGGATTCTTCATAGAGCTCGGAGGCGTGCAGCAGCGCCTTGGAGGGAATGCAACCGACGTTGAGGCAGGTGCCGCCGAAGGTCTTGTCCTTCTCGATTACGGCAACCTTCATGCCGAGCTGTGCCGCGCGGATGGCGCAGACATAGCCGCCGGGGCCGGAGCCGATGACGATGAGATCGTAGGGCATGATTACTCCGAACTATCCGTCGTCACGGCCGCCGATGGTGACAGACTCACAGATCCACCACGAGCCTCGCCGGATCCTCCAAAATCTCCTTCACCCGCACCAGAAACGTCACCGCCTCTCGGCCGTCGACGAGGCGATGGTCGTAGCTGAGCGCGAGATACATCATCGGACGAATCTCGACTTTGCCGGCGACCGCCACCGGTCGCTCTTCAATCTTGTGCATGCCGAGGATGCCGGACTGCGGCGCATTGAGAATCGGCGTCGACATCAGCGAGCCGTAGACGCCGCCGTTCGAGATGGTAAAGGTACCGCCTTGCATTTCCTCGATCTTGAGCGTGCCATCGCGCCGTCGATCTCGCCGTTGACGGCGGGAATCTCTTTTAGCGCCTGCACGCAGGCTTTGACGAAAAGGCCCATGAAGCCCAGCTTCACGTTGTGCGTCTTTTCGAACAGATCCTTGTACCGGTTGCGCAATTGCATCACCGCGCTCATGTCGACCTCGTTGAAGGTCGTGAGCATGGCGGCGGTGTTCTGCGCCTCCTTGAGCCGGCGCGCGATGGTCGCCCGCAGCCGGGTCATCTTCACGCGCTCTTCGCGCCCGGCGTCGTCCACCGGCGACGGCGCGCGCGCCTGCACCGCGGCCGCCGTCTGGGCCACTGGCGTCGGCGCGGAAGCGGCGCGCTCGATCGCCGCCATCATGTCGCCCTTGGTCACACGACCATCCTTCCCGGAGCCGGGGACGGTCGAGACGTCGATGCCGGTTTCGGCGGCGATCTTGCGCACCGAGGGCGCGAGCGGCGCCTGCGGCTTCGTCCCCGTTTGCGGGCGCGGCGCTTCCGTAGTGGCCGGAGTTGTCGTCGCGGTCCTTTGGCCCGGGCCGCCCGGCGGGGGCGGCGTGGCCTTCGCGGGCGCCGCCGCGCCTTCCCTGATCTGACCGAGCAGCGCGCCGACCGCGACCGTCTCGCCGTCCTTGGCCGCGATGTCGCCGAGCACGCCGGCGGCAGGGGCGGGCACCTCGATCGTCACCTTGTCGGTCTCGAGCTCGACCAGCGGCTCGTCGACGGCGACCGGATCACCCGGCTGCTTGAACCACTTGCCGATGGTCGCCTCGGTCACCGATTCGCCGAGCGCGGGCACGCGGATCTCAGCCATGTCGCATCCTTCTTACGTCGACGTGCACGCCCGGACGGCGGACGAGGGACGAGCGCATCCTAAGTCCTCCGTCGTTCGTCCGCTGCTAGCCCAGGGCTTCATCGAGCAGCGCCTTGAGCTGCTTGAGGTGCTGCGCCATCTGGCCGGTCGCGGTCGCCGCCGAGGCGGCACGGCCGGCATAAATCGGCTGCCTGTTTTTGGCCCCGACTTGGTCGAGCACCCATTCGAGATACGGCTCCATGAAGGAGTACGCGCCCATATTGCGCGGCTCCTCCTGGCACCACATGAATTCCGCCTTCTTGAAGCGGCCGAGCTCGTACACCAGCGCCTTAAGTGGCACCGGATAGAGCTGCTCGAGGCGCAATAGATAAATGTCGTTGACACCGCGTTTCTCGCGCTCCTCGTAGAGATCGTAATAGACCTTGCCCGAGCACATCACGACCCGACGGATTTTGTCGTCGGCGAGGAGCTTGATCTTCTCGTCCGGGAGCATCTGGGCGTCGTCCCAAAGCAAGCGATGGAACGTGGTGTCCGGCCCCATCTCGCCGAGCCGCGATACCGCGCGCCTGTGGCGCAGCAGAGACTTCGGCGTCATCAGGATAAGCGGCTTGCGGATGTCGCGCTTGAGCTGCCGGCGCAGGACGTGGAAGTAGTTGGCGGGCGTGGTGCAGTTTGCGACCTGCATATTGTCCTCGGCGCACATCTGCAGAAAGCGCTCGAGCCTCGCCGAGGAATGTTCCGGCCCCTGCCCCTCGTAGCCGTGCGGCAACAGACACACGAGGCCGGACATGCGCAGCCACTTGCGCTCACCCGATGACACGAACTGATCGAAGACCACTTGCGCGCCGTTGGCGAAATCGCCGAACTGAGCTTCCCACAGCGTCAGCGCGTTCGGTTCGGCGAGGGAATATCCGTACTCGAAGCCCAGCACCGCCTCCTCCGAGAGCATCGAATTGATGACTTCGAAGCGGGCTTGACGCTCGCCCAGGTGGTTGAACGGGATGTAGCGGTCCTCGTTCTCCTGATCGATCAGCACCGAATGGCGCTGCGAGAACGTGCCGCGCTCGGTGTCCTGGCCGGAGAGCCGCACCGGATGGCCTTCGAGCAGCAAGGAACACAACGCGAGCGCCTCGGCCGTTGCCCAATCGATGCCTTCGCCGGTCTCGACCGCCTTGCGGCGGTTGTCGACGAAACGCTGCAGGGTCCGGTGCAGGTGGAAACCTTGCGGTATCGCCGTGATCTTCGCTCCGATCTCTTTGAGCGTCGTGAGCGCGATGCCGGTATGGCCGCGGCGCGGGTCATCGGCATCGCGCGCCGCTTTGATGTCGGCCCAGCGGCCGTCGAGCCAGTCGGCGCTGTTTGCCTTGTAGCCCTGACTCGCTTCGAGCTCGGCATCGAGCTTGGCGCGCCAATCCACCCGCATCTTCTCGACTTCGCCTGCGGTGACGACGTTCTCGCCGACGAGCTTGTCGGCGTAGATCTCGCTCGCGGGCGGATGCTTGCGGATCGCCTTGTACATCAGCGGCTGGGTAAACGACGGCTCATCGCCCTCGTTGTGGCCAAAGCGCCGGTAGCAGAACATGTCGATGACGACAGGACGCTGGAATTTCTGGCGGAACTCGGTTGCGACCTTGGCCGCAAACACCACGGCCTCCGGGTCGTCGCCGTTCGCGTGGAAGATCGGTGCCTCGATCATCTTGGCCACATCGGACGGATAGGGCGATGACCGCGAATAGCGCGGATAGGTGGTGAATCCGATCTGATTGTTGACAATGAAATGCACGGAGCCGCCGGTGCGGTACCCGCGCAGTCCCGACAGACCGAAGCACTCGGCGATGACACCCTGTCCGGCGAAGGCCGCGTCGCCTGAAATGAGCAGCGGCATCGCCATGGTGCGGTCTTCACGGGTCGCGCCGAGCTGGTCCTGTTTCGCGCGCACCTTGCCGAGCACGACCGGATTGACGATTTCGAGATGCGACGGATTGGCGGTCAGCGACAGATGCACGCGGTTGCCGTCGAACTCGCGGTCGGAAGAGGCGCCGAGATGGTATTTCACGTCGCCGGAGCCCTCGACCTCGTTCGGGGTCGAGGAGCCGCCCTTGAACTCGTGGAAGATGGCGCGATGCGGCTTGCCCATGACCTGCGCCAACACGTTGAGTCGGCCGCGGTGGGCCATGCCGATGACGATATCTTTCACGCCGAGCGCGCCGCCGCGCTTGATGATCTGCTCGAGCGCCGGGATCATCGATTCGGCGCCATCGAGACCGAAGCGCTTGGTGCCAGTGAACTTCAAATCGCAGAATTTTTCGAAGCCTTCGGCCTCGATCAGCTTGTTGAGGATCGCGCGCTTGCCTTCGGGCGTGAACGTGATCTCCTTGTCCGGCCCTTCGATGCGCTCCTGGATCCAGCCTTTCTGCGCGGGATCGGAGATGTGCATGAACTCGACGCCGAGCGTCTGGCAATAGGTGCGGCGAAGGATCGCGAGAATTTCCCGCAGTGTGCCGAATTCGAGGCCGAGCACGCGGTCGAGAAAAATCCTGCGGTCGTAGTCCGTTTCGCTGAAGCCATAGGAACGCGGATCAAGATCCTCCTCGTTATGGTGCGGCTCGAGACCGAGCGGGTCGAGATTGGCGTAGAAGTGACCGCGCGCGCGGTAGGCGCGGATCAGCATCAGCGCGTGGATCGAATCGCGCGTCGCCTGCTGGACCTCGGCGGCCGAGACGTCGACGCCGGCTGCCTGCGCCCGCGCCTTGACCTTGTCGGCGAGCGCCCTCTCCGTCTCGCGCCAATCGCCGTCGAGCGCGGAGGTGAGCTCGTTGCGCGCGAGCTGGTAGGGCCGCTGCCACGACGGCCCGCGCGCGTTCGTCATGACGTCGGCGCGCTCGTCCTTCAGGCTTTGGAAGAACGCCTGCCACTGGGCATCGACCGAAGTGGGGTCGGTCTCGTAGCGGGCATAGAGGTTCTCGAGGTAGTCGGCATTGCCGCCGTAAAGGAACGAGGTGCGGGCGAAGGCGGCATTGGCGTCCTGACGAGACATACTCAGGTCCTGTAACGTTGAGATTTGCGGGTCGCTGATCGACCCGGGAGCGGCATCCCGCAGGGGGGCCTACTTATTACATCATTTATGCTGCAGTTGCGTTGCGGGCAATCCACAAGAGCTGAAATCAGATTCATTCTATCGCGTGAAAGGAGATCACCGCCAACTCACGGGTGGTCGTCCATGCGAGCTACGTCCGCCCGCCTTCCCCTAACGAAAAGGGCCGCTTGCACGGCAAGCGGCCCTCGGTTCAGAACTCAAATCAGCGACTAGTATCCCCCACCCCATTTGTAGTTCACGCCGACGCGCACGATGTTATCGGTCAGGCGGCTATTGAACGTCGCGGTTAGGGCGGCAGGCGGTACGGTAACCGTCTGCTCCAACTTGCCGAGGTCGATATAGAGGTATTCGACCTTCGCGCTCCAACCGCCGCCGAAGGCGCCCTCGATGCCGCCGCCGGCGGTCCAGCCGGCCCTCACGTCATTGATGCTTGCCGTCGCAGCGGTTCCGACGCCGGCTGTGTTGACGGTGTAAGTGTCCTTGGTCTGCCCGTAAGCCACCCCCGCCGTTCCGTACAGCAGGAGGTTGGGAGTGGCCAGAAAGCCGAGGCGCGGCCGCGTAGTGCCGAACCACTGGAGCTTGTGATCGGTGGTCAACGCGCTAGGAGGAAGTGCCAAGACTGGAAACGTCGAGCCGCCTTTCTGACCGGAGGCCTGGATGTCGGTTTCCAACCCGAACACCCATGTTCCAAACTGATAGTTGTACCCGGTTTGGACGCCGCCGATGACGCCGTCGACCTCTTGGGATTCCCGCACATTGACGCCGAGGCCGACAAGACTGCCGGTACGATCGCTTTTCGATTGGCCCCAGCTGTAGCCGACGTTGCCGCCAAAGTAGATGCCGCTCCAGCTATAGACGGGCACGGGCGGCGGCGCGTAGATCGGCGAAACGGACATGTCTGCGGCCCCCGCGGAAGCCGCCGCCAGCACAACGAAAGCGGTCGTAGCAA
>WNFI01071416.1_pt1 | contig 14793 bp, 10 predicted proteins | sample 5400471 | NCBI WGS metagenome assembly WNFI01 (sample SAMN13153348, study PRJNA577476) | soil metagenome | isolation source: 100 cm saprolite on Douglas fir-dominated hillslope | place: USA:California | collected 2013-09-17
CCCGAGCCGTTCACCGATCGCAAGTGGCCCGACCAGACCGAGACTGATCGCGGCAATTGCCGGACCGAGCACGCAACTGGCGGCGGCGTGCAGCGTCGCGGCGGCCACCACCACCGGAAAGATCGGCCATGCCGCGTATCCGAGCGCGCTCGTGCCGATCGCCGCAACGGCAAGGCTCGCCACCAGCCGCTCGGAGCGAGCGGCATCGACGATGGCACCGCCGGGCATCTGTCCGATCAAGCCGACCAGGCCGCCGATCGACAGCACAAGACCGATCTCGACCTGGGTCCACTTCTGCGTCGTCAGATAAACCGCGACAAACGGACCGAACCCGGTCTGCACATCCGCGAGAAAAAAGATGAACCAGTCGAGGCCGCGCAAGCTCTGTTGCGAGGGTGCTGGCGGCTTGCGCGTCATCGGTTCCGATGGCCGTACCGGATCGCCACCGCGGCTGGTCGCCTCGCGGCGGAGGTCGTCAATTGGGTCGGTCGGCGGTCTGGACGAGTGCACCAACAGTTTACTTCTCCAAAATCTTTACGGGCCGGGTTGCAATGGCTGCAGGGTGCCGGAGGCGCCAAGCACAACGATCGGCGTATCCTCCTTGTATTCGGGTGCCGCCGTCACCTGTTCCTTGGTCAATTCGAGCGTGATGCTGTCGCTCTTGTTGGCGACGCTTCCGAAATGCAGCGCGTTCCAGTCGACGACGATTTTCCGGCTACCGACGCCGAGAAAACCGCCGAAATCGATCACGGCCGCGCGCACCGTTCCGGTACGATCGACGATCACGTCGACGATGCGTCCCATGTCCTCGTCGGTCGGGCTGCGAACGTCGCGGCCGAGCACGCCATGCGCATCCCTTGCGCCGATGATGGTAACCGAGGGCGGCGGCGCCGGCTCCTTCGGTGCCGCGGGCGGATTTGGCATGGCCGGGGGCGCCGTATTTTGCTGTTGAGACGGCGGCGGGGCGTTGGGATCCGCTTGCGGCGAACCTGGGTCATTTTGCGCCCAGGAAGTCGCAACCGCCGATGTCGCAAAAGCGACTGCGATCAAGATGAACTGGCGTCTTGCGCGCATACGGCCTCCTGAATTGCTCGACCCGAACGGCATAAATCAGCCGGAACCCGATCGCCCCGCGATACAAGCGGGATCCGCGATCAAATCTCGAAGCCCTCAGGCCAATGTCTCGCGCTCCCCGCAGATCAGTGCGCCAGTACGATCGAAACCTGGATCTGACCGCGGGTACGCAAAACCTCCAGCGATACCTCGTCGCCATGGCGGCGCACACACAGATCGACGCTTGAAGGGCCAAGCTGCAGGTCGCGCAGGACCACATCGTTGAGGAAGGCCGGCAGGCGCGGGTTGCGCAGGCGAATTTCGCCGCGCTGTGCGTCGAATTCAAGCCCCAGCGCCGCCTCCAGCAGCGTGAACGGCGTCGCGCTCGCCCATGCCTGCGGCGCGCAGGCGACAGGATAGAGCGTCGGTCCGCGTCGCCTTTCACGCCGAAAGCCGCAGAACAGTTCTGGAAGCCGCCGCAAATCCATGTAGGTGGCGGCATCGAACAGAGCCTTGAACACATGCGCGACAGAATGCTTGAGGCCATAGCGCGCTAGTCCGAGCGCTATCAGCGCGTTGTCGTGCGGCCAGATCGAGCCATTGTGGTAGGACATCGGATTGTAGCGCGCCTCGCCGCTCGCCACGGTGCGGATACCCCAGCCGGCGAAAAAATGCGGCCGCATCAGATCGGCGGCGACGAGGCGGCCGCGGTCCTCGCGCACCATGCCGCTGAACAGAAGCTGCCCGGCGTTGGATGTGCGCACCCGGCATGGCTCTTTGGCGCTGTCAAGCGCAAGCGCATAGGTGCCGAGTTCGTCGCACCAGAACGCTTCCTCAAAACGTTCGGCGAGTTGCTGCGCCTCGATCTCCAGCTCTTGCGCCATCTCGCTCTTGCCGAGGCGCGAGGCGCAACGCGCCGCCAGCCGCTTGGCGGCAAACACATAGCCTTGCACCTCGGCGAGCGCGATATAACCCTCGGCTAAACGACCGTCGGCGTGAAAGATCGCGTCGTAAGAATCCTTCCAGCCTTGATTGGCCAAGCCTTTCTCAGACGCGCGCCGGTACTCGACGAATCCATCCCGGTCGGGATCGCCCGGCCCGTTGATCCAGCCCAGCGCTGCCTCGATCGAAGGCCACAACTCGGCGAGCGTCTCTTCGTCACCGGTGCGTTCGACGTAGAGACCGGCCAGCAGCACGAACAGCGGCGTCGCATCGACGCTGCCGTAATATTGCGCGAACGGGACCTCGCGCAGCGCCGCCATCTCGCCGCCGCGCATTTCATGCAGGATTTTTCCGGGTTCGGCGTCGGCGAGCGGATCGAATGTCTTGGCCTGATAGAACGCGAGCCGCCTCAGCACGCCGCGCGCGACCCGCGGGTCGATCCACAGCATCTGCATCGCAGTGATGATTCCGTCGCGACCGAATGTCGTCGAGTACCAGGGAATGCCCGCATAGGGATATCGTCCCTGTGGCGTGTTCGTCATCAACATATTGAGGTCGGCCATCGACTGGCACAGCACCTCGTTGAAAATATTATTCGATGTTTCGATGCTGGTGGTGCCCGCAGTCAACCGGCGCATCTCGCGGCGATGCGCCAGCAATCCGCGAAAGAACCGCGCCGGCTTGAAGGTGGCCGGCTTGTTGCAGGATGCGGCAACAAACAGCGAACTGACCTGTCGCGGCTTCAGGTCGAGATGATAAGTCGCGGCATTCACTGCAAGCCGCGTCGGCCGCGGATCGAAATGCAGCGGCGTGCCGCGCCATTTGCCATCGAGCCCGTTATATTCGAGCATGACATCGGCGGGACCAAGCAGTCTGCCGGTACCGACGCCCCGGCGCGGACGTCTTTCGCCGCGCACTTCGAACAGATCGGCGAAGTCATTGTCGAACAGCAATGTCAGATCGAAGCTTGCCGGCCGGTCCCCGTGGTTCTGTAAGCCGATCCGTTGATAGGCCGTTCCGCGCCACAGAAAGATCGTGCGCACGATGTGCAGCATGTCCTTTTGCAATACGATTCGGCCATCGCGATAGATATCGGGATTGGTGAGGTCGACGGTCAATGCGGAATTGTCATCGCGCAGGTTAGAGCCGAGCAGCAGCGGCTGCAGGTCATCCAGAAGAAGTTCAAGCCGGGCGAGATAACGAGTGTCGCCGTTGAACAGGCCGTCCGGGCCGCCGGCCGAAGCACCGATGTCGCCATGGCTGTCGAGCACGATGAAAGTATCGTCGTGTTTGAGCGAGCGCCGCGGCCGCGACGCGGGCCCGGTCATCGGGATGTAGAACGGCGATTCCGCGACCAATTCGGCGGCTCGGGCCGTCATGATTCGGGTTGTTGCGACTTCGGCTGCCATTTGACCTCAAGCGGTTCCCCTGGCCTTGCGACAAGCGCACTAGGACTCCACGCCACCTCGGTACATCAGGCCGCATGTTTCGCAAGCCGGCTTATTTCCTGCGTCACCAGCTCGCGGTATGGGCCCTGGCCCTGCATCAACCGATCCGGTGGACCGTCTTCGATGATCTTGCCAGTCTTCAGCATCACCACCCGATCGAAATGACGCAGCGTCGCGAGACGGTGGGCGATCGCAATGACGGTGCGCCCGCGCATCAGGCGGCCGAGCGCTTCGCGTATCGCTTCTTCGGATTCGCTGTCAAGCGCGGCGGTCGCCTCATCGAGTAGTAGGATCGGTGCGTCCTTCAGGAACGCGCGCGCGATGGCAATGCGCTGACGTTGACCACCCGACAGCTTGACGCCGCGGTCGCCGACCATGGTCGCAAGTCCTTCCGGCAATGTCTCGACGAAATCGCAGCGCGCCGCGATCGCCGCACGCAGCACTTCGTCGTCGGTAGCGTTCGGCCGCCCATATCGGATATTTTCCAGGATCGAGCGATGGAACAGTGAGATATCCTGAGGTACCACTGAGATCGCCTGGCGCAGGCTTTGCTGTGTCACCCTCGAGATGTCCTGGCCATCGATCGTGACGCTGCCCTGCTGGACGTCGTAGAATCGCTGCAGCAGCACGAACAGGCTGGATTTTCCGCCTCCGGACTGACCGACCAGCCCGACCCTTTGCCCAGGCTGAATACGAAGGCTGAATTTGTCGAATACCTGAGCTCCACCGGGATATTGGAACGAGATATTGTTGAAAACGATGGCCGCGCCGCTCTTTACCAGCGGCTCGGCTTCCGGATGGTCGCGCAGGTCGTGTGGCAGTAGCAGCGTGGCAATCGCTTCGGTCAATCGGGCGACATGCTGGGTAACATCGACCAGCGCCACGGCGAGATCGCGCGTCGCACTCAGGATCGAAAGTCCCAACGTGCAGACCAGCACGACGTCGCCGGTAGTGGCGCCGCCGCGCTGCCAAAGCATGATCGCCCACGCCAGCAAGGCAATCGTCAGCACCACCGTTATGGCGGCGTGCGTGATCCGCAGCTTTTCGAGGTAACGGAGGCTGCGCCCTCGCGCTGTCAATTCCCGGTTAACGGTTGCGTCAAACCGGTCATGCTCGAAGCTGAGGCCGCAAAATGCCCGTACCAGCGGCATATTGTTGATGACATCGACCATTTCGCCATCGACGGCTGCGGCCTTGTCGGCGAAATCGTCATGCAGCGGCTTGCCCGCGGCAGCCAGGTGAAACATTCCGATCACCATTGCGCCCGCAATAACGATCAGACCCGCCGACATTGGCAGGCTTACGGTTCCAATCAGTGCGATCGCCGCGACAGTTGCGATACACGGCGGCAGCACATTCCAGACGAACATATTTTCGACCGTGAAAACCGCGTTCGACGTCGCAGTAATACGGCTTGTCAGCATTCCAGGCAGCCGGTCGGAAAAATAGCTGGGCGCGTGGCCGGTGAGATGACGGAAAATGTCGCGCCGCAGATCACCGGTCACTCCCACAAATGTGAAGCTCGCGGTCCAGCTCGCGATCCGCCACAGAAAATTATCCGCGGCGATCAGCGACATGAGAAAAACGAATGCCAGCCATACGGTACCTGCGCGGGCGGGCCCAGCCGACAGGCCGTCGACCAAATACTTCACGCCGTATTGCGTGCCTACCGAACAAGCAACCGCTGCAACAACGCTGATCACGATTACGAGATGTGATGCAAAACGCCTGCGAAGATAGCGCAGCACGAACGGAAGCGGACGATGTGCGTATCCTGAAAGATTGTCCATGTGGCAGCAAACCCGTTGAGGAGAAACAAGATCTTAGTCGGGTAAGTCCCTCGGAATACCCGGCGCTTTTTCAGTTCCCCGTCATGCTGCCATCACTGCGCAACAATCGTGCAGCATTAACGGCGACGAAAGTCTGATCGGGCGTGATGACATGAGCAAGACCATGATGTGGAAGAAGTGCGTGGCTTGGGAACTTCGCAGATGCGAAAACGTTCCCTCCCGCGGCATGCCGGTGCCAACGCGAAGTGGGGCTTTATTCATCCATGACAAGAGGAAGAGGAGACGGATAGATGCGCATCGCGCAAGTTGCTCCGCTGACGGAGGCTGTGCCTCCCCGACTTTATGGCGGCACCGAACGGGTGGTATACTGGCTGACCGAGGAACTGGTGGCGCTGGGGAACGACGTCACCCTGTTCGCCAGCGGGGATTCCCGGACCTCAGGAAAACTTGAGGCGACATGGCCGAAGGCGCTGCGCCTCGACGGTTCCGTCCGCGACCCCAACGCATTGCACATCGTAATGCTGGAACGGGTCCGGCAGAAATGCGACGACGAGGAATTCGATTTTCTGCACTTCCATCTCGACTATTATCCGTTCTCGCTGTTCTCCCGGCAGCCGACTCCGTTTCTCACCACCCTGCACGGCAGGCTCGATCTGCCGGAGCACCAGCCGGTGTTCACGACTTTCTCTTCCGTTCCGGTGATTTCGATCTCGAATGCGCAGCGGCGCCCGGTGCCGCAGGCCAACTGGATCCGTACCATCCACCACGGCCTGCCGGAAAAACTGCTGACGCCGCAACCGATCAAGCCCGGCTATCTCGGGGTGCTCGGCCGGATCGCACCGGAGAAGGGGGTGGATCGGGCAATCAAGGTTGCGACGCGATGCGGCATTCCGCTCAAGATCGCCGCGAAGGTCGATCGGGCCGATCAGGAATATTACGATGAAATCATTCGCCCCATGATCGACTGCAACCCTCTTGTCGAGTACATCGGCGAGATCGGCGACCTCGAGAAATCGGATTTTCTGAGCGGCGCGATCGGACTGCTGGTCCCGATCGACTGGCCGGAGCCGTTCGGCCTGGTCATGATCGAAGCGATGGCGTGCGGCACCCCTGTCATTGCCTATAACCGCGGCTCGGTCGCGGAGATCATCGACGACGGGCTGACCGGCTTTATCGTGGAGGACGAAACCAGCGCGGTCGCCGCGGTCGATCGCCTTTCCGTCTTGAGCAGAGAGGCGATCCGGAAACAGTTCGAGACGCGCTTCACCGCACGCCGCATGGCGCTCGACTATCTCGCCGCCTATCGCGGCCTGATGGAGGCCGCAGAGCCGCGTATCAAGCTGGTGAGCAGCGCCGAATAGCGCGAGCCGCGCGAGGAGTAGCACACGCTATGCGCAAGTCGGCGTGCGTGTGCTGTTCGACTAATGCGCGGGCGCAAGTTCGGCTTTGCCAAAGCGCCGTTCATAGGCCTTTATATATGCTTCCGGCGAGGGCTTCAGGTGGCGGCGCGTGAGCGCCACCAGGTCGTCTCGCCGCGAACCACGAAGTGCCTTGATCATATCAAGGTGGTCCCGGCGGGCGCGATCCAGTGATTCAGGAAATGCATTTGCATAAGATCTGATGCCGTAGACCTTCTGAGCAAGCAGATCGATCGTTTCGATCAGGCAGGCATTGCCGCAGAGACCGAACAGAACCTGGTGAAAACTTAGATTGCTGTAAAAGACGGTCAGCAAGTCACCTGCGGCAACGGCTGCAGTGTGCTGTCGCTGGAGTTGCTCCAGCCTTTCGATATCCTCATGACCAACCGGAAATGGGATGATGCGGACAGCCATTACTTCGAGCTCTTCACGAACTGCGTAGATTTCCTCCACCTCCAGAGGAGTTAATCCGCGAACCAGCGCGCCGCGATTTGGAATGCGCTCCACCAGGCCCCTTTTTTCGAGCTCGAACAGGGCCAACCTGACGTCACCGCGGTGGGTCTGGAACAGGTCACAAAGATCCTGCTCGACCAGGCGTTCTCTCGGTTGACGCCGCCCTAGTACTATGTCCTCCTCGATGCGCTTTGCGATCATGACTGCTGCCGGCGCTCGCGCAGGCGATGCTGCTACCTGACGAGATTTGGGCATTCGGGATTTGGGCATTCGGGCTATCGCGTGTTTTGACGGTTTTCCGACCATGATTCCCCCGATTTGGAAGACGCGCCCCGCCCGGCCGGCGCAGCCGACAACATCACGGCGCCAAGTTATCAATTATGATAATAATATCGGAAACTGTATTGTAAACAATATTGGATGGGGTTAGCATTCGAAAAAGCGAGCGAGCAGCCTGTACCGTGATCGCGCAAGGGGGAAACGGCATGAAAAAAGATCGCAAGGATTCCGCCAGCAATCAAGCTGGCCTTGATCGGGCTCTGTCGAAGCGGCAAGGCCGCCGCGAATTTCTCCTCAAGACCGGTGGAATACTCGCGGCCGGCGCATTCGGCGCGGTGCCGTTGCGCGGCTGGGCGGCCGATCCCGTCAATATCGGCGCGCTTTACCCAACTACTGGAAGTATGGCGCAAATCGGCGTCGGTTGCGTCGCTGCCGCCAAGCTCGCGGCCGAGATGGTCAACGACGCCGGCGGCATCAAATCGCTCGGCGGCGCCAAGCTCAATCTGATCATCTCCGACGTGCAGAGCGACACCACGGTGACGCGCACCGAGACCGACCGGCTGATCACCGGAAACAAATTGTCCGCGATCCACGGCTGTTACGCCAGCGCGCTGACCTTGATCGCAAGCGAAGTAGCCGAACGCGCCAAGGTGCCGCTGATCACGGGCTCAAGCTCGGATCAACTCAACAAGGGACGAACCTACACGTTTACGCCCTTTGCGCGCGCGTCGCAGTTTGCGCAGGCGCAGTTGCGGATGTCCAAGCTCGTTAGCGATCAGCCGAAGGTCGCGGTGATCTTCGAGAACACCGCGTTTGGCACCTCGACCTCGAACGGACTGAAGGAACTGGCGCCATCCGAGGGCGTCGAGATCGTGATGTTCGAGCCGTACTCGGCCGGCTTCACCGATGCGAGCCCGCTGATCAACAAGGTTAAGGCGTCCGGAGCGAACGCGCTGTTCTCGGTGTCCTATCTCAACGACCTCATCCTGATCGTGCGTACCATCAAGCAGGTCGGTCTCAATATCGCGATCAACGGCGGCTCCGGCGGCTTCGTCATTCCGGACTTCTACAAGAACGTCGGAAAGCTTGCGGAAGGCTTGCAGGGCGTGGCGCACTGGAATCACGACATGGACGCCAACTGCGAGAAGGTGAATGCCGAATACAAAAAGCGCACCGGCGAATTCCTGTTCGAATATGCCGGCGGCCTGGTCGCGCAGACATTCATGATCGCCGACGCGCTCGAGCGGGCGGCCTCCGCCGATCCGCAGAAGGTTCGCGAAGCGTTGTCGACGCTCGATGTTTCCTCGGGCTACGCGGCAATGGCGCCGGGCGGGAAGGTAAAGTTCGGCCCCGACGGCAAGAATGTTTACGGCCACCCGGTCGGCGTGCAGTGGCAGAACGGCGATCTGGCCAGCGTCTTTCCCAAGGAAGATGCCCACGCCCCACTGATGAAAACTTAAAAGCCCGGTCAAGCGATGTTGGAGACAGTGGCCCAGGCCGTCATCAACGGCCTGCTCATCGGCGGCATCTACGCGCTCGTCAGCATCGGCGTTACGCTGATCTTCGGCGTGGTCAAGATCGTCAACTTTGCCCAGGGCGAGTTCGTGATGATCGGGATGTATATCTCTTTCTTTCTCGCCACCCAGTTCGGCATCGATCCTCTGGTGTCGCTTGTGGTATCGATGCCGGTACTGTTCGGGGCCGGCGTCCTGATCCAGCACTTCCTGATCCGCAGGGTTCTGGGACCGAACGACATGCCCCAGATCTTTCTGACGTTTGCTCTTTCTCTGCTGCTGTTGAATCTTGCGCTGATGCTGTTCACGGCGAACTACCGTACCGTTCACACCTCATATTCCGACGAAGCCATCCATATCGCCGGGCTTTACATTCCGGTCGCAAAACTCATCGCCTTTGTCGTGGCGATGGCGCTGAGCGGGGCGCTCTGGGTCTTCCTGCACACCACCGATCTCGGCAAGGCGATGCGCGCCGCGGCCCAGAACCGTGACGTCGCGACGCTGATGGGCATCAATCCCAATCGCGTGTTCTGCGTGGCGCTCGGCATAGCGCTCGCGCTCGCAGGCGCCGCCGGTTCGCTGTTGATGCCGTTCTATTCGGCCTACCCGTTCGTCGGGCAGGTCTTTACACTGATGGCCTTCGTCGCCGTGGTCATGGGGACACTGGGCAATGTGATCGGCGCGCTCGTCGCCAGCCTGATGATGGGGATCGCCGAGTCGCTGGGAATTCAATATGTCGGCGCAGACTCCGGATTGCTCGTCGTGTTCGCCATGCTTCTTCTGACGCTGGCCTTTAAGCCAACCGGTCTTGGCGGGGGGAGAGCGCGATGATAACGCGGGGGATACGCGCGCGCGGCTTGCTTTGGCTTGCGATCGGTGTCGCGGTTCTCATCGCATTACCGCTGATCGTAAAGAGCTCGTTTGCGATCGATATCTTCATTAGGATCTTGCTGTTCTCTTTCATCGGCGTCGCCTGGAACTTGATGGGTGGTTACGCCAAGCAGCTTTCGCTGGGTCACGCCGCCTATTTCGGATTGGGGGCCTACACCTCGACGATTTTGCAGATCGACTTCGGCATTTCGCCGTGGATCGGGATGGTCGCCGGCGGTGTCGTGGCGATGCTGGCAAGCCTGCCGATCGGCTGGCTGTGTTTCCGGTTGCGCGGCCCTTATTTCGCGATCGCCACCATTGCGACGGCTCAGGCCTTGATGCTGATCTTCCTGAAATTCCGCGATTTCGCCTGGGGTGCCGAGGGCACGACCATCCCCAACCTCGGCAGCGCGCCGCTGATGATGCAATTCGAGACCAAGGCATCGTATTACTACGTTGCGCTCGGCCTGCTCGCGCTCGGGCTCGTGATCACCTACCTGATCGAACGATCCTGGATGGGATATTACCTCGTCGCCATCGGCGAGGACGAAGACGCAGCCGAAGCGATCGGCGTCAACGCACCGCGGATCAAGCGCGACATCTATATGATCAGCGCATTTCTCACCGCGCTGGCCGGCACGTTTTACACCCAATACATCTACTTCATCGATCCGGCGACCGCGTTCAGCTTCAGCATCTCGATCGAGGCGGCGTTGGTATCGATCGTCGGCGGGATCGGAACCTTATGGGGTCCCGTGATCGGCACCATCTTGTTGGAAACGACGTCTACGCTACTGCAAAGCTGGCTCGGCAGCTCGATCGGCGGCGTGCAGCTGACCGTGTACAGCCTCATCCTGATGGCCGTGATCTTGTGGCGGCCGACCGGGCTGATGGGAATGATGAGCGAAGCCCGGCAACGCTACGTCACCAGCAAACCGGCGCGCGCGTAGGTCCCCATGGCAGAAGCGCTCGTTATTCGTGGCCTCAGCAAGCGGTTCGGCGGGCTGCGTGCCGTACAGGATGTCAGCTTTTCGGTGCAGGAAAACGAGACGGTGGCGCTGATCGGTCCAAACGGCGCGGGCAAGACGACAAGCTTTAATCTCATCACCGGATTTCATCGGCCGGACTCGGGTTCGGTTTTTGCCTACGGCCGTGAGATCGTCGGATTAAAACCCCACGACATCTGCGCGCATGGTCTGGCGCGCACGTTCCAGGTTGCAAAGCCGTTCGGCGCAATGACCGTGCTGGCAAACGTCATGACCGGCGCGTTCCTGCGCGACAGGCATGTCGGCGCAGCACGAGAGAAAGCCCGCGAGGCGATCGAGTTCGTCGGTCTCTCGGCCCGCGAGCAAACAGCGGCAAAGGATCTGACCACGATCGATCAACGCCGGCTAGAGATGGCGCGCGCGCTGGCGACGCAGCCCCGGCTCCTCTTGCTCGATGAAGTCATGGCCGGGCTTAATCCGGCGGAGATCGACCAGGCGGTCGCCCTGGTCGGAAAGCTGTCCCAGCGCGGACTGACCATCGTCATCGTCGAACACGTGATGCGGGCCATCATGCTAGTGCTCGAACTAGCCGGAGTGAGCGCCAGTTACGGATCGGTGCCTGCGATCCACAATGTCAGCATCGAAATCGGTGAGGGCGAAGCCGTCGGGCTGTTGGGGGCGAACGGCGCCGGCAAGAGCACCACGCTGCGCGTGATCTCGGGTCTCTTGGGGCTGTCGTCCGGCAGCATCACATTTGCCGGCACCAATCTGGCGTCACTGCCGCCGCACAAAATTCCGGAATTGGGAATTGCCCACGTGCCGGAGGGACGTCAGGTCTTTCCTGAAATGACGGTGCAGGAAAATCTCGAGATCGGCGCTTACGTGCCGAAGGCGAAGGCGGAACGCAGCCGCTCGCTCGATCTGGTTTATGGCATCTTTCCAAGGTTGGCCGACCGCAAAAAGCAGCTTGCCGGCACCATGAGCGGCGGCGAGCAGCAGATGCTGGCGGTCGGCCGCGGCCTGATGCTCAAACCCCGGCTTCTGATGCTCGATGAGCCATCGCTGGGCTTAGCGCCTGTCATGACGGATGTGACGTTTGAGAAAATTGGCGAAATTCACAAAATGGGCACGGCCATTCTGCTGGTCGAGCAAAACGTCAGCCGCGCGCTAGCGCTGGTTCAAAGGGCCTATGTGCTGGAAAGCGGCAATGTCATCATGCACGGCACCAGCGAGGAGTTGGCCAATAACAAGCAGGTGCAAGCGGCGTATCTCGGGATTTAGGGCGGCCCGCCGCGACTCGCGGGGTCGCCGCGAGGAGTTTCGGGCGTAATCTCTTAAGGTCGTCCCCGCGAAAGCGGACCCATACGCCGCGGCCTCGCGTTTTAGCACAGTCGCTGACGGCTTTTGCTCCAACAAACGATGGTGGTTATAGGTCCCCGCTTTCGCGGGGACGACCCATTGAGTCCTGGTTCGCTACAGATTCGGTTTTCAAACAGCCAAAAAAGATACGACTCCGCGATCTCGCGGCGCGATGCGCCCGAGTGGATGCATGAAAGGTTCGCGCCTCTTTAGAACAGAGGGCGCAGGGAATGCCGGATGCCCAATGCACCCGCAGCCTCGCGTGCGAAATAAATAAAGCACACGAGCATAGTCACCACGGTCACACCGGTTTCACCCGGCATTCCCCGCGCAATGGTTTTACGGCTTATTTCGTGCTCTCCCCGGCGATCGGGCTTGTTTGTCACCGTCATCTCGCGCGTCTTCTCGCAAGACTTGACGCCGGCGTCGAGGCGTCAGAACCACACGACTTCGCCGTCCACCTCAAGCGCCGGTCGTCTTACAGCGCTGTCAGCGTCCACCGCATCCCGCCCCGCGTCCGTGACGATCGCGCGAGCGCCCCTCTCTTGGGACGGGACGGCGCGAATCAGTGAACTGATTTGGGTCAGGCGAGAACAGAAATATTTTTGCAAAGGGGGCTGGACAGGAAAATCGCATGACCGCCCGCCGGGCAAATCAGCCGATCTGCGCGAAACGAAACCCAGCGTCGCGGTCACATTCGTTCCCGGATCGCGCTTCGCTCATCCGGGTTAGGGGGCTACAATGTTCGCCGTCGTCATTGCGAGGAGCGAAGCGACGAAGCAATCAACACTTTCGCTTCGCCCAGTCGCGCGGTGGATTGCTTCGCGGAGTTTATCATCGGGCGGCGCTTTGCGCCGACCCATTGGCTCGCAATGACGGTTTTCTTCAGTTCACCGGCACCCGCTTCGGCTCGACGATCTCGAACATGCGCGGGAATTCGTCCATCAGCGCCATCAACTCGGCAAGACGCATTGGATTGCCGGTGAATTTGATCTTGCCGCTCGCGACCGCCTCAGGAAACGAGGTCTGCTTCGCGATCACCTCGTCAAGCGTGCCGCGCGCCAGCGTGAAGCCGGCGTCCGCCGCGGCGGCTTGAGCGCCGGCGATATAAGTCAACGCGCAGTTCTCGAGTGTGAGAATAAAGCTCTCGCGAGTATCGGTGAAGGTCCAGTTCAGCACGATGTGCTTGCCTTCGGCTTTCGGCCCGTTAAGACGGACGCCAAGCACATCCCAAAGCTGCCCGGTGCGCAACGCTGCCGCGGTTTCAAGCGCCATCGGCGGCCGCGGCGCCGCTTTCGGCATGCCCTGGCGCAATTCCTGGGCACCGAACAGATAGGCGTTGCGCCAGGTCGCGCTTTCGGCGGCATAGCCGAGTTGCTCGAACGTATCGGCAAGCAGCGCGCGAGCGGCCCGATTGTCGGGATCGGCGAACACCAGATGGCTCAGCGCTTGCGCGACGAAACGAAACTCGCCTTTCGCATAGTCCTTTTGAGCGCGCGCAAGGATGGCATCCGCGCCGCCCATGTATTCGACGTATTTCCTGCCCGCCTCGACCGCCGGCAGCGGATCGAGATTGGCCGGATTGGCGTCGTACCAGCCGAGATATTTTTGATAGATCGCCTTCACATTATGCCGGATATGGCCGTAATAGCCGCGCGCGTGCCAGGCGCCTTCGAGGCTCGCCGGCAATCGGATCGTTTCCGCGATCTCGGCAGCCGTCAGCCCGTGATTCATCAACCGGATGGTCTGGTCATGGGCGAACTTATAGAGGTCGCGCTGCTGGCGGATCATGGTATCGACGCGGTCTTTCCCCCAAACCGGCCAATGGTGCTGGCCGCACATCACCTCCGCCTTGCCGCCCCACATCTGCACCGCTTCGCCGAGATATCTCGACCAGGCCAGCGCGTCGCGCACCTCGGCGCCGCGGAACGGCAGCAGATTATGAAAATTGTGCGTGCAGTTTTCGGCGAGGTTCAGGAGCTTGTAGCGCGGGACGAAGAAATGCATCTCGGCCGGTGCTTCGCTGTTCGGCGCCATCTGGAATTCGAATTCGAGGCCGTCTATGGTGCGTTTGTCGCCGGTCGCCATGATGAGGTCGGTCGGGCGCAACAAGGCCACCGAGCCCGCCGCCATCGACTTGCCGAGGCCGCAATCGACCTGCCCGCGCGGGCCTTTTGCGAGAAACGACCCAAACTGGTATTGCGCACGCCGCAGCATCGCCGGCCCGGCAATGATGTTCTCCGAAACCGCGTAGTCCATGAAAAAATTCGGCGCGATGAGGGGGACGCGGCCGCTCGCCAGCATCTCGTCATCGAGCACGCCGCGGGCGCCGCCCCAATGGTCGGTATGGCTGTGGGTGAAGATGACGGCGGCCACCGGCCGTTTTCCGCGATGTTCGAAATAGAGTTCCATCGCGGCACGCGCGCCTTCGATCGACGTCAGCGTATCCACCACGATCACGCCGTGCTCACCCTCGATCAGCGTCATGTTGGCAATATCGAGGCCCCGCACCTGGTAGACGCCCGGCACCACCTCGAAAATCCCGTGGTTCATGTTGAGGCGCGACTGCCGCCACAGGCTCGGATCGACGGTCGGGGGAGCCTTCTCCTCGGAAAGGAAACCATACGATTCAAGGCTCCAGACCACCCTGCCCTGCGCGGAAGTAATCCGCGCATTTTCCA
>WNFI01431937.1_pt1 | contig 14792 bp, 10 predicted proteins | sample 5400471 | NCBI WGS metagenome assembly WNFI01 (sample SAMN13153348, study PRJNA577476) | soil metagenome | isolation source: 100 cm saprolite on Douglas fir-dominated hillslope | place: USA:California | collected 2013-09-17
GCCCGTCGGGTGCAACCCAAAGGTCCAGCGCGAGATCAACATAAGAGATCGTTCCCGCCCCGAACACGGCCGGGTAGGCAATATTGCAGTACCAGGCCTTGAAGCCGGCCCCATCCCGATCGTAGATCTCGAAAATGTTGTACCAGCGGTCTGTATGAAATGTTTCCACAAAGCGGTCGTGTTCCTTCAACACCACGCCCATAAACGGCATGTCGGGGCGGTTGAAGAAAGCTTCCAGCACGATTGCATTCGCCGCCCGACTCAGGACTTCCCCGGAATATTCCCATGTGACCTCGCCTGCCAGGTTTCGCTTGAGGATCCTAACGCTCTCCCTCATCCGAGGCACTCCGCCGTAAGGTAGGTCGTCATCATTTGACCGATCCGAGCCAAGGCCGGCAGATAAATAAATAGCCCATTTTTGAGAATGACCTTGAAACGATCCTCCTGGAATACAACATCCTGGATGCGCGAGCGAATACGGGTCCCGCTTCTTCGCGGATAGGGTCGGGCTAAGAGGTGGACTGGATCACCGATCTTATGCTGATGTCCACACTTGACAGAAAATGTTCCAAATGGGCTCTCGATCTTCCAGCCCCTGCCCCGGACCTGTCCGGCAAACACATTCCCCAGACCCAGGAATTCCGCCTGCCATTCTGAACCCGGGTTTTTCCAAACCTCGGACGGGACCCCATCCCGCTCGATCGCTCCCGCGTGCAATAGGAGGATGCGATCCGCAATGGCAATGGCTTCCTCCTGATCGTGGGTCACGTAGATCGCCGGGATGCGGGAACTGAGAAGGATTCGGCGCAACTCGTCTTGGAGCGCGTCGTGCAGGGCGCGGTCGAGGGCGGCGAGCGGTTCGTCGAACATGAGCAAGCGCGGACGCGGCGCGAGTGCCCGGGCAAGGGCCACACGTTGCTGTTCACCGCCAGATAGATCTGTTACTGGTCTATCTTCAAGTCCACCCAGGTTCGCCAACTCCACGACCTCGTGCTGTCCCGACTCGGGGGCCTCCAATCCCGCAATGATTCGCAACAACGTGGACTTTCCGCTGCCGGACGGACCCAGCAGACAGATCGTTTCGGCCGCGGAGACAGAGAATGAAATGTTTCGAAGGAGCGGTCTTCCGTCGTAAGATTTGGTGACGGCGCGCACCTCCAGCATCAAAATTCTCCCATTCCCGGCACTCTCAGTCTCTCGATCGTCAGAATGCCCATGAACGCGAGCGCCATCAGCAGGGTCGCCATCGCCATTGCCTGCCCATAGTTCGATCCGCCCGGTTGAGAAAGGAACCGGAAAATTGCAATCGGAATGGTTGGATATTCAGGTCGAGAAAGCAGGGAGGTCGCGCCGAACTCGCCCAGCGAAATCGTGAAGGCAAAGATGGCGGCAGAAAGTCCGGCACGACGAAGGATCGGCCAGTCCACGCTCAACCAGACGCGAAGGGGATTGGCACCCAGTGAAGCGGCTGCCTGGCGCAGGCGGTCCGGGATGGAAGCGATGGCGGGTTGCAGGATTCGGATGACAAAAGGCAGCGCCACCAGAGTATGAGCGAGCGGGACCAATAATGGGAGTGTCAGCATACTACCGAAGGAAATGATAAAACCCAGGCCCAGGGTGACTGCCGAGGCTCCCAGGGGGAGGATCAGGAACGGGTCAATGATCTTTTCGAAACGGCCCCCCTTCGCCAATGCGGAGGCAGCCGGAAACCCAAGGAGGGCAGTGAGGAAGACAGTGATTGTTGCGTAGAGAATGGAATTTCCGGCCGCGCGGATCGGGGGAATGTAAAAAATGGAGCTCCGGCTATTGACGAATAGATTTCGATAATAATCCGTGGTCAAACCGGACTGGATGGGCCCCGTCTCGGCCCTATCGGCATTCAGGCGGGTGAGGGAACGCAGCGGAAGCGCAAGCATCGGCATCACAAAGAGGACGAAGAGCAATAGGCAAAGCGTCCCGACCATTACCCTTTCTGGGAGTGTCTTCGCAGATCGACGACCGCCCAATTCGGCGCGTGGCATACTCTGGGTGCTGGTCAGACTGGTTGTCCTGGTATAGAGGATCGCAAATCCGAAGGTGCAGAGCAGCTGAAGGAGGGCCAGCATGGCGGCCAGAGGCAGGTTCAGAAATTGCAATGCTTGAATGTAAATCTCCACCTCGATCGTCCGAAACAGCGGGCCACCGAGCAGAAGGATGACACCAAAGCTCGAGAAATCGAAGAGGAAGACCAGTAGTCCGGCTGCGAGTAGAGACGGCCTCAGTAACGGCAGGATCAAATTCCACCACACGCGTCGCCCGTTGGCCCCCAGCGAACGGGCGGCCATCTGGAGTCGTGGATCGAGGCCCGAAAGCGCGTTCCCGACCACTCGCGTGACAATGGTGGTATTGTAAAAGATGTGCGCGAGCAGGATCGCGCCAAGGGTTGGGTCCGAGCACCGCACTGAATCCGGCCGCCACTACCACGGTAGGCAGCATGAACGGAACCGCGGTCAGCGCACGAAGAGCGGAGCGGCCCGGAAAATCATAGCGCGCAAAAAGATAGGCGGACGGGATACCCACAACCAGGGTCAGCAGAGTGGAAAGCGCTGCCTGATAAAAAGTGAAGAGCAGCGTTTGAAGAGCAAGCTGCAGATTTGAGGGGGAAAGTGCCTGCAGGCTGAAGCTGAACACCAGGATGCGTGCAAAGGGATAAAGGAAGAATACGCCGAGGAACGTCAGCGGGAGAAGCCATAAGCAGAGCCTAAGGATCGGCCCATCAGGTGAACACCATATGGGAGCTGTTTTAGGCATCCTCATCTTAAGCATGGACGCTAAACTTAATGCAAGACGGCATCCGTCCACGCCTGGATCCAGACATCCCGATTTTTCGCGATCTCGTCTGGAGCGAGGCTGGCTGGCTGCGAGGGCGTCTGGGCATATTTTACAAACGCCGCGGGCAGTTGAATATTTGGCAGGACCGGGTAGACGTACATCTGTCCAGGGATGTCTGCTTGAAATTGTGCGCCCAGCATAAAATCGACAAATTTCTGAGCAAGCCCGAGCTGGTGGGTACCTGTGAGAATGCCGACAAACTCGATCTGTCGGAAACAGGTATCGGGGCCGAGAATGGACCCCACCGGAGAATCGGCGAGTGGGGTGGTGGAATTCATCACTTCCGCTGCCGGGTCGGTTGCATAGGATATTACAATTGGCTGCAGTCCTTTACCGGATGAGCCACTGAAATTTGTATAGTAGGCTGTCTCCCAGCCGTCCACCACCACAAGCCCGTTGGCACGTAAGTTCTTCCAGAAGCCGAGATAATTCGGATCCCCAAAGTGTTTTACCGTGGCAAGCAGGAATACCAGACCGGTGGAGGAAGTGGCAGGGTTTTCCATCACCAGCAGATCTTTGTATTCGGGGCGGATAAGGTCCTCCAGACTTGCCGGCACAGTGAGATTGTGGGAAGAGAAATACGCCTTGTCGTACACCAGGCAGACATCGCTCTCATCGACAGGCAGGGCTGCATGGGTGGGATCCAATTGGAATGCGAGGGGGATCTGCGCGAGGGCTGGAGAATCATAGGGCTGATAAATACCAGCCGCCAGGGCCCTGGAGAGAAAGGTGTTGTCCACGCCGTAAAATACGTCCCCCAGTGGCGCGGCCTTTGAGAGGATCACCTTACTCAGTGCGGCCCCGGCATCCCCACTTTTGATAAAAGTCACTTTGGCGTTCTGGGCTTGCTCAAAAGATTTGATCACGCTATCGCTCGCAGCGAATGAATCATGGGTCACTACGATCAGAGCGCTGGGCCCTTGAGGGGCGCAGGCGGCAAGCAGCAGAGTCAGGCAGCTCAGGACAAGGAAGCGATTCATGGATGCTCCATTCATAGATTAGGTTTGATGGCGGTGGACGATCAGCAGCAATCCGGATTCAATGGAAACCGATGCGGTCCGGTCCAGCAGTTCATTGCTGACGCCGCGCGATTTTTCCGGAAAAAGCGTGTCTCCGTTGAGAGGCCATCTCAACCCCTGGCTCCGGAGGCCCGTGGCCGGGCCGCCCGATGGGAGAAGAGAGACAGTTTCGCCCGGGTTGCCCAGAATCTCCGCGTTGCTGCGGCAAAACAAGATCTCCTCCACCCCATCATCTGCGCGGACTTGGATACCTGCCAGCGCAGGATCGGTCAGAAGCGATAGATTCGCGAGGGTCTGATCTATCCGGCCGCCCCCGAGTGCGATGACGAGAATGCTCTCAGGCGAGCGATCGCGCGCAAGTCGCAGCGCGAGCTCGAGGTCCGTTTCATTCTTATCTGGCGGGTACAGTTCGAATCGGACGTCCGTACGGGGCGTGCCGCGTGCCGCCGTCTGCGCAAATGATGTAATCGCCTGGCTGCACCAGGCGCCGCACTCGCTCAGGTTTGGGCAGATCCCCATTTGCAAAGATCACAATATGCTCGCCGTGGGACAAAAAAACCATCCTCGCCGGTGGAGGATGGTTTTTGCATGCTTATGATCCCTCCGCCGGCATGATCCGGATCAGGTAATGCGGGTCGAGCGCCTCACGCTCCTCTCAGCCTGTCTGGCAGGCTCCCCGTTCAATGGTCTGTGGCGTTAACTATACTCCAATCCCGCAGACCGTCAACGGTCAGCGGACACGCCGTTTCCACTCCTCTTTCAGTTGCAGCTCACGCGGACTCAACCCGGACTCCAGCGCCAGAAAATCTGTGAGCAGCCGATTGAATTCTGCAGGTTCATCCAGCATTGGGAAATAGCCCGACTCTTCCAGATTGATCTGATGGATATGGTCGGACATCGCAGCACTGACCTCCATCGAGGGAACCGTCAGGGAGGGATCGTTTTGTCCGTAGACCAGAAGGCAGGGTACATGGGTGGCCCGGAAGAGATTGAAAAGGTTATCAGAAGGAAAACTGCTCATGGAGGCTGCGATAGCCCGCGGATCGGACTTGGCAGCGTCCGAGAGGGCCAGAGCCGTTTCGGGTGTTGTTTTGGAAAGCCAGTCTACCAGTTCAGTGGGGTTCGCGCTTTTCAGCCGGCTGGTGACGGTATTGATATCCAGGGGGCAATCCACAGCCATGATGCGGTCTACGCTGCCAGGCTGTTGGCTCGCGTAATGGAAACCGACCAGGCCTCCCAGGCCATGTCCTACGATCGCAACCTTTCCGATCCCCATTTCATTCAAGAACCCGGTCAGGAGGGCGGACTGCTTCTCGACACTGTAGCGCAGGGGATCATGAGTGGTATCGCCGTATCCGAACAGATCGAGCGCATACACGCGGAAGGACGTCGAGGCGACCTGCATCGAGGCGATCCAATAACGCCATGAGCCGACCCAGCCGTGTAGAAAGACGATGGGACGACCGCGTCCCATCGCTTCATAATGGATAATGGCCTGCTCAAAAAGGATTGCACTCATTTTTTTCTTGCTCAGCTGATCGGGCGCGAATGGTTTCAGCAGGTATTCTTCAGCCCCTGATTCAAGTCCCGTCTGGATTTCGGCCTCCTGGCCCTTCGCAGATAGGAATACAACCGGAATATGCTTCAATTTTTCATCCGCCTTCATGATCCGGCAGGCATCATATCCTGTCATGCGCGGCATGCGAACGTCCATCAGGATCAGATCCGGCATTTCGCGCCCTGCCGCCTGCACAGCGTCCGCCCCATTGGAGGTCACCACAACCTCATACCCCGCAAAGCGCAGGGTAAAAGCCACCAGTTCCCGAATATCCGGCTCATCCTCCGCGATCAATATTTTGGCCATCGGGTCCTCATTTAGCCTTATGGACTGGCAGGGTAAAGGAGAATGTGCTCCCACGGCCCAAGACGCCTTCGCTGGACATCCAGATTCGTCCCTTATGCATTTCGACCAGCTGCTTCACGATCGGCAGCCCCAAACCGGTTCCGGGAGTGGCGAGTACAAACGGATGCTCGCCTCGATAGAAGCGTTCAAAGACCCGCGCCTGATCCGGCTGGGCGATCCCGACCCCATTATCCATCACATCCACCTGGACCTCGCTCCCCTTCACCTTATGAATGTGGATCTCGATCGTACCGTTCTCCTGGGTATAGTGATAGGCATTATCCAGGAGATTATCCAGGATCTGCCGCACGCGGTCGGAGTCTCCACAGGATATTCAGCCGATCAATATTATTTCGGACAATATTCAGGAAGTGGGTCTGATTTTCATCCACCGCCCCGGCCGCGCCCATCAAAAGCACATCCACATAGCCCTTGATCGCGGTCATGGGCGTGCGCAGTTCATGACTCACGGTGGCAACGAACTCGGATTTCAAACGGTCGACCTCCACCTCGTGGGTGATATCGCAGAAGATCGAGACAGTCCCCAGGAAATCATTCTGCATCATCACCGGCGCAACATGGATCAGGGCAATCCGTCCATCTCCGAGCTCCAGCTGCTCCGCGTAACTATCTCCGCTTTCAAAGGCCCCGGGCGCCAGCGACCAGCTCCGAATCGTTTCCTTCCAGGTGGAACCTGCGGTGCCAATCAGACCGCCCAGATCATCCAGGGTTTTTCCGACAACATCCTGTTCCTTGATCTCCAGGACCGTTTGAATGGAAGTGTTCAAGAAACTGATCCGATTGTCCGGGCCGGTTACTAACACTCCGTCTGCAACCGCCTCCAGGATCGCCTGTGACCGGCTGGCCTCCTCCTGACGTGTGCGCAGCATACCGCCCAGGCGTTCCGCTTGATCACGGATCAACTCATAGAGATGGGCGTTATTGATGGCGACCGCGACCTGGCCTGCAATCGCGATGACGAGGCTCAAGCTCTCGGGCGAGAAGAAGCTTTTTTCCCGGCAGAAGACCATCAGGACGCCGATCACATCCTCACCCACCAGCAACGGCGCAACGATCGCGCTCCGATGCTCCAGGGATGTGGTGGAGGGCTCCCAGACTGGGTCTGTCTGAAGGTCATTGACCAGAACCGCTTCACGCGTCTGAACGACGCGGCCCGCCAATCCTTCCCCTACTCGCAAGGTAAGGCCACGCTCTGTGGCTGCCCTGCGATCAGTTAGGTAACCGTATCCGGCGCGGTAGTGCAGAAGATTATCGTCGGGATTGAGCAGCATAATGGTTCCCTGCTCCGCATGGAGAGACTCATTGAGCAGGGAAAGGGTTCGGTTGAGGGCCCGATCCAGGTCCAAGCTCGAGGAAACTTCAGTGAGGATCCGAAGGAGGGTTTCTGTATTCTGCTGCTCACGCTGCAGTTGGTTCGTTCGTTCGATGACACGTTGTTCGAGTTCCTGCGCCAATCGCTGGGTCTCCCCAAAGAGGCGTGCGTTTTGGATGGAGATGATGACCTGGTTCGCGAGCGTACCCAGAATCTGCGCATCCTCGTCCGTGTAGGCTTTGCTCTGGTCACTCTGCACGGAGAGGGCGCCCATCGTCCTGCCCGCCAAAGTCATTGGCACAACGATCGAGGAGGGGCTGGGCTTGCCAACCTCGAAGAACGGGTCATCTGGATCCGAGCTGGTTCCTGATATCAAAGGTTTGCTGCTTTGGATGACACGCCCGATCAATCCTTTTCCGAGAGGGATTTGGATCAAAGGTACGCGTTCATTCTGATCAATGCTATAGACCGCATCGATTTCCTGCTGCTCTTCATTGAACAGGCCGATCGTAAAAGCATCCAGAGGCATCAGCCGCTTTGCGGCCTGGTGGGTCGCGGAATAGATCGCCTCGGGATCGAGACTGGCACCGATCTCGGCACTCGCCCGGTTCAGGATCGCGAATTGCTCCGCCGTCCGAACTGTCGATTGATACAGGCGGGCATTCTCCAGGGCGATCGCGGCCTGGCTGGCGATCGTCCGGGCCAATTCGATCTCGCTAAGAGCGAAACGGCTTTCGCCTATGATCTCCACGAACAGAAGCGCGCGCAAATTTGGCCCGGAGGCCAACGGCAGCACCAGCAAGGCACTGACATCCCTTCCAATAAAGTCCAGCAGGGGACGCAAGTCCGGCTCCGCTTTTACATTCTCCGTATTGAAGATCCCGCGTGATTCCCGCAGGCGGTCGAACAAGGGGGCATCCGGCAGGACCCTGGGAAGACCTTCCGCGGCTCTCGGTGCGGCCGCGATCCAGACTGCCTGACCACGTTCAAAGGAAACGGCGGCAACCCGCCTGGCATTTAACGCCCGCTGCAATTCCTGCGCGGTTAGGTCGAGGATGTGACCCCCATCCAAGAGTCCGCCAAGGGTTGAGGCAAAGCGGTTAAACAATGCAAGTCGCTGCGAGCGTTCATCCAATTCTGAGGCTCGTTGCAGACTCTCCTCATACAGATTCGCATTATCCAATGCGACCGCGGCCTGGCTGGCAAAGGTTGTTGCAAGCTGGATCAGCTCCCGGCTGTAAAACGACGACTGCCACTTTTCCAGAGCGATCACGCCCGTCAGTTCGCCTTTGGAAATCAGCGGAATGCCAAGCCAGGAGAGACGCGGGACATCGACCGCCGGAAAACGGGCATCATCCCGCACATCTCCGACCGACAGCGGTTGTCCGCTCTTGATCATTTCCTTGAACAGGGCGCTGTCTGAGACTGCCACGGTTAACCCGAGACGTTTCTCGGCATCCGGGAAGCCGCGCGCTGCCGAAACGCTCAGGCGATCCCGATCACGAAGCCAAAGCGTAGCGGTATCAAATGGGAGCACGGGTTTTAACTGATCCAGGAGGGAAGCAATCAGAGCATCCGAGCGCAGGCTCGAAGTCATGGCGGTGGCCACGTCGTTTAGTGCCTGCAGCTGACCTGCGCGCTCCGTCGTGGTATGGACCAGGCGAATGTTTTCGAGTGATAGTGCGACCTGCTGGACCAGCGAAACCATCAACGCTTCGTCTTCTGATCGAAAGGCTGAAGGCGTATTAAAGTTATCCAGCACGAGCAAGCCGAGTGCCTTCTCCCCGGCCAGGATCGGGATCAGCAGGCTGGATACCGGCAGACGTCCGCCAGTCCCCTGCCGATAGGTTCCAAGTTCTTCTGCGGGCAAAACATAATCACGCGGAAAGTTCACCTCATCGACATGCCGCGCCGTCTTCTCCGCGAAGACAAGCCCCGGCAGAGCTTCGCCCCGCCGATAAGATATGCGCATCATGCTCTCATTATCCGCGTACCCTGATATGGCGCCTGGTTCCAGCAACTCACTCTGCTCATTCCAAAGAAAGACCACGCCGGCATGAGCGGACGGCAGAACACGGCGTCCGCTGTCGAGTAAGGCGCGGAGCATTTGATCCGGTTCGAGACCAGTCAGCTTGCGGCTAAATTCGAGCAGCAGATTCACTTCCTGGAGGCGGCGCCGGGTTTCATTCAGCAAGGAAATATTTTGAAGAACCACGGAAGCCTGGCGTGAAATCTGATAGTAGACCTGTCGATCTTCCTCGGTGAATGTGGGCAGCGGTTCCTGGCTGATCGCGAGCATGGCGGCGATCGGCCGGTTCTCCACCATCACCGGCAGGCAGATCACCCCTTTCGCCCGCATCTGTCCAAGCAGGTCTGAGTTGCGCCATTCTTCGTTCTCGTCCAGATTGGCTATGAGGATCGGCTCGCCGCTGTGGAGCACCGAACGCAACGGATTGCGCTGTCCAAACAAAGCATCGGGGTTGCTCGAGCGGGGCAGTCCCCCCAGGATATGGAGGGGGCGCGGCCCCTCCGGAGCGTTCTCCGCGACTAGCGCCGATCGAGATCGAACATGGCGATGGTCTGCTCGAGATCTTTGCGGAGCAGGACGGGCAGGTCGCTCTTGGTGACATTCAGGAGTTTTTGCTGCCGGTCCAGACCGGAGGAGAGTGATGCGATCCGGCTGTTCAGCTCGTCAAAGTGGACCCAGTTGCCAATCAATTGGACGGCCTCGGCTGCAAATAATTCCAAAGAATCGATGGTGGACTGGTCGGGCCGCAGACCATCGCTCGGATCATCCAGGCTGATCAAACCGAGCGGCTCACCCTGCAAATTTTCCAGGGGCATCAACAAGAAGTCGTCGGGGTTCCAAGCGGGTTGTCGGGCATCGGGCGTCGAGTAGGCGCTGGAATACACATAATGAATATCCGCGGGAAGGACCGGAGTTTGATCGGCGGGAATGAAATAGCTGCGGCTGATCTTAAATTCGGGTCTGGTTAACTGGCGGATACTCGCCAGAGGTTGTTTGCGCGCAAATAATTCATTCAATGTATCCGGATTGATGCCGAGGCCGGCAACCCGGCGCAGCATGCCCGTTTCAGGCTCATACAGACTGATCAGAACCACCCGAAACGGCGTGGTCTCACAGATACCCTGAGCAATGGTCTTGAGCAATCCCTCCAGGGGCTGTTCCAGGCTCAGGGAATAATCCTTGGCCGAGAACGTGGTCAGGGTGTCAGCACGGCGGCGCAGCATTTCCATCTGCTGGCGTTCGTTCTGGTATTTACTCGCATTGATAAAGATCAGGGAGACCTGAACGGCAAGCGTTTGGATGGTCTCCAGGGCGTCTTCATCAAAGAAGGCTGGTAGCTCGCTGTGCAGCTGGATCAAACCCGCTACTCGTCCCTGATAAGAGATCGGGACAACCAGGGCGGAGCGCACACCGGAATGCGGCGGGAAAAATCCTTCCCGGTTGAAATCCGCGATCCGGATCGACTCGCCGCTCTCGATCGCGGTTCGCTCAAGCGGAGAAAGCTCACCCGGATACGCGCAACCCACAGATTGTAGGACACGCGTATTTTTCGTGTCTGCATCCAGGTCGAGGAAGAAAACAGAACCGCAGGTGGCACCCGTAATTCGAATCGTCTCGTCATGAACCACTTGTAGTAAATGGTCGACAGACAACGAGACCCCCACCTCCCGGCTGACCCGCGCGATCCAGGTCAATTGATCGACACGTGCGCGAAGCGACTCATCCGTCTGCGATATCAATCGGAGACTTTCAATCGCGGAGGCTAATTGTCCGGCCGCGGTGGAGACGACTTGCAGATCGTAATCGTTAAAGAGATCCGCCCTGGGGCTTGCGAGGCTCAACTCACCCAGGGTTTTTTCCCGGGCCACCAGTGGAACTACGATGGCCGATTCCATGCCCAGATCCTGAACGAGCGGTCGATACAGCGCCGGCAGCTGGCGATCCACACTCATATGGCCCGCGAGCAGCGGGCGCTGACTTCCCGCGACCGTTCGCCGGTATTCCGGATCATCGATCACCAGATCCGGATATGCAGATGCCACCCGGGAGGGAACGCCGATCATGGAATCCAGATGCGGACGCAGTTCACCGCGCGCCTCATCCAGTAGGAAGATCAGGGCCACATCAGCCTTAAAGAGTCCTGCAAGCTCCTGTAGCGTATATTTGATGTCCTCGTCCAGGGTCGCCGAAGACAGCGAGAGACTCGAGATCCGCCGTAGGGCGTCGGCGCGCTGGGCCCGCACGCGGCTTTGCTGGACAAGGACCGCATTCTCGATGATGGCGGCAGCCTGATCGCTGACGATGTGCATCAGGCGCAGCTCGGACTCGGAAAACTCAGCGGCTCCGCCGTGATGGTGGGAAACCTGAAAATAACCGACCATCTGCCCGGCGGAAATCAGAGGCATCAGGGCGGAATCACGCAAACTGGCCGCGATCGCGATGTCCCTGAGTCCGAGCGCATTCCAGTCTGCGTCCTGCGAGGCATTTCGAGTCAGGATGGGTCTTCGCTCATTGAGCAGCGCTTGCGCGGGACTGTCCGGGAGGATGGAGGCGCGATAGATCTGAACGATGTTCGGCGGCAGTCCTTGGAATGGGACCTGCGCCTCGAGCGTGCGTTTGTTTTCGTCATAAAGCAGAAATCCGAGAATATCCGCATCGAATAGCGGCGCGATACTCTCGACCAGGCGCAGGAACAATTCCTGCGGTTCATGGATTGCGCTTACCGCCTGGGCCAGTTTCGCCAGCCCGGAAAGCTCCAGAGCCCGGCGCCTTTCCTGTTCATATAATAGCGCATTGCGCAGGGCGACTCCGGTTTGTCCGGTGAACAATTGCAGGAGCTCGAGGTCATGCTGAACAAATGCCGCGCCGGTTGTTTGTCCTGCTTCGAGCACACCCACCAGATCGCTGCCGGCCAAGAGCGGCACTCCCATATAAGAAAACACGGGCAGCGAATTCGCTCCGGGTCCACTCTCGGACGCGCTGCGGACACTCGGCAAGAAGACAGGTTTGTGCGTCTCAAAAATGGCCTCGCCCAGTGGGCCAAACTGGCTCTTGCTCATGCGGACAAGCGTCTGCCCGAGCCCATTGGCCGCCTGGAAACGATACGGAACAAATCCCTTTTGATCGCCATCCCAGGCCTTCAGCTCAAGTTGATCGGCAACGATCAACTGGCTGACATTCTCAAGTATGGAATGGATGACCGATTCAATCCCCAGATTCGCGCCGATGGACTGGTTGAATTCGGTGATCACCCTCACGATCGGAGCGGAAAATTCACTCTGCCCTGGGCCGAGCGACGCGGCAAGATCGATCCCGCGCAGGGAAATCAACATTTGGGGGTACGTGCCCGGAAGTTGATAGGAAGTGACGTCGGTCAGCTTGCCATTTACCGTCAGACGCTTCTGTCCGGGCGCGGCACAGAGATCGAGAAACTCATCCGGAGGCCTGACCCGGCGGACGAGTCTTTCGAGATCGGCGGGATCGTTTTCACGAAGCCCGAACCACTCACGCGCCGGTTCATTGACATACTCGACCCGCCCACCCGGCTGGATGAGAAAGACGGCATCATTGGATATCTTTGAATCAGCAGAAGCGACGGCTTCCGGGCCGCTGCGCGCCTTCGAGCGGCCGCGCTGTACCACCGTCGATAAGCCCCAGACAAGCAGGGCAAATATCAGTCCGGCGAAAAGTAAGACATGGTCATGAAGCGGGCCTTCTCAATGCCGCCATCTGATTTCGGTACAGGCATGAACCCCTGTTGGCGATCTATGAAATTGTAATGGGTCAGAACTTCGCTCGCGAAGCGCTCCTTCACGCGTTGTTTAATGAGCGGCGCCGAATCATTATTGGTGATCACAATAAAATTGTCTCCCCCCGCATGCCCGATAAAATCGTTATTGCGCCCCAGTTCATCCACGACTTCGCTGATCAGCATCGCCGTGAAGCGCATCACATCATCACTGACTACAAAGCCATAGACATCCTTAAACGGCTCCAGGTGATTGATCCTCATATCGAGCAGCGCCCAATCCTTTTCGCGGATGATCCGGCGCAGCTGCTCTTCGATCAATCGGCCCGCTGGGAGTCCCGAACGCGGGTCTGTAAGACTCTCGCGCTCAGAGCGGCGAATTGCGCCCTGCACGCGCAGCTTTAATTCTTCAATATCAAATGGCTTGGTGATATAGTCGTCGGCGCCGAGTTCCAATCCCTGTAATTTGTCACTGCGTTCATCCTTCTGAGTCAGAAAGATCACGGGAATATGGCTCGTGCGGGTGCTGGTGCGCAAATTGCGGCAGACTTCATAACCGTCGATATCCGGCAGCATGATATCGAGCACGATCAGGTGCGGTAACTCCTTCTTGGTCTTATCGAGCGCATCCGAACCACGATGGGCCACATCGACATCAAAATCCATTCCGGAGAAATAGATCTTGAGCATGTTCGCAATGTCCACATCGTCTTCCACGACCAAAAGTCGAGCTTTACCCATGCTGCCTCCTAATTGCGCCTGAGAGAAACTGCCCCCTTGGCATTGCGGCGCACGATCTCGATCTGCTCTTCGGTCACAGCGCGCTCAAACGAGCGAAACCCGCTCAGGCAGAATCCATGTTTTTCTGCCAGGCTGCTGATCTCATTTACCCGATCAAGAGAGATATCCTTGCCGATCGTATAGTCTTCAAAACGGCCTTCCAATGCGAGGATCATGGTTTCCGCCATGCAGGCATATGCCTTGCCGGGCGGAAATCCAAAGTTAAAATGGAAATCCACGGGGCCTGGCACATTCACCATTCCACCGTCAATCACTAATATATCATTTCTCACTTGAGCCACCATTGCAGAAACATCTCTGGGCCGGGCAACATCACAGATGACGCTCCCGGGCTGCAAATATTCCGGTCGGATCACGTCGTGGACGGCACTGGTGACCGTCAGGATCAACTGTGCTTCTGAGATCCTATCCATATCGGTGCTGACCACAAGTTCAGCCTGGGCGCCCGGTGTTAGTCGCTCGCGCAGCGCTTCCAGTTTGTCTTCATGCCGGGCGATCAGAATCATCCGACCGACTGTGCGGGAGAGCAGCTCCGCACAAACCCTTCCGATCGATCCGGTGGCCCCGACGACCGCCAGGGTCGCGCCAGACAAAGGGATCTCCATCACTGCGGCCGCCTGGCGGATGGCCTGCACCGCGATGGACACCGTCAATGAGTCACCGGTGGTGACAGGAATGTCAAGCCCGCCCGCGATCGTCAACCCAGCATCCCCGACTACCGATGTGAACGCGCCCAACCCCAGGATCTGCGCACCCAATTTCTCTGCCAGCCTCCCGGTCTGGATGATCTTGCCGTAGACTCGCTCGCGCGACAATTCCAGCATCCGTTTGGGTGTGTACGGGCAGGCGACCAGCCAGCCCCTGATCTGCTTGCCCGTGGAGGCCGAGGTCACTCCATCAATTTGAGAAAGATAGACCGGGGGAAAATAGGTGGAAAAAAGATTAATTTGGTCTTCTGTTAGCAGCTTGCCCAGAAGTGGAAATTTTCGGCTGACGTCACGTTTTGCGTCAATGGGATGGATAATAAAAGCGAAACTATCCATCACCAGGATTCCAGGTCCTGATTCTTCTGGCGATGATAGAGAGAG
>WNFI01072771.1_pt1 | contig 14787 bp, 12 predicted proteins | sample 5400471 | NCBI WGS metagenome assembly WNFI01 (sample SAMN13153348, study PRJNA577476) | soil metagenome | isolation source: 100 cm saprolite on Douglas fir-dominated hillslope | place: USA:California | collected 2013-09-17
TGGAGCGCCTCTCTCGAGTGGTCCAGGTCCGGCAGGAGGACGGCGGCGGCATCGCGATCCCCGACACGCTGGTGGGGACCGACTCCCACACCACCATGGTCAACGGCCTGGGCGTGCTGGGCTGGGGCGTCGGCGGCATCGAGGCCGAGGCGGCGCTGCTGGGCCAGCCGATCTTCCTACCCCGCCCGGTGGTCTTGGGGGTGCGCTTCCACGGCGCCCTGCCGGTCGGCGCCACCGCCACCGACCTGGTGCTGACGCTGACGCAGATGCTCCGCGAGCACGGCGTCGTCAACAAGTTCGTCGAGTTCTGCGGCTCGGGGCTGAGCAGCCTGTCGGTGGCGGACCGGGCGACGATGTCCAACATGTGCCCGGAGTACGGCGCCACCGCGGCGCTCTTCCCGGTGGACGCCCAGAGCCTGCGCTACCTAGAGTCGACGGGCCGCGAGCCGGAGCTGATCGCGATGGTCGAGCGATATACACGCGAGCAGGGGATCTTCCGCACCGACGACACGCCCATCCCCGAGTTCAGCGAGATGCTGGAACTGGATCTCGCCAGCATCGAGCCCTGCCTGGCCGGCCCCAAGCGGCCCCAGGACCGGGTGCCGCTGGACTCGGTGCGACAGAGCTTCTACCTGGCGTCGGCGGTGCCGCTGAAGACCCGCGACACCGACCTGGGCCGGTTGGATTCCGAGGGCGGAGCGGTCGATGAACTCCACGCCACCCGTGGCGCCCGCGTCAACGGCCACCACGCCGAGCTCCACGAGGGCGCGGTCGTGATCGCCGCCATCACCAGTTGCACCAATACCTCCAACCCGTCGGTGATGGTCGCCGCCGGGCTGCTGGCCAAGAAGGCGGTCGAGAAGGGGATGACGGTGCCGCCTTACGTCAAGACCAGCCTGGCCCCGGGGTCGAGGGTGGTCACCGACTACCTCACCAACTCCGGGCTGTTGCCCTACCTGGAGCAGCTCGGCTTCTACGTCGTCGGCTACGGCTGCACCACCTGCATCGGCAACAGCGGGCCGCTGGCCACGGACGAGGTCGAGGCCGCCGTCAAAGCCCACGGCATGAACGTTTGCGCGGTCCTCTCCGGAAACCGCAACTTCGAGGGCCGGATCCACCCGCTGGTCCGTTCCAGCTACCTCGGATCGCCGCCGCTGGTGGTGGCCTACGCGCTCGCCGGCAGCGTCGACACCGACCTCACCACCGAGCCGGTCGGGTTCGACTCCGACGGCAGGCCGGTGATGCTCTCCGACCTCTGGCCGGCGCCCGACGAGGTCGCCAGGGTCGTGGAGGAGTGCGTCAGTGTCGACATGTTCCAGAAGGAGTACGCCCGGGTCTTCGCCGGCGACGAGCACTGGGGTGATGGTCGGAGGCTCGGTCACCACCGACCACATCTCACCGGCCGGCTCGATCCCCATCGACAGCCCGGCGGGGCGGTACCTGGTCGAGCTGGGCGTTGGCTGGTCGGACTTCAACAGCTACGGCGCCCGTCGCGGCAACCACGAGGTGATGATCCGCGGCACCTTTGGAAACATCAGGCTCAAGAACCAGCTGGTGCCCAACCACGAGGGCTTCTGGACCCGACACCTGCCGAACGACGCCGAGATGACGATCTTCGACGCCGCCGAGCTGTACGCCAACGAGAAGGTTCCGCTGATCGTGCTCGCGGGCAAGGAGTACGGCGCCGGCAGCTCACGAGACTGGGCCGCCAAGGGGCCCAACCTGCTGGGGGTGCGGGCCGTGATCGCCGAGACCTTCGAGCGCATTCACCGCAGCAACCTGGTGCAGATGGGCATCCTGCCGCTCGAGTTCATGCCCACCGAAAGTCGCGAGACGCTGGGCCTCGACGGAACGGAGAAATACACCATCAAGGGCATTGCCGAGGGCCTCAGCCCGCGCCAGGTGCTCAAGGTCGAGGCCCAGCGGGGCGGTGGCGAGATGACCCGCTTCGACGCCCTTCTACGGGTGGACAACGCCACCGAGGCGGACTATGTCCGGCACGGCGGTATCTTGCCGATGGTGCTGCGCAACCTGATCACCGCCTCCGACCCCGTTCCCGCGTAGACACGGGCGGCACCGAGGTAGAGAATTGAGCACGGAGAGAACGCCTGGATTGGACGACCAAGAAGACATCGCAGAAGAAGTCCCCACGGTCAATGACCGAGGCGGCGCCGATCCGAAAGCTGACGGCAGACAGCCGCCCGACGCCGCCCCGTCGCCGGAGCCGGTTTCCCCGGCGAGCCCCCAAGCCCCTGACGAGTCGGCCGATGCCGCCGGTGGCGAGGAGACCGCACCCCGGCTCTACCGGCTAAGAGCCCCCGGGCTGCGCCCGGTCAGGCGCACGCTCCACCGCCACGGGCTCCGCAACGACTGCCCGCCGGACCGTCGCAACCGTCCCCGGTCGCCCTTCTCGCGTAACCGCCTGCGTTGACCGCCGGGGTGACCCCCCAGAGGCCCGCGCCCGGACGACCGCGACGCATCCCTCGCGAGTGGCAACTGGCGTCCGACGCGCCGCCGGCCGCGTTCGAACCGACCGCGTCGCCGCTGCTGCGCCGGGTGCTCTGGTCCCGCCGGGAGGCGATCGCCGACGTTGACGCCTTCCTCAACGCTGAGGCGGCGCCCCTCTACGACCCCAACCTGATGAGGTCGCTGTCCCCGGCCGTGGAACTGATGTCGACCGCCATCCGCCAGGGGCAGCGGATCGCCATCTTCGGCGACTACGACGCCGACGGCGTCACCGCCACCGCGCTTCTCCAGCGCGGTCTCACCGCCGCCGGCGCCGAGGTGGTGACCTACATCCCGCACCGCGTCAACGACGGCTACGGCCTCAACCCTGAGGGCCTGGCGGACCTCCACCGGCAGGGCGCCGCCCTGGTGATCAGCTGCGACTGCGGGACCAACTCCGTCGAGGTGGTGGAGCGCAGACCGGCGGGCCAGCGGCTGATCATCACCGACCACCACCTGCCCGCGGCTGAGATCGCCCGCGCGGTCGCCGATGTGGTGGCGCTGGTCGACGAGAACCGCACACTGGTCCGCCGGGGGCTGCTGGAGATGGAGGAGCGGCCGCTGCCTGGGATCCGTGCGCTGATCGAGTCCGGCATGCTGAAGCGCCCGCTGGACTCGACTTCGATCGCCTTCCAGCTGGCGCCCCGGATCAACGCCGCCGGGCGGATGGATGACGCCCGCCTCGCCCTGGACCTCCTCGTGGCAGACGAGATGGACGTTGCCCGCCCCCTTGCCGAGCACTTGGAGCGGCACAATCTGGCCCGTCGTGAGGCCACCGACACCGCCCTGGCCGAAGCCGACGAGCGCCTCGAGATCGAGGGCGTGCCGGACTCGGCGATCGTGCTCGCCGACGCCCGCTGGTCGCTGGGCCTGGTCGGCCTGATCGCCGGGCGCCTGGTCGACCTCCACAACATGCCCGCCTTTGTCCTCAACCGCGGCGAAGTGGAGAGCCGGGGCTCGGCCCGCTCCGTCGACGGGTTCAACGTGGTCGACGCGCTGGCCAGCTGCTCGTCGATACTCAGCCGGTTCGGAGGTCACCAGGCGGCTGCCGGGTTCGCCTGCGCCAACCAGGATCTACCGGCGCTGGTGGAGGGGTTGCAGGCTTATGCCGCTGGACTGCAACCCGCCGGCGGCTGGAGCCGGCTGATGCCGATCGACGCCGAGGTCGGCTTTGGCGAGCTCAGCACCGAAGCGGTCGAGGACCTGGCCCGGCTGGAGCCGTTCGGCCAGGGCAACCGCCCGCCCCGGTTCTGCGGGCGAGGCCTGGTGCTCAAGGCGGCCAATGCCTTCGGCGCTGATCGTGAGCACCTCAAGCTCTGGCTGGAAGGCGCCGATCGCGTTATCGAGTCGGTCGCCTGGCGTCGGGGCGCCTATCTCGACGACTACCGTCGCCTGGCCCAGCAGGGCAGGCGGCTGGACGTCCTCTTCAGCCCCGAGGTGAGTCGCTGGGATGGTGAGGCGGCCGTCCGCCTCGAGCTCGAGGACGTCCGGGCCGCCGCCTCCTGAGCGTTCACAAACCTCGCCTAGACATCGCAGACCACCTCTGTTAGGTTGGCCAGGGGCGCTCGCAGCCGACGTCACACCACATGCCCCGCAATCGACCCAGGGAGAACCACCAGGTGACGTCTGGCCACGACGAGGTCCACACCCCCAGGCTGGTGCTGGCGGGCGCCGGCAGCAGCACCGGTAAGACCACCCTGACCGCCGGCCTGCTGGCGGCCTACCGGCGCCGCGGAGTTCGCGTCAAGCCCTTCAAAGTCGGTCCCGACCACGAGGACTCGGCCATGCTGGCGAAGGCGGCGGGCAGCCCCTGCCGCAACCTCGACCCCTGGATCCTGGGGCGGGACGCCATCCTGCGCAGCTTTCACCGGGGCTGCGTCGACGCCGACCTGGCGGTCGTGGAGGGCATGCTCGGCCTCTACGACTCCTGGGGCGCGGGGACGGAGGGCAGCACCGGCGAGCTGAGCAAGCTGATCGAAGCGCCGGTGGTGCTTGTCCTCGATGTCGCCAGCACCGTCCAGAGCGCGGCGGCGCTGGCGCTGGGATTCAAATCAATGGACCCGCGCGTTGGCATCGCGGGCGTGATCCTCAACCGCGTCGCTGACGACAACCACGCACGCTGGGTGGAGGAAGCCGTCTGGCGGCAGGCCAAGATCCCGGTACTGGGCGCGATCCCCGCGCTCGGCGAGCTGTCGCTGGCCGAAGACCAACCGGGGACCGGCCCCAGCGGCGTCGATGGCGGCGGGATGGACCGGCTCGTCGCCGCCATCGAGCGCAACCTGGACCTCGACCTGCTCCAGCGCATCGCCGAGAAGGCCAGGCCGGTGCGCATGATCCCCCGGGCATCGACACCAGCGCTCTCCGACGCCGACAGCGGCGTTCGCCTGGGGGTCGCCTACGACGAAGCCTTCAACCTCTACTACCCCGAGAACCTCGAGATTCTCAGCGAGGCGGGTGCCGAGATCGTGCCCTTCAGCCTGCTGCACGACAGCCACCTGCCCAACGTCGACGGGGTCTACCTGGCCGGGGCCAGCTCCGACCGCTACGCCCAGGAACTGTCCCGCAATGCCGGGATGCGGGAATCGGTGCGGCAGGCGCGCGACGACGGCATGTCCTTCTACGCCGAGTGCGGTGGGCTGATGTACCTGGCCCGGGCAGTCGTAGGGGCTGATGGGGAAGAGCTCGAGATGGCGGGGCTGCTGCCTCTTCGAGTGCGCCCGGAGACCGGCGTCAGGCAGATGGGCTATCGCGAGATGCGCACGCTCGACGACTGCATCCTGGCCCCTCGGGGACACAGCCTTCGAGGCCACGAGCTCCACTGGAGCAAGGTCACCAACGGGAACGGCGGCGTGGCCTATGCCTACGAATTGTTCGATCCCTCCGGATATCGCGTTGGCCACGAGGGCTACACCGCACCCGGCGTGCTGGCCACCAACATCCACCTGCACTTCGGCCAGGACCCCCAGCTGGCCCTCAACCTGCTGCGGCCGTCCGTGCTGAGGCATCGGCTGGAGCCGGTCGCGACCGCCTGACGTCCTGACCGGGGCGGCCGGAAGGATAAGGTTTGGCCTCGTGTCCGCGCTGCCGCCGTACAACCCACCCCCGTCGGATCGCCGGCTCTGGCTCGTGAACAGCGAGACCCCCGCGGCGGAGCTGGAGCGCCTGCTCGACTCGGCCGGTGGCGCCGACCGGGTCGAGCGCATAGCTACCAGCGACCCCGCTGAGCTCGGCCGACGGCTCGAGGCTGGCGACGGCGACCTGGTCATGGTCGCGCCCGAGGAGACGCTGCAGTCGGTCGTCCTCGCGCTCATCGGGGGCCAGCCCGGATTGGCCCGGCTGCGCTTTCTGCCGGGGGCGGTGTCGCAGCTCCAGATCCTGTCCGGCCGGCCCGTCGTCCGCCACCTGAACCTGGGCGCAGAACTCTAGGCTGGGCGCCGGCGGCAAAGACAAAGCGCCAGCTCGTTGGAGCCGGCGCCTTGTATGCGCCAGCCCGCTGGAACTGGCGCAGACATCACGCTACGCCGAGGCCGGTTAAGGAGCTGTTCAGGATCGGTAAACGCGTGCGACAGGCGCGTCGCGGCGCGGGCGTCAGCGGCGCAGCAGGAGGTTGAGAATGATGGTCAGCGTGACGCTGATCAGCAGCCCGGTCGCCAGCGGCGAGTAGAGCGTGAAGTTGCCGCGGCTGATGCGGAAGTCTCCCGGCAGTCTGCCCAGCGGCAGCCCCGCCTGCACCAGCAGCCCGATGACGAGGATGACGCCGCCGACGATGATCAGGATCCGTCCCGCGCTCATGGCTCGATCTTATGCCGCCCCAGCTCTTCGGCGCCGAGCACTGGCGCCCGCAAATGGATGTGTTGGCTTCGGACTACGACGTTATCGCCGTCGACCTGCGCGGCCAATATCACACCACCACAACCGAGGACCAGGCCGGCTACGACATGTGGAACCAGACCGAGGATGTCTACGGCTTGATCCAGGCGCTCGGTATCGCGCCGACGCACTACGCCGGGCTGTCGATGGGCGGATTCATCGGCATGCGCATGGCGCTCAAACACCAGGAGGTTCTGCGCGACCTGATCCTGATCGACACCCAGGCGCATTCGGAGGACCCCGAGAAGGCCGCCATGTACGCGGCGATGCGCGAGATCCTGCGGGCCGGCCAATTTGACGCCGTGGCGCCCGCCATGCCGGCGACCTTCTTCTGCGATGACTTCATCGTCAACCAGTCAGCCCAGGTCGATGCCTGGCTGGCGCGCCTGCGGGAGAACAACCACCAGGGATCGGCTCACGCCAGCCAGGGCGTCGACGAACGCGACGACATAACCGACCGGCTCGGCGAGATCAAGGTGCCGACGCTGGTCGCCCACGGCACCGAGGATGTGCCCATCGAGATCGAAAGGGCCGAGGAGATGGCTTCACTTATCCCGGGGGCAAGGTTCGCGCGCATCGAGGGCGCGGGCCATCAGTCCAACGTGGACCACCCCGAGGAGGTCACGGCGCTGATCCGAGACTTCCTGGCCCAGGTCCGGCAAGGGGCACCGGCGGGCTCCGCCGGCTAGGCGCCATGCAGTACGCCGCATTCCACTTCCAGTTGGACGACATCCGCGCGATCGTGCCGGAGGGCCAGGAGCTCCTGATGCTGGGCCGGGCGCTGGCGCGCAGGTTGCCGTCGGTGAGCCGGCACGAGGTGATGCATGGCTCAGCGGTGTCGCCGCTGGTGGAGGGCCCCTGCTACGTCATCGCCTTCGACTCCGCGCACGCTCCCAAGAACGTCCGCGAGTCGATCGACCTGAACCTCAAGAAGATCAAGGGATACAAGGGCGTCAAGGTGATCGAGCTGGGCAGGGAACCCGGCTACGACCTGGTCAAGGGGCGGATCCCCAAGCCCTGAACGGCTGAGACGCTAGGGGTTGCGCCCGGGACGCCGAGAGCGCGCTCGCGGCGGGCTGGGGTGCATCACCATCAGCTCCGGACTTTCGGAGCCGCGGGCGATCGGCTTGGCACGGGGGCGGCCACCCGGTTCCGGGAACCTCAGGCCCGACGGAGCCAGCGCGAAGAGGATCGAGGCCGCCACTCCGACCAGCACCAGGACCCCGATCAAGAGCAGCGGTAGAGGTGGCCCGCCGGCGCCGCTGTTGTCGGAGACGGCCGAGACCGGGCCGCCGCTGATAGGGCTCGGGAACGCGTTGAAGCCGCCACCGAGAGGGATCGGGGTGCCCCCGTTGTTGACCCCGGGATCGACGCTCGGCGAGGGTATGCCGACGAGGTAACTGGGCGTGGGCTGGGGTGACGGGGATTGCATGGGGACGGGGCTGATGACGATGATGCTCGGGCTGGCAGCGGGGCAATCGGGGGAAAGGTTGGGGTCGCAGGTGGGCGGCGGAGGATCGGTGCTGGTCGCCGACGGCTTGTTGTCCGCCGATGGTGTTGCCGCTCTGGCGACGGTCGGCGCCGCCGGGGTGGCCACGAAGAGGGCGGCGGTAAGCGGGGGCACGGCAAGCGCCGCGGCGGCTCGGAGCCAGCTCTTGGTGGGCTGGCGGCGGCCTCCGGGCCGAATCCGCGCGACAGCGCGCCGTCAACGTTTACGATCGAGCCCCCGAACATCGAGATCGCCTGCGGCTGGGTGTGCGGGGTGTGGCCGTGTACCAGTCGCCTGGCTTTGAAGGCCTCGAGATAGGCGGTCAGGGTCTCGCGCTTGTAGAACTGCCGCCGCCGGCAGAGGTCGGCAAAGACCTGGAAGAGCACGTCCGGGTCTCGACTCAGAACGCGGCGGCGGATGGCGTCGTTGACCGACTCGACATCGGCGCCGTAGTTGAGGTACACGGGCGAGTCGCAGTGCTGAACCAGAGTGTCGCCAACCATCGCCATCGCCGGCCGCTCGCGGAGCCAGTCCATGGCCTCGGGCGCCTTCATCAGGCGGGCCAGATCCGCGGTCTTGCCCCCGTTCCAGAGCCAGTTCTCGGTGTTGCGGCCTTCCCGGCCGTGGCGGGTCTCCTCCACCACGCCCAGGATCAGGGCGTCGTGGTTGCCCAACAGCGCGGTCGTGTTGGGACGCTCCATGAGCCACTCGATGACTTCGACAGCGCCGCTCCAGCGGTCGAAATAGTCGCCCACGACCACCAGAGGCACCTCGGGATCGAGGCCGCCGACGAGTTCGATCATGCGGTCGTAGTCGCCGTGGATGTCGCCGAGGATGGCTGTGGCGGGCATGCGCCGATTGTTCCACAGCGCCCGCGCGAGGCACCGGCCCGTCGGGACCCGGCATCCGCATCCACCCCCAAGCCATCCACCCGGCAGTGGTTACGGCCCGAGCGCTATGATTGCCGGTGAGCACCTTTAAACCGGTCCTGCGAGGCCGGAAAGGAGATTTTTTTATGCCCACCGCTGCGCGCCACCGCACCGAGTTGCGGCACGTCGTCGAGAGCCAGCAGTTCGACCGCCCCCTACTGGACCACGTCTTCAACGTGGCCGCCTCGATGGAGCTGGTGGCCGCGTCGGGCGGCAGCGACGAGCTCAGAGGCCGGATCATGGCCAGCCTCTTCTACGAGCCCAGCACGTGCTGCGGCACTTCGACGTGGGCGCCTCAAAGCGCGCAGCGGCGGTCAGCCCGGTGCCGGTGATCAATGCCGGCGACGGTCCGGGGCAGCATCCGACCCAAGCGCTGCTCGATCTCTACACCATCAACAAGGAGCTGGGTCGCGTCGACGGGCTGCGCATCGCGATGGTGGGCGACCTGGCCAACGGCCGGACGGTGAGGTCGCTGAGCTACCTGCTGTCCAAATACGACGGCGTCGAGCTGGTCTTCGTGGCGCCGCCGGCGGTGGCCATGGGCCGGGACATCAAGGCCCATCTGGAAGAGCGAGGTGTCGCCTACGCCGAGACCGAGGACCTGGAATCGGTTCTGCCCCAGGTCGACGTCGTCTACCAGACACGGATCCAGAAGGAGCGGTTTGGCGGCCGCCTGGCGGAGTACCGGCGGGTCAGCGGCATCTACGTCATGGATACACGGACGATGGCCCTGATGCGGCCCGACGCGGTGCTGATGCATCCACTGCCCAGGGTTGGCGAGATCAGCCCCGAGGTCGACCGCGATCCCCGCGCGGCGTATTTCAGGCAGGCCCAGAACGGCCTCTACATCCGGATGGCGCTGCTGAGCATGCTGCTGGGGTCACGGACGCCGTGAGCCAGCCGGCAGCTGCCACCAGCGGGCACCGTGAGACCCTGGTGCTCGACGGCGAGGACATCCGGCGAGCCACCAAACGGATTGCCCACGAGATCGTGGAGCGCAACGGCGACGGGTGCGAGGTCGTGCTGGCGGGCATCCCGACCCGCGGCGTGCCCCTGGCGGCTCGTTTGGCCGCGCTCATCAACACGCTCGGTGACGCCCACGCCGAAGTGCTGGAGCTGGATGTCGAGCAGCACCGCGACGACCGCCAACCGGACCAGCCCGCCGGCATCCCAGCCGGTGCCGGCGCAGCCGCCATCGACGGGCGGCTGGTGGTGCTCGTCGACGACGTCATCTACCACGGCCGCACCGCCCGTGCCGCTCTCGACGCTCTCACCGAGCTGGGCCGCCCCGCGGGGGTGCAGCTGGCGGTGCTGGTCGATCGGGGCCACCGGGAGCTGCCCATCCGTGCCGACTATGTCGGCAAGAACATCCCCACCCAGATGTCCGACCGAGTGCGGGTGTTGCTCGAGGAGGTCGACGGCATCGACGCCGTTTACGTGACGCGGCCGTGTCCGTGACGCGCGATGAGTGACATCACCAGCCTCGTGATTCGAGGCGCCACCCGCCTGGAGCCCGGGCAGCCCCGCAGGGAGATTGACATCGTGATCGAGGACGGCGTCATCACCGAGCTCAACATCCTGCACTGGGGCAGCCGTCGTACCGAGCTCGGCTCCGTCCACGACCCTCACCACACCAAGAAGCGCAAGGTCGTCATCGAGGCCACGGGGATGTACGTGGCCCCCGGGTTCCTGGACCTGCACACCCACCTGCGCGAGCCCGGGCGAGCCAAGCAGGAGACGATCGCGACCGGCGCCGCCGCGGCGGCCGCGGGCGGGTTCACCTCTGTGGTGGCGATGGCGAACACCACTCCCAGCGTGGACACGCCCAAGGTTCTCCGCCAGGTGCTTTCGAGCGCGCGGGCGGAGGCCGTCAAGATCAACTCGGTGGCGGCGGTCACCCGGGGCCTGCAGGGTGCCCAGCTCACCGACATGGAAGCGCTCGCCGAGGCGGGTGCGGTGGCCTTCAGCGACGACGGCCGCAACGCCTACGACCTTGACCTGGCGGTGGAAGCCGGGCGGCGCGCGGCGGCGCTGGACCGCGCCATCCTGGTCCACGCCCAGGACGAGAGCATCTGTCCCGACGGCCAGGCCAGCGAGGCCGTCGCCGCCAGCGCCGGCCTGGCTCCATGGCCGTGCCAGGCCGAGGTCAGCGCCGTCAGGCGCGCGATCGAAGCCGCCCGTCGCAGCGGCAGCCGGCTCCACCTGCAGCACCTCAGCTGCTCGGCCTCGCTGGCGCTGCTGGAAGAGGCCAAGGCCGAGGGGCTTCCGGTGACCGCCGAGGTCACCCCGCACCACCTGGCGCTGTCGGAGAAGTTGGTCTGGGACGGCGAGCGAGCCGATCCCATGGCCAAGGTCAACCCGCCGCTGCGCTCCGACCATGACCGAGCGGACCTGGTGGCGGCGCTCTCTTCGGGCCTCATCGACGCGGTCGCGACCGATCACGCTCCCCATGACGCCGCCAGCAAGAAGGGCGAATTCGCGGACGCCAGCTTTGGCCTCAGCGGGCTGGAGACCGCGCTCAGCCTCTGCCTCGACCTGGTCGAATCAGGCGCGCTGACGCTGGAGCGGTTGGTGGAGGCACTGACGGTGGGGCCGTGGCGCTGTCTCTCGCCTGGCCTGGACCAGCCCGTGCCCGGCCTCCGCGTCGGCCAGCCGGCCGACCTGGTCCTCTTCGAGACCAAGGGCCTCCTCCGCCTGGACGCCTCGCGGCTGCTGTCGAAGGGCAAGAACACGCCTCTTGACGGCCGCGACATGCGGGGACGGGTGCTGCTGACCGTGGCCGGCGGCCAGATCGTCCACGGCGATTGGTTCGCCGGCGTCACCGGATGACGGGTTCGCGGCAACCAGGAGCCCTGGTCCTGGAGGACGGCCAGGTCTACCCCGGCTGGCTGTTGGGCGCCTCCCTCGACGCTGTCGCCGGCGACGCCGGTCGCCGTCCAGGCGAAGGCGAGGTGGTCTTCAACACCTGCATGACGGGGTACCAGGAGATCCTCACCGACCCCAGCTACGCGGGCCAGATGATCGTCATGACCTATCCGCTGATCGGCAACTACGGCGCCAACCCGGGCGATCCCGAGTCGGACCGCATCTGGGCCCGCGCGCTGGTGGTTCGAGAGCTGGCGGCAGACGAGAGCAACTGGCGGGCGGCACGATCGCTGGAGGATCTGCTGGTCGAGTCGGGCGTTCCGGGGTTGACCGGGGTCGACACTCGCAGCTTGACCAGGCACCTCCGCAGCGCCGGTGCCCGTCGCGGCGTGATCGGCGCGCTGGCCCGGCCGTACGCCCCGCGCGACGCCGGCAGCCAGGCGGAGGTGGATGAGCTTGTGCGCCGCAGCCGCGCCGTCGTGCCGGTGGAGGACCAGGACCTCGTGGGGGAGGCCGCTTGCACCACCAGATACGAGTGGGATGAGGAGCTGGCGCCGGTTTACGTGCGGTCGATTGCCCCCAACCTGAAGGGCAGGACGGTCGTGGTTGTCGACTATGGCGTCAAGCGCAACATCCTCCGCTCCCTGCGGAGCCGGGGCGCCAGGGTGGTGGTGGTGCCGCCCAGCAGCAGCGTCGAAGAGATCATGGCGATCGGCCCCCACGGCGTGGTCCTCGCCAACGGCCCCGGGGATCCCGCCTTCCTGGCACCGCAGGTCGGGGTGGTGCGCGACCTCTTCGGCCGGGTGCCCATCCTGGGGATCTGCCTTGGCCACCAGCTGATCGGGCGCGCCGCCGGCGCCGAGACCGGGCGGCTGCCTTTTGGGCACCACGGCGGCAACCATCCCATCCAGGACCTGCGCACGGGCGATGTCCACATCACCTCCCAGAACCATGAGTTCCAGGTCCTCGCCGACAGCCTGCCGCCGGGATCGGGTTTCTCAGTCCGCCAGATCAACCTGAATGACGGCTCGGTGGAAGGGCTGTCCCACGAGAGCCTTCCGATCTTCTCGGTGCAGTACCACCCCGAGGGCGCCCCGGGCCCGCACGACAACCAGTACGTCTTCGACCACTTCGCCGAGATGATCGCGACATCCAGGCCGGTCGCCGTCGCCACGCCGTGGCCGGCCGCGTCTGCTCCATCGCCGCCGCCGGCGGCGGGTCAGCCACCGAAAAAAGTCCTCGTCATCGGCTCCGGGCCGATCATCATCGGCCAGGCGGCGGAGTTCGACTACGCCGGCACCCAGGCCTGCAAGGCCCTTCGCGAGGAGGGCATCGAGACGGTACTGGTGAACAGCAACCCGGCCACGATCATGACCGAACCCGGCGTCGCCGACCGGACGTACATCGAGCCGCTGACGGTCGACGTGATCGAGCGGATCATCGCCCGCGAGCAGCCCGACGGCCTGCTGCCCACGCTGGGCGGCCAGACCGGGCTCAACCTGGCGGTGGCGCTGCACGACGCCGGCATCCTGGAGCGATACAACGTTCGCCTCCTCGGCACCCCGCTGGAGACGATCCGCAAGGCCGAGGACCGCGAAGCCTTCAAGCAGTTCCTGGTCTCGATCGGCGAGCCGGTCACCCAGAGCCGGACTGTCGAGGACCTGGAGCAGGCCAGGGTCTTCCTGGCCGAGGTAGGCCTGCCGCTGGTGGTTAGGCCGGCGTACACCCTCGGCGGCACCGGCGGCGGCTTCATCCACGATGCCTCGGAGTTCGAAGAGGGCGTCCGCCGCGGCCTCGACGCCAGCCCCATCAGCCAGGTCCTGCTGGAGCGCAGCCTGGTCGGCTGGAAGGAGATCGAGTACGAGGTGATGCGGGACTCGGCCGACACCTGCATCACGGTCTGCAACATGGAGAACATCGACCCCATGGGGGTGCACACCGGCGACTCGATCGTGGTGGCGCCGTCGCAGACGCTGAGCGACAAGGAGTACCAGATGCTGCGCTCGTCGGCGCTCAAGATCATCCGCGGGCTCGGCATCGAGGGCGGCTGCAACGTCCAGTACGCGCTCGACCCCGCCTCCTTCCAGTACTACGTGATCGAGGTCAACCCGCGCGTCAGCCGCAGCTCGGCGCTGGCCAGCAAGGCAACCGGCTATCCGATCGCGCGGGTGGCGGCCAAGGTCGCCATCGGCAAGCGCCTGGACGAGATCCCCAACCAGGTCACCGGTCAGACGCTGGCCGCCTTCGAGCCCGCTCTCGACTACTGCGTCGTCAAGATCCCGCGCTGGCCCTTCGACAAGTTCCCCACCGCCGACCGCACCATCGGCACCCAGATGAAGGCAACCGGCGAGGTGATGGCGATCGAGAGAACCTTCGAGGCGGCGCTGATGAAGGCGATCCGCTCGCTGGAGCAGAAACTGCCGGCGCTGGACGGGATGCCGGTGGACGAGGCGCTCCTGACTGTCCCCAACGACCGCCGTCTCTTCGCGCTGCTGGCCGCATTGCGGCAGCGTCTCGGCGACGGCGATGCCAGCGACGTGATCGAAGAGCTTCACCGCCTGACTGCGATCGACCGCTGGTTCCTGCGCCGGCTGGCCCGGCTGGTGGAGATCGAGCGGCAGCTCGCCAGGGGCCTCGAGGCCGAGGTGCTGCGCACCGCCAAGACCGCCGGTTTCACCGACCGCACGATCGCGACGCTGACGGGCGAATCGCTGGAGGACGTCCGCGCCGCCGGCTTCGAGGCGGGCGTCCGGGCCGCCTACAAGCTGGTCGACACCTGCGCCGCCGAATTCGCCGCCGCGACGCCCTACTACTACTCGACCTATGAGGCGGAGGACGAGTCGCCGCGGGGGCAGCGGGCCGTGGCGGAGAACCCATCGGTCGTGGTGCTGGGCTCCGGACCGATCCGGATAGGCCAGGGGATCGAGTTCGACTACTGCTCGGTGCAGGCGGCCCTGGCGCTGCGCGAGGGTGGCTGGACCAGCGCCATGCTCAACTCCAACCCGGAGACCGTATCGACCGATTTCGACACCAGCGACCGCCTCTCCTTCGACCCCCTGGACGAGGAGTCGGCCGAGAACGTGGTCCGCGCGGAGTCGGCCTACGGCGTGGTGGTGCAGTTCGGCGGCC
>WNFI01235033.1_pt1 | contig 14786 bp, 15 predicted proteins | sample 5400471 | NCBI WGS metagenome assembly WNFI01 (sample SAMN13153348, study PRJNA577476) | soil metagenome | isolation source: 100 cm saprolite on Douglas fir-dominated hillslope | place: USA:California | collected 2013-09-17
TACCTCAACAAGACGCTCGCGACTCTGCGTGCGATCTTCCGCGACGCGGTGGACTACGAGCTGATCGGGCGCAACCCGGCCGACCGCGTGCGCGTCGCGTCCGTGCGTTTCAATGGCTCCCACCTCGAAACCGCGGCGCAGATCAGCGTGCTGCTCGATGCCGCCGGCGAGCTGGACCGCGAGCGGGCGAGGCGCACAGTGCCATACCGGCGCGCGCTGCTCGCGACGCTGACGTTCGCCGGCGTGCGGATCGACGAGGCGTTGGAGCTGCGCTGGCGCGACGTGGACCTCGCCGCTGGTCGCCTGCGTGTGGGCGGAACGAAGACGGCGGCGGCCGAGCGCATGATCGAGATGCTGCCTGCGCTGCGCGAGGAGCTGACGACGCTGAAGATGGCGCGCGACCCGGAACGCGGCGAGCGGGTGTTCGGCACGTCGAGGGGAGGCAAGCACTCGCAGAGCAACGTCCGCCGCCGAGTGCTCGCCGCCGCGGTCGATAAGGCGAACGAACGGCTCGCGAAGCAGGAGGCCCACGAGCTGCCGTCCCTGACCCCGCACTCGCTGCGACGCACGTTCTGCTCGCTGCTCTACGCGCTCGGCGAGGGTCCGGACACGGTCCAGGACGCGATGGGGCACACCGACCCGGCGCTCGCGCTCCGGGTCTACCGCAAGAGGATGCGCCCCGGCGAGCACGAGAAGGCACAGCTTCGCGCGCTGGTCGAGGGTGTCGTGACGGCCATGCCGCAGGCCGAGCCGGCGCTGCGCGAGGCGGCGTAGCGGGCAATGAATGCTCGACGTTGCCCGCTCCGCTCGGATCGGCCTGCACCGCCGGTCGCGAGATCACCCCGTAGAATCGCCGTTCTAGGGCGCGTAGCTCAGTGGGAGAGCGCTCGCTTCACACGCGAGAGGTCGCAGGTTCGAAACCCGCCGCGCCCATAAGGTGCCTCCCGCCGCTCGAAGCACACCGTCACCATCACTGGATGGGCCTCGTGGGGCAACCGCTGTCGACGCTGGCCGTTCTTGCGGCGCTGCATCCTCACACCCGGGCGTCGGGGGTCGACTATCTCGGCGTGTTCGTCGCCGCAACAGTGAGCTGGTTGGCAGTTCCGGGTCCTGGTGAGGCCGCACTGATCGCAGCGGGAATCTCGGCAGCGCACGGCCACCTCGACTTGGCATCGGTGCTGGCGGTCGCCTGGGCTGGGGCCAGCCTGGGCGGGACCACGGGTTGGATTATCGGCCTGAAGGCCGGTCGGGAACTGCTCACGGCCCCTGGACCGCTGCACCACCTCCGCCTCGCGCTGATCGCGAGAGGCGATCGCTTCTATGAGCGTTACGGTCCTGTCGCGGTGTTGCTCACGCCGTCGTGGGTCGCAGGGATCCACGACATGCGCTGGTCGCGCTTCCTGCCCGCGAATGCGATTTCCGCGTTGACGTGGGCTCTCGCGGTCGGTCTCGGCGCGTACCTCGTCGGGCCGTCAATCACCGACGTCGTGGCGGACGCGGGCCTGGCGGGCGGACTGCTGCTCGCCGCGCTATTTGTGCTCGCCGTAGTGCTGGTGATACGGCGTAGGTCCCACAGGTCCCCGTAGCGCGCTGTCCGTCCCACTTCGCGTTGGCGGTCGTCGTTGGTGCCGTCACCAAACCACCGACCTGCCGCTATCCTTACTATTGGTCGTTAGTAAGGACAACTGTTATAGATTCGAGCGCGAAGATCACCTCCAAGGGGCAAGTCACGATCCCAAAGGACGTTCGGGATGCGCTGGAGCTGCGCGAAGGGGACGAGCTGCATTTCCGGGTCGAGAGGTCACGAGCCGTGATCGCCAAGACCCCGGACTTCCTCGAGCTCGCCGGCAGCGTCCCCGTTCCGGCTTCAAAGCGCGGCACAGCGTGGGATGAGGTGCTGCGCGCCAGCCGGGCGCAGCACGCAGGGCGGCGGCACTGACCGCCTTCCTGGACACGAATGTTGTGATCAGGCACTTGACCGGCGACCCGCCGGAGATGGCGACCCGGGCGACCGCCGCACTTCGAGGCGCAGATGAGCTGATGCTCGCCGACGTCGTCGTCGCCGAGTGCGTCTACGTGCTCGAGTCCTACTACGAGGTGGAGCGCCAAAAGGTCGCTGAGCTGATGCGCGCAGCAATCGCGATGCCGTCCATCAAGACCGTGGACCGCGCCTCGCTGTTGCGAGCACTCGAGGTTTACGAGGTTGATCGCTTGGACTTCGCCGAGGCCTACCTGGTCTCCCAGGCCGAGAGCACCGACGTCGATGCGATCCTGAGCTTCGACGGCTCGGTCGACCGGGTCGACACCGTCACGCGCCAGAAACCGTAGGACCCATCTCGGGCCGCATGGTCGAGCTTCGCCCAACCCCTCACGGTCCCTCGGCCGCGGCGATCGCGGGGCCCCACTCCTCACTGCCCCTCAGCGTGCGGCTCGCGGAGTAGACCGACCATGCCAGCAGGGCGACGAGGAAGGGCGCGTCGCTGAGCGCGGCCACCAGCACGAACTGGTCGGTGGTGAGCGTCAGCAACGCTGTGAGGCGGACCAGGGCGCGGATGAGGAAGTAGCCGCCCCAGACAATCGTGATCCTCCTCATCGCCCCGCGGAAGGTGACGGAGCTGCTGACGGCCGCCGGCACCGGCTGGATCTCCTCCGTGAACCACGATGCGAAGGGGCGGTTCCCGGCGAGGGAGCCGAGGACGACGCAGGCCAGGAGCGTGTCGATCCCGATCTCCTGCGCCAGGTAGACGCGTGCGCTGCCGGAGCTCAGGCCGACAACCGCTCGGGTGGCGACGAGCACCAGGGCGATCCGCACCACGACCGCCGGCCTGCCACGTCGCCGCTCGTGCAGGAAGACAGCGATGCCGAAGACGACTCATCCGGGCCAGCTCACCGGGGTCATCACGCCGTCGCCCTCCTCTGGCCGCGGACCCCCGACGGCGACTATCTCGAGTCCCTCCGGGCCCGCCTCGAAGGCCCTGACCACCTCCGGTGCGACCCGTATGACATCCCACTGGCCGAGCTCGACAACCTCGTCATCCACCAGGATCCGCCCGGAGCCAGAGACCACGACGTAGGCCTCCTCCTGCTCGCGGTGGCTGTGGCCGGTCTCGGCGCGGCGGCTCGGCGCGTAGCGCCACAGGCTGATTCCGAGATCGCGGGAATCGAGGTGCTTTCGTCCGAACCTCCCCTCGATCCCCGGCGCGCGCTCTCCGACCGAGTCGTCGACGTCACGCAGGTTCAGGACGCTGTAACGGGACATTTGCGCTGCCTCCTTGCATCGGGTCGGTAGCTGATCAGAGGATTATCGCGGGGGACGCTAACGTGGATGCGCATGACTACCACGGAGTCGATGAGCGCGCGAAGCGCCAACTACACCGCGCTGGTCGCTGCGCTCGACCGACCCGGTCCCACGAAGCTTCACGCCTCCGAGCGCGAACAGCTCCTCGCCGCGGCCGACGCCGTTTTCTTCGGGGAGGCCGACCGCGAGGAGCTCCTACGCGCTGCGGAAACCGTGATCGAGACGCTCGAGACAAGCGATCGCTGGTCGGCCGAGGCATGCGACCAGCTTCGCGAGCGCCTGTACGGCTGCGACGCGCAGTCGGGCTGAGCGCTCAGCACAGCTGCGCTATCCCCCCTGCGTCCGCCCGCGGGGCTGCCGGCTAAGTTCCGCGGCGCAGCGACCGATCACTCCCGGGTGATCAGCCCGTCCTCGTTTGCACGAACCTGCCTGCCCCGCGGGGCGCGATCGCGTCTCTTGCCGGCGGCGCTCGCGTTGCCGGCGATGCTCGTCTTGCTGGCCGCGTCGACGCCCGCCGCGGCGCAGGCCAAGAGGACGGCGGCCAACTGGGACGCCGGCGCGCAGCACCTGGTCGTGAAGGCCGGGCTGATGAGCGAAGCCGCGCCCGGCAACTTCAGCGGCGCCGCCATGATGAGCCCCTTGGCCGAGAAGCAGGCCCTGACGGCGCTCGCCGGCCGCCTGCAGGCCGCCGGGCGGGAATCGGAAGCTCCCACCGCGCCGCCGGCGACGCCCGCGGTGTCCTCGACGGCGAGCATCACGGTCACCCGCTTTGACGCCCTGCTCGTCGATCAGCTGGGCCTCGCAGCGACAGCCGCGCACGTACAGCAGAGCGCAGTGGCCGCCGGCCTGCGGCCGCCGAGCTACTTCGGCACCGAGGTGGTTGCCCGCTATCTCGGCCTCCGCTACAACCACCCGTCGGCGGAAGACGCCCTCGAGCTCTATCCCTGGAACGCGATCACGAGGGCCGAAGCGGCGCACTCCTTCGCGATCGTGCTCGAACAGGGCGGGTGGGCGCTCGAAGGCGCCCGCGAAACGCTCGAAGCCTTCTCGCTGCCCCGCTACAACGCGAGCCAGCTGGCGGTACTCCGCCTCGCCGTCGCGAAGATCGGCATGCCCTACGTCTGGGCGGGCACCACAGACGGGACCGAAGACAGCCTCGAACACGGAGGCTATGACTGCTCCGGCTTCGCCTGGCGCGTCTACAAGGTCTCCGGGCTCAGCTGGGGCGCGAAGATCCTCGGTCGTACGGCCGCCGAACAGGCCCGCGAAATCCCGAAGAGCGCCCGCGTCCATCTACAGGCCGTCCAGCCGGCCGATCTCCTGTTCTTCGGCAGCGCCGGCTTCAACGCGAAGGCCACGGAGGCCAACGTCATCCACGAGGGCATCGCGCTGAGCAGCGAATGGGCGATCCACTCCTCGAGCCAAGGCGTCTACGTCCTGCCCCTCACCTCTGGCTGGCTGGCCCAGCAGTTCACCTGGGCGAGGCGCGTGCTCTAGACCGGGCCGGCCCGGTCCCTCCGATCGTCGGACGCAGTTCAGGGATGGCCCCATATAGTCCAGCCCCGATGCGCCTTTACCACCGCGAGCATGCGGGACGACCGATCCGCGTGGCCTGGGCGCTCGAGGAGGCGGGTCAGCCGTATGAGATCCTGAAAATGACCCTGGAGGAGGGCAAGTCCGACGCCCATCGGGCCCGCCATCCTCTCGCCAAGGTCCCGGTGCTCGAGGACGAGGACGGGCTCGTGTTCGAGTCGGGAGCGATCGTGTTGCAGATCGCGGACTCCTTCCCGGAGGCGAATCTGATTCCCCCGTTGGGCAGCCACGACCGCGCGCTGGTCTACCAGTGGACGCTCTTCGGCCCGGCGGAGATGGAGCCGTCGTTGATCGAGACCGCGATGTTCGCGCAGTCCGACCCCGAGCGCTCGGCGAAGGCCCGGAAGCGCTTCGACGAACGCGCCGAGGCGCTCGTGGACGCACTCGAGGACCGCGAGCACCTGCTCCGCGAGCGATTCACGGCGGCCGACATCATGGTCGGCTCTGCCCTCAAATTCACGAAACGCATCGGCTTCGCGGAGGAGTTGCCGCAGAGCCTCCGCTCCTACATGGCGCGACTCGAGGAACGGCCCGCATATCAGCGGGCCTTGGCTCGCACCGCCAGCTGACCCCACGGGCGACTGACCCGCGGGATCGCCCGGCGACCGACCGTCGGGATCACACCGAAGAGAGCTCCGGACCGCGCGCGGCCAGGGGGGTTGTTGCCACGCGCGGTCCAGAGTGGGTGCCAGCCCTAGGACTGGGGGCGCACAGGCGCCCTGGGCGTCTCGCTGCTAGCCGAGTTCGACCCCGCTGCCGGAGAATGACCCTTTCTTCACAGGCTTTTCCTTCTTTCCTTCTTCTCCTCCGATGCCGCACGTCGCGGCCCCCGTGAAGCTCTCAGCGAAGGCCCCAGCGACGGCCGTCGAAGAGCCGAACGGCCCCCCTTCCAGCGACCCACCCAGAGTTGCGCCGCCGGCTTCGGTGATCGGCAGGACCAAAGAGCCGTGGGACTTGCCGGCTTCCTTCGGCGTCCACTTCAGGACCAGCGATACCGGCAACGTCGTCGGTTCCGCGGAAAGGCTCTGCAGCGCCCCGCAGCTGACTTCTTCCGTGGTCGTCTCGTGGGCCACGAAGGTCGCCGATTCGACCGGGGCGGGGCCGTCGCAGCCCTGCAGCTGTCCTTTCAGGGTGATGCTCTGGACGTGCGGCGTTTCGGTCAGGCCGGGAGACAGCTTGATCGTTCCCGACGCCAGTTCGCAGACCTCGGAGCTCGTGCCCCCTTTTTCAGCTTCCCCGTCTCCGTTCGGGCTGGTCAGTTCAACGGGCGCGCTGGGTTCGCTGGTGCCTTCGGCGTCGGTGCTCGTGACTGTCACGAGGTAGGTCGTGTTGGGCGCGACCGGTCCGAGATAGGCGCTGCTCGAGCTGCCATCGGCCGTCGCTGTGAGCACGGGCGGGCCCGCTGGGACCGGCGTGGCGGTGACAGTGGAGGAGGTGACCATGCCGGCCGTTTCGGGGTCCAACGACCAGGTCACAGACATCCGCAGGAACTGCGTTTCGGTCGAAGCTTCTTCGTAGAGGAACACGGCGGCGCTGACGCCGCTCGGAGGCGCCGGCGGCTGCAGGGGCGGTTCGCCCGTTTCGAGATAGGCGCGGGTGCCGCTGTCGTAGATGCGATCGCCGTGGGCGTCGAATGCTTCGAAGCCGGGTGAGCCGCCCGCGGTGCCTTCCAGGCGGGCGAAGGAGCGTACGTCGCCGAACCAGTTCCAGACGACGCTCGCCCAGGCCGTGTAGGTCGTCGTTTTGTAGCCGCCGCCGCGGCCGCTTCCGCCACAGCGAGTGGAGAGGTGAACGTCGCCTTCGGGGTAGCCGCTGGGCGCGAAGCCGGTGGCGAGGGATTCCTCCTGGATGCCACCGCAGGAGTGTCCGAGGATCGAGAAGGCCGACCCCTGGTCGAGCACGAGCGCGTACGGTCCGGCGGCCTGTGCCGCGGGTGCGATCGCAAGGCCCAGCAGCCCTGCTGCGATCGCGCCCAGGGTGGTGCGGCGGGCGCTCCTCAAGGCGTCTCCCTCTCCTATGGCTCGACAGCCGTTCCGGCGGCCCCGAACGGGCCGTCGGTCCGTCCTCCTCGATCGTCCGTTTGCTGACCGCTAGTAGAACATGCTTGCCCGCTGCGAATCAACCGCTTTCGACGATCTTCCGAGCTTTCTTCGGAGCATTCTCATCTGCTCGCGCCGGTGGCACCGGTGCGTCGGGCGCGGGCGCCGCGGCGAAGGGCAGCCGGTCGAGGAGGCCGGCCGCGAGGAACGCTCGCCGCACGACGCCCTCCACATGATCCACCTCGACGGGGATCCCCCGGCGCTTGCACAGGACGCAACGCATCGAGATCACCCTGATCCCGGTTGCATCGATGCTACGCAGGCCACCGAGGTCGAGCACCAGATGGTCGATGTGCGATTCGCACAGGTCGTCGATCCCCGCTTCGACGGCGACGGCGCTGTCGTGTCCCAGCTCGCCCCTGAGCATCAGGCGATGGGTCCGCTCGACGGTGGGCCGGATCGGCACCGGCGCGGCGGCGTCGCCGCTCGCGTCGGGCTTGATCCACCCGCTGCGCCCGGGCCGCTCGAGGCGAGTACGGTGACGTCGCCGCGCAGGCTGCTTCCCCTTAGCGTCGGCGGGCTCTGTTGTTTCATATGTGACGGCGCGCGCAAGGTCTTCCCCCCGCGTCCGCGCCTGGTTCTGAGGCGTCATCGGACACTGCTCCTTTTAGAAAATTGTCAGCGATTCGGAGACCCCCTTAGGACGGCTCCTGACAGGGCCTCAGCCCGGCCTGTCGAGAACCAGCTCGAAAGCAGCGGCGCGACACACACGCGTGCGGGTCAGCGCCACGGAGGCAGCTTCCAACTGCGGCCGCGGTGGCGGCGCAGGGACTCGAGCCGGGGGCCGATGCCGACGGCGTCGGCGCACATCAGCGCGAGCAGCAGCGCCCCCAGTAGGAGTGCGAGCAGCCATGCGAACGGGCCGACGCCTCCGACGCGCGTCCCGGCTTGCAATTGGCCAATGGCGGACGAGAACCCGTTCGGCCGGCTGGAGGTGCCGATCGTGACGGCCACCTGATCGGCCGCGGGCACCAGCTCGAATCGAAGTGACGCGGCGAGCATCGCTTCGCGGTGGGCCACCGTCGTCGCTCGAGCGCCGGAGGCGACGCTCGCCGAGCGCGCGAGCGGACCGCTCGATTGCACCGGCGCGGGGACGCCGCCCGGGCCCCTCGGCGGCCCCCGCCGATTCGCCGCCCTGCCCGTGGCCCGCGCGAGAGCCGTGCGTTTGGCCGGCGAGGTTGCGACCGCCCTGGTCGTGGTCGCCGGGGCCAGGGCGGGCGCCGGGGTCGCGGACGGCGTGACCGGGGTCGCGGACGGCGTGACGGGAGCGGGCGCGGGCGATGCCGGCGACGGCTTCCGTGTCACGTGGCCCAGCGGCTGTGGAGGCGGAGGAAGCGAGGAGACCTTCGGCGGTTCGACCGAAGAGGTCTTCGGGGGTTTGACCGGCGAGACCTTCGGCGGTTCGACCGAGGAGGCCTTCGGGGGTTCGACCGACGAGACCTTCGGCGGTTCGACCGAGGGGGTCTTCGGTGGTTTGACCGACGAGACCTTCGGCGGTTCGGTCTTAGGCGCCGGTATCGGCGGGATCGGCGCCGGCACAGTCAGCGCGCGGGGCTGTGGCGGCGCCGGGACGCTCGCCGGTAAGGCCGGTGCGACCACGGAGGGCTGCGGCAAAGGCAGCAAGGAGACCGACGGCGCGGCGTGAGCCGCGGCGGGAAGGGTCAAGAGGGAAACGAAAACCGCTCCACCACCGCGGCTCAGCAGCCGGCGAGCCCGGCCGGAGCCGGGAAAGCTTCTCCTGGTCTGGGTCTGCGCAGCTTTGGCCATCTGTCTAAAAACTGGTACCCGTTAGCACCCGCCGAATCACGTTCTCCATGTGGATTTCACGTCGTCCATGGGGATTTCGGTCCTCGCGGCAGCCGAGCTCGAGGCCGCCTAAGGTTCGAGGCGAGCCTGATGGATCAGCTGCGAATCGCCACCTGGAACGTGAACTCGCTGGCCGCCCGCCTGCCGAGGGTCACCGAATGGCTGCAGAGCGTCACCCCGGACGTGCTCTGCTTGCAGGAGACGAAGGCCACCGAAACAACCTTTCCAACCGCCGAGCTCGAGGCTCTCGGCTACGCCTCGGTCGCCGATGGCGACGGCGCCTACAACGGCGTGGCGCTCCTCTCCCGCGTCGGTCTCGATGACGTCGCCCGCGGCTTCCCGGGGGAGCCGGGCTTCCCCGACCCGGAGCGCCGCTCGATCGCCGCCACCTGCCGCGGCCTGCGGGTGTGGTCGGTCTACGTCCCGAACGGCCGCAGCCTCGACAGCCCTCACTATCAATACAAGCTCGCCTGGCTGACCGCCCTGAAGGACGCCGTCCGCCAGGAGCTCGCCGGCAACGTCTCGCTGGCGCTCTGTGGCGACTTCAACGTCGCGCCCACGGACAAAGACGTCTGGGATCCCGGCGCCTTCGTGGGCTCCACCCACGTCAGCAAGGCCGAGCGCGACGCGATCAGCGATCTCGTCGGCCTCGGCCTCACCGATGTCCAGCCGCGCGCCCTGAAGGGCGAGCCCTACACATACTGGGACTACCGGGCCGGCATGTTCCACAAAGGGGAAGGCATGCGTATCGACCTCGTGCTCCTGAGCCCCGATCTCGCCGGCGCCGTGGGCGACGCATACATCGACAGGGACGCGCGCAAGGGGAGCAAACCCTCAGACCACGCCCCCGTGGTCGTCGACCTCGCCCGCCCCTGAGCACCGACCAGCTGCCGAGAACTTCGGCCGCCCCGGCCAAAGAGCGCCCTCAGGCGTTCAGCTGGACGGGGAGCGCCTTGAGCTGGTTGAGGAACAGCGATTCGACATGTGTGGGCTTGCCGTCGACGGCGACGTTCGGGTAGCGCTTCAGCGTCTCCTCGATCAGGATCCGCAGCTCCAGGCGCGCCAGCGCGGTGCCCAGGCAGAAGTGCCGCCCGCCCGCGCCGAACGCCTGGTGCTCGGCTTTGCGGTTCACGTCGAAGCGGTCCGGGTCCTCGAAGCGCGTCTCGTCGCGGTTGGAGGACACGTACCACATCACGACCTTGTCGCCCTCCTTGATCTCCCTGCCGTTCAGCACCGTGTCGCGCGTCGCCGTGCGGCGGAAGTGGGCGAAGGCGGGGAACATCCGCAGCGCCTCCTCGACGGCGTCCGGGACCAGCGAGGGGTCGTCCAGCAGCAGCTGCTTCTGCGCCGGGTCCTCCATCAGCGCGCGCATCGCCGAGCAGTAGGTCGCCTTGGTCGAATCGTTGCCCGCCGCCATCAGCAGGAAGAAGCCCATCACGATCTCGTGTTCCTCGAGCTTCTCGCCATCGAGCTCCGCGTGCACCAGCACGCTCGTCAGGTCGTCCGTCGGCTGCTCGCGACGCGCCTCGATCAGCTTGCGGCAGCGCTCGAAGACCTCCGGCAGGTCACGCTCGACCGCACCCTCGAAGCCATAGGGGTTCAGGTCGGGGTCGGCCGCGCCGAGCATCGAGTTCATCAGCCGCGCCCAGATCGCGTCGTCCTGCTCGTCGATCCCCATGAAGCTCCCGATCACCCGCGCCACCACCGGCTGTGCAACGTCGTTGACCAGATCCGCGGTCTCGAGGCCCTCGAGCCGGTCGAGCACGCGGATCGTGATCGCCCGGATCGCGTCCTCGTGATCGGCGATCCGCTTCGGAGTGAAGCCGCGCTGGAACAGCGCCTTCAGGCGGTCGTGCTTCGGCGGGTCCATGCCGATGAACATCGCCTGCGCCAGCTCCAGCGGGAAGCCGCCGGACGCCGCCAGGACGCCGCCGCGTTCTGAGGAGTAGGTCTCCCAGTCGCGCGAGACGGTGTGGACGTCCTCGGCGGTCGTGACCGACCAGAAGCCGTCCTCCTCGGGGAACTCTTCGAAGCGCTCCGTGCGGTGGATCGGGCACTTCGACCGCATCTCCTTGAACAGCTCCAGCGGGGGACCTTCGCGCCAGTGCTCCTGACCTGTCAGTTCGACGCTCTCGATGTCGCGCTCGACATCACGCTCGACGCTTGCCATCTGAACCTCCGAGATCTCCGCCGCAGGATGGACCGCGATCATACTGGCTGGCTGGCCAGTTTTGTGAGCGGCGCGGGTAGCCGCCCCGGCGCCCGTCAGACTGGCCGCGATGAGCGCCCCCTCCGCTCAGCCGAACGTTCCCGGGCGCGGCATCACGGCGTCCTACGGGATTCGCTTCTGGCTGCTGGTCGCGCTCGTGGGAGCGGGGACAGGACTCGCCGGCGCAGCCCTGATCGAGCTGTTTCGCGCGATCCAGCACCTCGCCTGGGACTACTCCTCGGGGTCGTTCCTGACAGCCGTGGAACACGTCTCCTCCGCCCACCGCGTGATCGTCCTGGCGATCGGCGGGATCGTCGCCGGGCTCGGAGCGCTCGCGATGTCGGGGCACGACCCGGGTGAGGTCTCCGAGGCGCTGTGGCTGCGCGGCGCACGCCTGCCCCTGTTCGGCTCGGTCGCGAAGGGCCTGCTCTCGATCACCACCGTCGCGCTCGGCGCTTCGATCGGCCTCGAGGCGGCGCCCCAGCAGACCGGCGGCGCCTGGGCGAGCACGATCAGCGAATGGGCACGACTGCCCGACTGGCAGCGGCGGCTGCTCGTGGCCTGCGCTGCGGGCGCGGGGATGGCGGCGGTCTACAACGTCCCGCTCGGCGGCGCCCTGTTCGCGCTCGAGGTGCTGCTCGGGACCCTGACGCTGCCGCTCGTGCTGCCCGCCCTCGCCACGAGCCTGATCGCCACCGCCGTGTCATGGGTCGCCTTGCCCCATGCCCCCACGTACGAGATCCCGCGTTACGGCGTCCACGCCTCCCAGGTCGTGTGGGCGCTGCTCGCCGGCCCACTCGCAGGCGCCGCCGCGGTCGCCTGGGTCCGGTTGATCGGCCGGGCCCAGGCGATGCGGCCCTCGCAGCGTCGCGGACGCCTGCTTGTCCCGATCGTCGTGTTCACCGCGCTCGGCGCGCTTTCGATCCAGTACCCCCAACTGCTCGGCAACGGCAAACCCGTCGTGCAGATGGCGCTCCTCGCGGAGATCGGCACCGGGCTGCTGGCGGTGCTGCTGGTGCTGAAGCCGCTCGTCACCGCCGCCTGCCTCGGCTCGGGCGCCACCGGCGGGCTGTTCACGCCCACGCTCGCCTACGGCGTGCTGTTCGGCGGCCTGCTCGGCAAGGCCTGGGAGCTGATCTGGCCCGGCGCTCCGCTCGGCTCCTACGCGATCATCGGCGGCGCCGCCGTGCTCGGCGCCGCGATGCAGGGGCCGCTGGCCGCCGTCGTGCTGCTGCTCGAGCTGACCCACCATGCCGACGCCCTGATGGTGCCCGTGCTGCTCGCCGTCGTCTGCGCCACGGTCGTCGCGCGCGTCGCCGGCGCCCCCTCGATCTACTCCGCCCGGCTCACGGCCAGACCCGGCGAGGACACCCGCGGGGAGCCCGAGCACGACCTCCTTCCTGCAGCGATCGCGCCGTAGCCGGCTGCGCGGCCCCGGTCTCATTAGACCCGGCCTGATCGCATTGGTATCTACCGGGGCGCAGCGGTAGATACCACCGCTATCGCCTCCTCGTTTTCCTCTTCCTCTTCCTTCTTCTCCCCGCCTCGCTCAGGCCCGCTTCCCGCGCCCCTACACCCTCTCCCTCTCTCTGGTCTTAAAAGATCTCGAGCGCGCGCTCGATCGCACGCGTGCCGAACTCGACGGCCTCGACGGGGATGCGCTCGTCCGGCGCGTGGATCAACTGCATGAACGGCATCTCGGCGGGCAGCTGCATCGGCAGGAAGCCGTACGTCTGGATGCCGAGCCGCGAGAAGAAGCGCCCGTCGGTGACGCCCGGCAGCAGCAGCGGGATCGGCCGGGCCGCGGGGTCGAGCTCCCTCAGGATCGCCGCGAGCCGGTCGAACATGCCCATGTCGGGCTCCCCGGAGACCGGGTCGTGGCGGATCACCTCGAGCTCCATCTCGACGCCCGCGAGCGCGCGAAGCTCCGCGAATAGCTGATCCGGCGTCGAACCAGGCAGCAGCCGGCAGTCGAGCTCGACCGTGACCTCGTCGGGGATCACGTTGATCTTCTCGCCGCCCGCGACGATCGTCGCGCTGACGGTGTTGTGCAGCAACGGGTCGAACACCCGCCCGCGCTCGCCCAGGACGGCCAGCACGCGGTCGCTCAGCGCGGGACGCAGCAGCCCTCTCAGCGGCGCCGCCAAGGCCGCCGGCAGCTCGGCGGCGATCGCCTCGACCATCGACCGCGTCACCCCCGGAACGTGCACCGGGAGCCGTTTGCGGTCGAGCCGCTCGAGCAGCTTGCCGAGCGATCCCATCGCGCCGCCCCGCAGCGGCATCGAGCCGTGGCCCGAGGGTCCGCGGAGCGTCGCCTTCGACCAGCACACCTGCTTCTCGGCGACCATGATCGGATAGAAGGAGCGCCCCCCGATCGCCATCCGGAAGCCCCCGAACTCCCCGATCGAGTAGCGGACGCCGGCGAACAGCTCCGGATGCTCGCTCACGAGGAACTCGGCCCCGAGCGTGCTGCCCGCCTCCTCATCGGCCATCAGGCACAGGATCACATCACCGGGCGGCCGCAGCCCGCTCGCCTTGGCGCGCATGAACGCCGCGAGCATCATCGCCACGCCGCCCTTCATGTCGAGCGCCCCGCGGCCCCAGATGAAGCCGTCGTGGATCTCCCCGGCGAACGGCGGATGGGTCCACTGGCCCCGCGCCGCGACCACGTCGACGTGCCCCTGCAGCAACAGCGGCGGCGAGCTGCCCGCGCCGGGCAGGCGTGCGATCAGCGAGGGACGCTCCGGCTGCGCAGCCACCACCTTCACCTCGCAGCCGAGCCCCTCGAGCAGCTCGCGGATCCAGTCGACGCATTCGCGCTCGTTGCCCGGCGGGTTGGTCGTGTCGAACCGCAGCAGCCGCGCGAGCAGCTCCGCGGGACGGTCCTGCAGAGGGGTCTCGCTGCCGGCCCGGACGGTGCTCATCGCCTGCAGTCTCGCTGATTCGCGCCTCGGCAGGCTCCTTGCAGCACTGCTCCGCCGATCCCCCAGGTGGTAACACTAGGGGCAATGGCCCGCGCGATCTGGACCGGCGCGATCAGCTTCGGCATGGTCACCGTGCCCGTGAAGCTCTACAGCGCGATCAACCGCAAGGCGGTCCGCTTCCACCAGCTCAACGGCAAGACCGGCGTGCGGATCGCCCAGAAGCGCGTCGATCCGCAGAGCGGCGACGAGGTCCCCTACGAGGACATCGTCAAGGGCTATGAGATCGCCCCCGACCGCTACGTCGTGATCGAGCCCGGCGAGCTCGAGGCGCTCGAGCCGAAGAAGACCAAGACGATCGAGATCGAGGACTTCGTCGAGATCTCTCAGATCGACCCGATCTTCTACGACCACCCCTATTACCTCGCCCCCGGCCCGGGCGGCGCCAAGCCCTACAAACTGCTCGCCGAGGCGATGCGCGAGACGGGCAAGGTTGCGATCGCCCGCGTCGTGATCCGCTCCAAGGAGGCGCTCGTCGCGCTGCGCCCGATCGGCGACGCGCTCGGCATGTCGACGATGATCTTCGCCGACGAAGTGCTCTCCCCGGAGCGCCTCGACGAGATCAAGGACGCCGAGGAGGTCAAGACGACCAAGCGCGAGCTCGACATCGCCAAGCAGCTCGTCGAATCCCTCGCCGGCGACTTCGACCCGGACCGCTACCACGACGCCTACCGCGACCAGGTCCTCGAGATGATCGAGCGCAAGGCCCAGGGCAAGCAGATCGCCGTGCAGCCCGAGCCCGAGGAGGTCGCCGCGCCCGCTCCCGACCTGATGGGCGCCCTGAAGGCCAGCCTCGAAGC
>WNFI01167224.1_pt1 | contig 14783 bp, 14 predicted proteins | sample 5400471 | NCBI WGS metagenome assembly WNFI01 (sample SAMN13153348, study PRJNA577476) | soil metagenome | isolation source: 100 cm saprolite on Douglas fir-dominated hillslope | place: USA:California | collected 2013-09-17
AACAGCCGGGCGTACAGCTCGACGTTCTCCCGGCCGGTGAGCGTCGCGTCGGCGGACAGCAACTGCGGCACGTAGCCGATCATCCGCCGGACCCGCATCTGGTTTGACTTGGCATCCGTGCCGAACACCCTCACGCTCCCGGCGGCCGGCTTCAGCAGGGTCGTGAGCATCCGGATCGTGGTCGTCTTGCCCGCGCCGTTCGGCCCCAGGAGTCCGAACGTCTCGCCGGTCCCGATCTCCAGGTCCACGTGATCGACCGCGACGTGGTCGCCGAAGCGGTAGGTCAGGCCAGCACAGCGGACCGCGCTGCCGTCGGTCGTGCTTCCGGGCCTGGTGCTGTCCTCGGTGGCGGCCTGGGCGGCACCGCGCCCCTCCAGCTCGCTCACGCGTTCTCCTCGATTTGCTGGGCGAGGCGCAGCAGCGCGGGAACGGCGGCCGCAAGGGCCCGCTGGTCCGGCGCCGTCAGGCCGGCCAGGGCCTGACCCGCGAGCTCGGCGCGCAGGTCCCGGAACTCCGCGATCCGCTTCCTGGCCTTGTCCGTGACGGCAAGCAGGGCCGTCCTGGCGTCTTGCGCGCCTCTCTCGCGGCTGAGCAGGCCCGCGTCGGTCAGGCGCCCCACCAGCGTGCTGACCGTGTTCGGTGCCAGCCGGAGTTCCTGGGCGGCATCGGCGACGGTGATTCCGGGCCGCGCGGCGGCCAGGCGCAACAGCTCCGACTGGGCGGGCGGCAGCGGCTGCTGCGCCCAGGCCTGCCGCGCCGCCCGGCGCGCGGCCCTGCGGGTCACGCTGATCGCCGCGAACAGCCCGGCCGCGGCCGCCTGAGCTGACCACGCCGGGCGGTGACCTGCCATTTCCCTGACCGTCTGGGTCACGAATCGCGTCGTGGTTCGGGAGTTGCGCGGCCCCTGCGGGCGCGCAGCGCCTCTCCTCCATCAGCCGGGCCGGAAGGCTGGCCGTTGTTCGCGGCTGGCCGGCCGCCGTTTGCCGAGACCTGGCCCTCGCTGGCTGTCGCTCGCCCGCCGCGGGCCGCGGGCTGGCCGCCGCTCACCGTTGGCTGGCCGCCGGCCGTGGTGGCTACGTTGGTCTCCTCGTGCACGTAACGGCCGCCGCGCAGCAGGGACGCGAACGCGCCGATCACCAGCAGCGCCATGGCCATGCTGAACACGATCACCAGGCCGTGGTGGAAGGGGCCTGAGATCAGCTGCGGGAAAAACTGCCTGCCGGTCAGCACGCCGACCTGGGTCGGCGACAGGTGCGCGAGCACTCCTGTCGGGGCCAGCAGCTGGTGCACCGGGTTGTCGCCGAGGAACGCGGCGAACAGGCTGGCCACCGGCGGTGCCTGCCCGACCTGGTGCGCGATCGCGTGCGGCACGCCGTGGGCGGTCAGGCCGTTGGTGAGCGTGGTCGGGAGGGTGCTGGCGAGCCCGGCGATCATCAGCGAGAAGAACACGCCGATGGACAGCACGAAGCCGGAGTTCTGGAACGTGGCGAGCATGCCCGATGCGGCGCCGCGCTGCCGGGCCGGGACGCTGTTCATGATCGCGGCGGCGTTCGGCGCGGAGAACAGTCCCATTCCCGCCCCCGCCACGAAGATCAGGCCGGCGAACGCCAGGTACCTGAAGTCCGTCGGCACCAGCAGCAGCCCCCCGAACGCCGCCGCCGACACCAGCAGCCCGCCGGACGCGAAGGCGCGGGCGCCGTGCTTGTCCGACAGCCAGCCGGAGATGGGCCCGGAAAAGACGAAGCCGACGGTGAGCGGCAGCAGATAAATGCCCGACCAGAGCGGCGTGTCCTTGAAGTTGTAACCGTGCAGCACCAGCCAGATCCCCTGCAGCCAGATGATCAGCATGAACTGCAGCCCGCCGCGGGCTATCGAGGCCAGCAGAGTGGCCACGTTGCCGGCCGCGAACGCCCGGATCCGCAGCAGCTTCAGGTCGAACATCGGCTGGCTGACCCGCAGCTCGATGAAGCAGAATGCGATGAGCAGGGCCACCCCGCCGATCATGCCGGTCAGCACCAGGGGGTTGGTCCAGCCCATGGTGTGCCCGCCGTAGGGCTGGATGCCGTAGGTGATCCCGGCCAGCAGCCCGATCAGGCCGACCGCGAACGTGATGTTGCCCAGCCAGTCGATCTTGGCTCGGTTCCTGGCCCCGATCTCCCGCAGGCTGCGGTAGGACCAGAACGTGCCGATCACGCCGATCGGCACGGACACGATGAATACCAGACGCCAGTCCACCGCGGCGAGCACCCCGCCCAGGATCAGGCCTATGAACTGGCCAGAGATGCCGGCCACCTGGTTGATGCCCATGGCCATGCCGCGCTGGTCGGAGGGGAAGGCGTCGGTCAGGATCGCGGGGGAGTTCGCCATCAGCATCGCGCCGCCGACGGCCTGGATCACGCGGAACCCGATCAGCCACAGCGCGCCGGCCGGGCCGGTGAGCGGGTCGAACGGCAGCGCCAGCGCGCCCAGGCTGAAGATCGCAAAGCCCGCGTTGTACATGCGGACCCGGCCGAACATGTCGCCGAGTCGGCCGAGAGTGACCACGAGGACGGCCGACACGACCAGGTAGCCCATCAGCATCCAGAGCAGGTAGCTCACGTTGCCCGGGGTCAGCGGGTCTAGCTTGATCCCGCGGAAGATCGCCGGCAGCGAGATGATCACTATGGAGGCGTTGACGGTCGCGGCCAACATGCCGAGCGTGGTGTTGGACAGAGCGATCCACTTGTAGCGGTCGCTTCGCTGGATACTGGACGCGTCCGACGGCCCGGTCGCCGGTCCCGGGCCTGCCGCCGGTCCCGGGCCTGCGGCTGATCCCGTGCGGCTGCCGTCTGCGGGCTCACCCACCGCGCCGTCTCCCCTCCCTCGGGCGCTTATTTGCTTAGTTAAAACTAACAGAGGGTCTCCTGAACTGGCTTATCGAGGCCGCGGTCGGCGAACGCGGGCCGGTAGCGCCGCGTGTTCGGTGCGAGCACCGCGCGGCGGGGCGGCCCCTCTGAAGGCGCCGTTTCTGCGATCGGCCCGCCACCGGCAGCGCCGCTCCCCAGGGCCTGGCTGAGCCGCCGCCAGACCGCCTGAGTCTTGTATTTTGTGCGTGTGACCTCGCGACAAACGCCACGCGATCTGCGTGCCTCCGACACCGACCGAGAACGGGTGATCGCCCTGCTCACCGAGGCGGCGGGGGATGGCCGGCTAACTCTGGGCGAGCATTCAGAACGGGCCGAGCGTGCTTGCTCGGCCCGTACGCTCGGCGAGCTCGCGGTGCTGACCTCCGACCTCGCCGCGGCGTCGGCCCAGCCGATCCGGCTGGACACCAGAAGGCCGGTGGCGGGCATCTTCGGCCGTGAGCGCCGCGATGGTCGCTGGGTGGTGCCGGATCGTCTAGCGGTGACCGCGATCTTCGGCGAGGTAGTGCTGGATCTGCGCGAGGCGCTGCTGCAGAGTCGGCGGGTCACCGTGCTCGCGACCGTGATGGGCGGCACCGTGGAACTGATCGTCCCCGACGGAATCGCCGTCGAGGTGACCGGCACGGCCGTGCTGAGCAGGAAGAGCGGCCAGGCGAGCCGGAAGTCTGATGACCCGCCGGCATCGCCGGGGACTCCGGTGATCGAGGTGCGTGCCCTGGCCCTGGGCGGCCGGGTGAAGGTCGTTAGGCCGCGTAGGTCCCGGTGGCGCGATGCGCTCACTCGCCGCCGAAGTTGACGGCGCTGTAGGCGCTGAGCTTCCAGAGCTGATGCTCGCTGTAGATGTTGCGCAGCGTGCCTGACCGCGCGCGCATCACCAGGGAATGGGTGGTGGCACCGCCCGACCGGTACCGGACGCCGGCCATCAGCTCCCCGTCGGTGATCCCGGTCGCCGCGAAGAACGCGTCGTCCGAGGCGACCAGGTCATCGGTGGCCAGAACCCGGTCCAGGTCGTGGCCGACGCCGATGGCACGATCGCGTTCCGCGTCGTCACGGGGCGCGAGCTTGCCCAGGATGACCCCGCCCAGGCACTTGATCGCGCAGGCGGCGATGATGCCCTCGGGGGTGCCGCCGGTACCCAGCAGCAGGTCGATGCCGGTGCCCGCGCGCGCCGCCATGATCGCGCCCGCCACATCCCCGTCGGTGATCAGCTTGATCCGCGCTCCCGCCGCGCGCACGTCCTCGATCAGGGCCTGGTGGCGCGGCCGGTCCAGGATGACCACCGTGACGTCGTGCGGAGAGCAATGCTTGGCACGGGCGACCGCCATGATGTTGTCGGCAGGCGAGGCGTCGATGTCGACCCGGTCGGCCGCGTCCGGGCCGGTGACCAGCTTGGACATGTAGAAGACCGCCGACGGGTCGTACATGGACCCGCGGGCGCTGACCGCGATCACCGAGATCGCGTTCGGCATGCCGTTCGCGGTCAGCCTGGTGCCGTCGATCGGGTCCACCGCCACGTCGCAGGCGGGGCCGCTGCCGTCACCGACCTGCTCGCCGTTATAGAGCATCGGCGCACGGTCCTTCTCGCCCTCGCCGATCACCACGAGGCCGTCCATCGACACGGTGTTGATCAGCAGCCGCATCGCGTTCACGGCCGCCGCATCGGCGCCGTTCTTGTCGCCGCGGCCGACCCAGCGGGCCGCGGCCATCGCTCCGGCCTCGGTGACCCTGGCCAGCTCGAGGGCGAGGTTCCGGTCCGGGGCGCTCCGCGCCGGCGGCGCGGGCGGAACCTCCTGGCTGGGCACTGTTCCCTGGCTCGGCACTGTGCCCGGCAGGGGCGCGGTTTCCTGGGCGCTCATTCCGCCCTGGCCGGGCGGAGCGCCCACCCACGGGCTCGGTACGGGCCCCTGGCCCGGAGGTATCGGCCCCGTTGGCGTGGCAGCGGTCTGATTGTCGGTCACGAAGGACGCCTTCCCGTTGTCGCCGTGTTGAAATCTTATGCACCAGGTCTGCGGGCCAACCGGCGTAGCCTTGAGGCCTGACCGGGGAGGGCAGGAAGGGAAGCTGCGGATCTGCATGACAACAGACCAGGCCCAGCCGATCGCGAGAGCGTCCGAGCGTGGAGCCGCGACCCGGTCCGCCCTGCTGGCGGCCGCGCGCGAGGTCTTCACGACCGAGGGCTACGCTCAGGCGGCCGTGACCGACATTGTGAACCGGGCAGGCGCGAGCGTTGGCAGCCTTTATCATCATTTCTCCGGCAAAGCGGATCTGTACCTCAGCTTGTACGAGGAGCTGAACCAAGCCCAGGCCGAGCGGACGCGCCGCGCGGTCCGGCGGGCCCGCGATGCCGGGATCACCGATCCGAAGCAGCTGTTCCTCGTCGGCGCGCGGGAGTACCTGAATGTCTGCGTGGAGCAGCCCGAGCTATTCCGCCTGTTCGTTGGGGGAGACGGCCCGCCAGGCTTCGACCTGGTGAGGCGGCAGCGGCTCGCGGACTGGGTGACCGTGAATACCGAGTTCTTCGTGCGCAGCGGCGAGCCCCTGGACGAGGCCGTCGCGATCGTGATGACCGGCGCGCTGGGGCTCTGTGCCGCGGAGCTGGCGCTGAGCGCGGACGCCGTGCGCACGCAGAAGATCGCGGATGGCGTGCTCGAGGTCCTGTCGCGGCTGGAGACACCCCCTTCATAACGTTCTGAAGGCAAAGCGGCCCCCCCAGCCTCGGCCGCTTCATCCGCGAGTCCCGCGCGGCGGCGGCCGTCGGTGATCGAAACCGGTCAGAACGGCGCGGTCTGGTCGCCGCCCTCGGCCCGGTGCGCCATGGCCTCCGCCAGGCGGGCGCGGGCGCCCTCCAGCCACTCGGTGCAGACCGCGGCCAGGCGCTCGCCGCGCTCCCACAGCTGCAGCGATTGCTCGAGGGTCAGGCCGCCAGCCTCGAGGCGCTTGACCAGTTCCGCCAGCTCATCGCGCGCCTGCTCGTAGGGCGGCCGTTTGGTCTGCGGCTGCGCGTCCCGCGCGCCATCGCCGCCGTCGGCTGCCGTCACGTTTCCCAACCCTAGTGCAGCACGGCCGCACCCTCGCGTGGCACGCCTCTAGCACCAGCGGGCGGACTATCACCTCGCTGGGTCGTGGCTAGCCGGCGGTCTCGACGACCGCCTTGACCACGCGGGCGTAGAGCGAGCCGCCGGAGGCCTGCGGGCGGATCTGATCTCGCCGTAGCAGGTTCGGGTGATTCTCGATCGCCGAGTACCAGTTGACCATGAGCACTCGCGAATCGCCGCGGGCGGCCTTGGCGATCGCGGCATTGACCTCCTGCTCCCACGGCCTGGCCTCGTAGGTGTTGACGAGTACCAGCCAGCGGTCCGGCCCGATCAGCGCCCGCAGCCGGTTGATCTGGCCCGCGGTCACGGTGCCGTTGGTCCCGAGGCCCACGAGCACGACGCGGCGCAGCCCGCCGGCGGCGGCGAGCATCCGGACCTCTGCCAGCCCTGCGCTCATCTGCCGGCTGACGACCGCGTCGATGTAGATGCCGGGAAGCGCGGCCTGCAGCTCAGGTGCGGCCGCCAGCATGACCAGGTCCCCGACGGCCGTGACCATCGAACCCGTTACCGCCAGCGTCAACGGCGGCATACCGAGCTTGGTCGTGACCCGAGGCGCGAGGGAGCCGCCCTCCAGGGGATGGGGCGAGCGCAGGGCGGCTCCGGCCGCCGGGGCGTCGGCCGCGGAGGCGGGTGGGGTCGCGGCGCTGACCTTCGCGCCGGCCGCTATCTGCCGGTGAGGCGTCGGGCCGCCCGGAGAGTTAAGGATCCTGTATCCCGCGGTGCAGGCGACCGCGAGAACCGCGGCCGACGCACTCACTCGCATGAATGGAAACACGTCGATCGTCCCCCCCGTGACAGCCAGTCGTCGCCTTCCGCCGAGGCGCTGGCCAGTGCCGGCGACCCTCAACGCATGGGCGGCAGATCTCAGCGCAGAATTTCTCGAAATAGCTGCCAGTGATGTCATTGCCATTGCGCGCTACTACAAGGTTGTTTTCGCCACGCGTCTGCCGGGAGAAACGCCGCTGTTGGTAATCGGCCGGGATGGCTTTGCTCTAGATCTGATTATGGTTTTGGCCGCCGGCCAGCGGTGACGGGCAGCTGGTCATCAGCGAACCGGATGGTGAGCGGCTCGTCCGGCGCCACCTCGGCAGCGGAGCGGACCACGCTGGAGTCGCCGCGCTGCACGATCGCATAGCCACGTCGCAGCGTGGCCGCCGGCGACAGGGCGATCAGGCGTGCCCGGGTATGGCGCACGTCGTCACTCGCCCGGTCCAGGCTCGCGGCCAGAGCTCTCCGCGCCCGCCCGCTAAGTGCGGCCACGAGTTCCTGCTGCCTTTCGATCTCGAGCACGGGATTGGCCAGGGCCGGCCGCGACCGAATGCCAGACAGCCAGGACATCTCCCGGTCGAGCCGGCCCGCGAGCCACCTTCGGGCACGGGTGCGCAGCTGGGCGATTAGCGCGAGTTGCTCGGCCACGTCCGGGACGACTCGCCGGGCGGCGTCGGTCGGCGTCGACGCGCGGACGTCCGCTACATGGTCAAGGATCGGCGAGTCCTGCTCGTGACCTATCGCGCTGACTACGGGCGTCGCGCACGCCGCGACCGCGCGGATCAGGGTCTCGTCGGAGAACGGCAGCAGGTCCTCGATCGATCCGCCGCCGCGGGTAATGATGATCACGTCAACTGCGGGGTCGGCGTCGAGCTCGCGCAGCGCCTCCACGATCTCGGTCACGGCGTACGGGCCCTGGACGGCGACCTGCCGGACCCGGAACCGCACCGCCGGCCATCGCCGGGCCGCGTTTCTGAGCACGTCGCGCTCGGCCGCGGAATCCCGCCCGCAGATGAGGCCGACTACCCCCGGCAGGAAAGGCAGCGGCCGCTTGCGTTCCGCGGCGAAAAGACCCTCCGCGGCAAGCGACCGGCGCAGCCTTTCGAGCCTGGCCAGCAGCTCGCCGATACCGACCGTTCGGATCTCCAATGCGGTGAGCGAGAACGAGCCCCTGGCCGTGTTGAAGTCCGGCCTCGCCCAGACGACCACCCGGGCGCCCTCAGTCGGCGGCGGTTCATGGGCGTCGAGGACACTCTGGGTGCACACCACCCGGGCGGAGACGGCGGCCACCGGGTCGCGCAGGGTCAGGAAAACCGTGCTGCCTCGCCGGTTCAGCTCCGCGATCTGGCCCTCGACCCAGATCCGCCCAAGACGGCCAACCCATTCGCCGACCAGCCGCAGAACGGTGCGGACAGGGACCGGCGACTCGGCAGTGGTCTCCAGCGCCATAACGGCAGGTCAGGCCTGCGGGCTCTCCAGCTTGACGATCCGGCGCTCGAACATCGTGAGCACGGCGGCCCGGCCGGCGTTGGCCTTCTCGTAGTCCAGCAGAGCGCGTACCTGAGCCGAATCGAGGTTGCGCAGGCGCGCGCGGAGCGAGGCAACGCTGAGGTCGTCGTAGTTCGGCACCGGCAGCGCGGCTGGCCCAGGCCCGGTGCCAGCCTCGGCCAGGACCACCGACTCCGGTTCGGCTGTGTCGGCTGGATCGGCTGGCGACTCTGCGACGGCTGAGGGCTCGGCGTCAGCAGACGGTTCTGTGTCTGCGGTTGGCCCGGCGGGCTGGGCCGCGTCCTCTTCCGACAGCAGCCTGACGTTCCCCGTCTCGTCGAGCGACCGCCACCTGGTCTCGTCCTTCGGCGCGACGGGAGCGCCCGGGCCGCGACGCTCGGTCGAAGCGGGCTGGGCCCGCGATGGCTCGGCAGCCCGGTTCCTGATCCGGTCGGCCACCAGCAGCACCTGGCCGATCCCGGAGAACACGGCCCGCAAGGCCTGCGCAGGTGCTTCCTTAACGCGTTCAGGGACCTGCTGCGGGATGCGCATGATGATCATTCTCCCTCTGGCGTGTCCGGTATCCCGTCTCGCCTGGCGGCTCACGGCAGCCGCGCTCGGTTGGCGGTACATCACGCCTGCGAGACGATTCTCGTCATCTAGCCGGCTAGCGCAATAGCCGGGGTCGCGAACTGCTGCGGATTCGAGCGCTGAGTTCCCGAACCTGCTGGTGCGCTTGGTGGACCCCGTATCGGGTTCACCTACGATGGGTGTTATGCCCGTGCCCACACGACGCCTCCTGCTCGCGAAGCCGCGCGGTTACTGCGCGGGCGTAGACCGGGCGGTGCAGACCGTCGAGGCGGCGCTGGAGCGCTTCGGCGCTCCTGTCTACGTCCGCAAGCAGATTGTGCACAATACCCACGTGGTCCGCTCCCTCGAGGAGCGCGGCGCGATCTTCGTGGAGGAGGCCGCGGAAGTCCCCGAGGGTGCCGTGGTGGTTTTCTCGGCGCACGGGATTGCGCCGCGAGTGCGCGAGGAAGCAGCCGAGCGGGGGCTGCGCACGATCGATGCCACCTGCCCGCTGGTCACCAAGGTGCACAACGAGGCCAGGCGGTTCGCCGCCCAGGGGTACGAGATCCTTCTTATCGGGCACGAGGGTCACGAGGAGGTTGTCGGCACCACCGGCGAGGCCCCGGGGCAGGTTCACCTGGTGGACGGGCCTGCGGCCAGCGACGGCGTCGAGGTCCGTGACCGGAACAAGGTGGCCTGGCTGTCCCAGACCACGCTCTCGGTCGACGAGACCAACGAGACGGTGGCCGCCCTGCGCGAGCGCTTCCCCGAGTTGCTCGACCCGCCCAGCGACGACATCTGCTACGCCACGCAGAACCGGCAGGCCGCGGTAAAGCAGATCGCCGCCGAGTCCGGGCTGGTCATCGTGGTGGGCTCACGGAACTCCTCCAACTCGGTCCGCCTGGTCGAGGTGGCGCTCGACGCGGGCGCGGAAGCCGCCTACCTCGTGGACGACGCCTCGGGCATCGACCCGGCCTGGCTGGACGGCGTTACGACCGTCGGCGTGACCAGCGGTGCCTCGGTTCCTGAGGACCTCGTGTCGGGGGTGCTGGACCGGCTGGCCGATAGCGGCTTCGGCAGCATCACGGAGGTCGAGGCGGTACCAGAGCGCATGGTGTTCGCTCTACCTCACGAACTGCGGCGCAGCGAGCCGGGCCGGCCGGCCGGGGCCTCCTGACGCAGGCCGATGCCGCGGTGTCTCCCTCAGTCCAGGTGACGCCCCGCCCCTCCGGCTCGCTCGCGGCGCAGATCCGCCCGAAACTCGCGGACGCACTGCGGCAGGCCGCAGAACATCGCGACGATGATGCCGAGCATCACGCCGCTGAACAGCCACGGCGCGACCGACGCCATGGTGAGGACGATGCCCTCCGCCACGGATGTCAGCGTGCGGCGGAGCGTGTCGGCGTTTGCGGACATGGTCTGGGTGACGACTAGGGCGATCATGAAGATCAGCGGCGGGGTAACCACAGCCGTGAGCAGGCCGTCGCGCCTGGTGTAGCGGGCCGCCAGCGCGCAGCCGGCCACGAAGCTGAGGCCGGTCAGCGAGCCTAGGTGCAGCCAGCCGGCCGCCAGCATGCCGAGGAAGAACACCGAGAACGTGGCGAAGACGGCCCCGCGCGCGGTCATGCGCTTCCCGCCCCGGTCGCCGCGGGCGCCGGGAGCTGGCCGGGAGTGCTGCCCTTCGCGCGGGCACGGCTTCTGGTAGCCGGGTCCAGCCACGGGCCCATCCGGCCCTTTGACATCCGCCGTGGCCGACACAGCCGTCAGCCTCGGCATGCCCGGGGCATCCGTTCCGTGTGCTTGGCTGAGTGAGCCAAGGCGTGCAGACGATTCTTGCTGCGGCAACCCGTCCCCTGCCTTCCCCGCGTCCCCGCGGCTCCCCCATTTGTCAGCCGCGGCCGGGTCAGCCAGCGGCGCCTATTGCGCGTGGTGCGTTCACCAGCTGCGGCGCGGTATTGTCGGCATACTCCAGACGAGGCCCGGGAACGAGTTCCGGGCCGACGTCGCTGATCAGGTCGGGCGCGGACAGGGCCCGGACGGTGCCCTCCACCGGCGTCGGCGGCTGGAGCTCGGCGTCCACCACGCCGAGCTGGTTCAGCCTGCGGGCGCTCACCATGACCCGGCCCTCCAGCGAGCCGACCGTCTTGTTGTAGCTGGCCACAGCGTTGGTCAGCGCCTTGCCGAGGCCGTCCACGTGCTTGCCCAGACCCGAGATCCGGTCGTAGAGCTCACGGCCCAGGTCAAATACTGCGCGCGCGTTCTCGGAAAGGGCCTCCTGCTGCCAGGCGTACTGGGCCGTCCGCAGCATGGTGACCAGCGTGGTGGGTGTGGCGATATGTACCTTGTGCGCGATCGAGTACTCGAGCAAGGCTGGGTCGTGATCGAGTGCCGGCGCCAGGAAAGCCTCGCCGGGGATGAACAGCACGACAAACTCGGGTGCCGGGCTCAGCGCGGTCCAGTAGGCCTTGGCGGCCAGCCGGTCCACGTGGTCGCGGAGATGCCTGGCGTGCGCGGCCAGCCGGGCCTCCCGCACGCTCGCGTCGTCGGCCTCGGCGGCCTCCAGGTATGCGGCGAGCGAGACCTTGGAGTCCACCACGATGTTCTTGCCGCCGGCCAGCCTGATCACCATGTCAGGCCGCAGCAGCCCGTCGTCGGTGGTCACGCCGACCTGCTCGTCGAAGTCGCACCGGGCGTTCATGCCGGCCAGCTCGACGACGCGGCGCAGCTGCATCTCGCCCCACATGCCGCGGGCCTCCGGCCGGCGCAGGGCGGTGACCAGCGCCTGGGTCTGGGCGCGGAGCTGGTCCGACGTCTGCCGGGCGATCTCGACCTGCTCGGTGAGAGCCGCGGTCGACCGGATCCGGGCCTCGTCGGTCTCGCGCAGCTGGATCTCTACCCGGGCGAGGGTCTGCTTGAGCGGCTCGACCATATGCTCGACGGCGGCCTTTCGGGTGTCAAGCTCGCCGGCCGCCTTGGCGTTGGCGGCCTCCAGCCGGCCGGTGGCCATCTCCAGGAACCGCCGCGTGCTCTGGTCCAGGGCCTGACCCGCCAGCACCTGGAAGTGCTCGGCGAGCTTCCCCTCGGTTAGCGCGACCCTCTCCTGGGCCGCGCGCTCGACCAGCGCGGCGCGTTCGTGCGCCGCGCGGGCTCGCTCATCGGCGGCAGCCGCCTCGCCCGCGAGACGGCCACGCGCGTACAGGCAGCCGATGAGCACGCCGAGCGCGGCGCCGGCCAGGAGCCCGATCAACAGCGAGATCGCGTTCATATCTGACCATGTTTGCAGCCCCTGCCGACAGTTCTCGGCCGCGACACGCCCGCCCCGGCGGCGCGTCTGGCACGGCAGCATGCCTGTCTGATCACCGCAACGGTGACCTCTGCCGGGATCCCCGACACCACGACCGGGGCGGTAACCCTGCTGACCAAGTGACTGCAGATGATGGCGCAGGAGGTTCGCCATGGAGGAATTCCCCCCGCTTGTCCGGCGTGGGCGTGCCCTCGCCCGCCAGGTGGGCTTTCCGCTGAGCCGGGAGGAAGCGGGCTTCGTCGGCCCGTCCGCATCGCTGCCCGGCGTGGGCCGCTTCCTGGCCATGCTGGCGGCCGGATGCATCGGTGGCCGGATCGGCGAGCTCGGTACGGGCGTCGGCATCGGCACCGCATGGATCGCCAGCGCCATGCCAGCCGACTGCACGCTGATCACCGCGGAGATTGACCAGCAGCTCGCCAGCGCGGCCCGTGAACTGCTGGCCGAAGACCCGCGGGTGGAGGTGATCACCGGAGATGCCGTCAGCATCATGTCCAGCCGGGGACCGTTCGATCTTCTGTTCGCCGACGGCGGCGTTCGTGACGACGCCGGCCATGCCGCGCTGGTCAGCCTGCTTCGCATCGGCGGCCGCATCGTCGTGGACGACGTCACCCCGGAACGGGCACTGCCACCGGACTCGCCGTTCCGGACGAACGACCCCAAGCGGCGGTTCTTCTTCAGCAACCCCGGGCTCGTATCGACCGAAGTCGTGCTACCCGACCTGCAGAACTCGCTGCTGGCGGGAACCAGGACGACCTGACACCACCGCCCGCGCGGCTCGACGCCCCATGCGACACGCCGGAAACGGGCCTGACGCCAGCCGACCGGCCGACCAAAATGGCCTGAAATCGGGTATCTGGCCGCAAAAGTCGTCCGGTTGAAAAATGAAGACGCGGTGGCGGCGACTGGGAGTTCATCTGGCGGCGCTGCGCGATCTGCCGATGGCCGTGTTCGCCGTCGGACATCGGGGCCGGTTCGCCGGGTTCGGCGGCGGTTACGTCGAGCCAACGTTGTCAGCGGGCGCCGGCATGCTGACCAACCGCAGGCTGGCCCGTCATGCGCTTACCAAAGCTTCTTGACTGGCAACGGCGTTCTAGACTCGCCGGAGTGAGCCTGTCCATCGGCATCGTCGGCCTGCCCAACGTCGGCAAGTCCACCCTCTTCAACGCGCTGACGCGGGCCAGCGCGGTGGCTTCCAACTACCCGCCAGGGGCAGGGCCTGGGCAACCAGTTCCTGGCCCATATCCGGGAGACCGACGCGATCTGCCAGGTGGTGCGGGTCTTCACCGACCCGGACGTCAGCCACGTGGACGGCGACGTGTCCCCGGAGCGGGACATCGAGACCGTGGCGACCGAGCTGATCCTGGCCGACCTCCAGACGCTGGAGAAGGCCGCGCCGAGGCTGGCCAAGGAGGCGAAGTTCGCCAAAGACCCGGCCCGGCAGCGCGCCGCCGACGCTGCCGCCAAGGCCGAGCAGGTGCTCGACACCGGGTCGACCCTGTTTGCGGGGGCGGCGGCCTCCGGCATCGACCTGGCCGATGTGCGCGACCTCCAGCTGCTGACGGCCAAGCCATTCGTGTACGCGTTCAACGAGGACGAGGCCGAGCTGGACGACGAGGCTCTGCGGGAGCGGCTGGCCGCGCTGGTGGCGCCCGCGGAGTCCGTGTTCCTCGACGCGAAGACCGAAGCCGAGCTCGCCGAGCTGCCGGAGGACGAGGCGGCCGAGCTTATGGCCGGGCTCGGCCTAGGCGAGCCAGGGCTGGCGCAGCTCGCCCGGGCCGGCTTCGCGGCGCTGGGCCTGTCGACGTTCCTGACCGCGGGCCCGAAGGAGGCCCGGGCGTGGACGATCCCGGCCGGGGCGACCGCGCCGGAGGCCGCCGGGGTGATCCACACCGACTTCCAGCGCGGGTTCATCAAGGCCGAGGTCGTCTCGTTCGATGACCTGATGGCCGCCGGGTCGATCGCGGCGGCGCGGGCCGCGGGCAAGGCCCGGATCGAGGGCCGCGACTACGTGATGCGCGATGGCGACGTCGTGGAGTTCCGCTTCAACGTGTAGCGGGAGACTTTACCGCAGGTCAGCACGGCCACCCGTGCCCGTGGTCCGCGCAAAGTCCGCAAGCCCGAGGACCTCGCCGAGCGTGGCGGCAGACGCTTGCCGGGTGCGGTCCTCGGCAGTCGGCCACAGACGCGCGTATGTCGCCAGCGTCACCGTGGCGCTCTTGTGCCCGAGCGCGCGCTGGACGGTCACCACGTCGCACCCCGCCGCGATCAGGCCCGAGGCGAAGAAATACCTCAGGTCGTGCAGCCGCATCGCGCCGTACCCGGCGCTGGCGCGTGCCTGCCGCCACCAGTAGCCGACCGTGTTCTGATGCGGCGGCGTGCTGCCGAACAGCCAGCGGCCCGGATGGGTGCCGGGGCAGTGATCCCGGACATGCGCGGCCAGGATCTCCACCAGATCGGCCGGGATGTAGATGGTCCGCTCGCTGCCGGCGCAGCCATGCCGCGAGGAATGCGAAACGGAAAGGCCGAAACCAGGGCACATCTGCGCAGACGGCAAGGGCACTCTGGCCCCGGCTCCGACCTCGGGAAGACGGCGCTCGTCGTGGCAGGCGCGGTCGGCGCGGCGGTCGCCATCGTCTGGCGCGTAATCCGGTCGCT
>WNFI01689751.1_pt1 | contig 14782 bp, 8 predicted proteins | sample 5400471 | NCBI WGS metagenome assembly WNFI01 (sample SAMN13153348, study PRJNA577476) | soil metagenome | isolation source: 100 cm saprolite on Douglas fir-dominated hillslope | place: USA:California | collected 2013-09-17
GGCCGCCCGGCGACGCGCAGGCCCACCGCAACCTCGGCTTGGCCCTGCTGGCCTCGGGGCGGCCTGAGCAAGCCCTCTCGTCCTTCCGAGAGGCGATCCGGCGCCACCCCGAGGATCCCCAGGGGCACTTGGACCTCGGAGACCTCCTGAATGCCCGAGGGCGCTCCGCCGAAGCCTTGGCCGCTTACGATGAAGCGGTCCGTCTGGACCCCGGTTCCCTTCGTGACCGGCCGGAAAGCCATGAGAATCGCGAGGCCATCCGGCTTCAGCAGCTCCGCGAGGAGGTCCGCTCGGAGGCGCAGCCGAGCCATCCCGCGGTGCAGCTGTGGAAGGGCCTGCTGGCCGCAGGCCATGCCTTGCGGGCGGTGCCGAGACCGAAGGGCGCGATAGGGGTGCTCCTCGCACTGGCTCTGTTGGCCCGCGTTACTTGGGCGACGTCGATCCCTTACGTGGACTACTGGCTGTTCAAGGATAAGGTCGCGGAGATCGCCGGCGCCCCTGTCCGCGAGGATGCGGAAGTGCTGCAGCTCATCTTGGAAGCCGCCAACGAGCGTGGTCTCGAGGGCCATGTGAAGGCCGACAGCTGTTCGGTTGAGACGCGGGGCAAATGGCGGATCATCCGCTGCGAGTACAGCCATCCTGTTGAGCTCCTCCCGGGGGTCGCTCCGACCCTCCGCTTTCGCTTCAAGGTCGAGAGGCCGTTCTTCGCTGGAGAGACGGGCCGGGGATCCGGCGCCGCGGGACCTGCCCATAGCTTTCCCTCGGGCCGGTCACTTGCCCTTCTTATTCATTTAGAGTCTGCCCGTTTCCTCGAACCCTGACCCCGACCCCGGAGGAGCGGTCGGAGGCTACCTGCGTCCGCTGGGAGGCAAGGTGCCCTCGACCTACAGGCCGTCCGCCGACGGCCCCGGGCGCTAAGGACGTTCCTCCAGAGCCCGGCTCCGTAGCCCACGCCTGGCAAGCTGGCCCGGGCCAGCCGCGGGGCGCCGATGACATGCGCGGGACGGCGCGGGACGCGGTAGGATCTCCGGGCGGAGGGGCGCGCGCGACATGAAGGATCTCACCGAGGGCCCGGTCGGCAGACACATCGTTCAGCTCGCGACCTTCATCGCCTTGAGCACCGTCTTTCAGACCCTCTACTTCCTCGCCGACCTCTACTTCGTGGGACGGCTGGGCAAGGAAGCTATCGCGGGCGTCGGCCTGAGCGGCAACCTGATGCTCTTGGTGCTTGCCCTCACCCAGTCCCTGGGCGTGGGCACGACCTCCTTGATCGCTCAGGCCATCGGGCGCAAGGACAAAGACCGTGCGGAGCTCGTCTTCAACCAATCGCTCCTGCTATCGAACGTCTCCGGACTCGCCTTCGGAGCCTGCTTCTTCGCCCTGCGGGGCGCCTATTGTCGCTGGCTGGCCGCGGACGCGACCACCGCCGCCCTGGGCGCCCAGTATCTGGACTGGTTCCTTCCCGCGCTCTTTCTTCAATTTCCCCTCGTGGCCATGGGGGCTGCCTTGCGGGGGTTGGGTGACATGAAGGTGCCCACCCTCATCCAGGTCTCCACCGTGATCCTCAACATCCTCCTGGCGCCCGTGCTCATTTTCGGGTGGGGCTCCGGACACCCGCTCGGTGTCTCGGGGGCGGCGCTGGCTTCGTTCGTCGCCGTAGCCGTCGGTTGTCTCGCTTTCACTGCCTACTTCTATCGGGGAGCGGCCGACCTGCGCTTCCGAGCGGTGGACTGGAGGCCCCGACCACGGTTGTGGGGCGAGATGCTGCAGATCGGGCTGCCGGCGGGCGGTGAGTTCGCCCTCATCTCCGTCTACTTGGTCCTCGTCTACGACATCATTCGGCCCTTCGGAGCCGCCGCCCAGGCGGGGTTCGGTATCGGCAGCCGGGTGATGCAGGCCCTCTTCCTGCCCGCGGTGGCGATCGCCTTCGCGGCGGCTCCCGTCGCCGGCCAGAACTACGGCGCCCGACAGGGCGCCCGCGTCCGCCAAACCTTCTATTCGGCCGCCGCCATGAGCGCGGTGATCATGCTGGCCTTGACCTCGCTCTGCCACGTCGCGCCCGCTGGCCTGGTCGGCTTCTTCAGCCGAGACGCGGCGGTGATCGTCTTCGGCTCGGACTACCTGCGCATCATCAGCTGGAACTTCCTGGCTACCGGCGTGGTCTTCGTCAGCTCCAGCGTCTTCCAGGGCATGGGCAACACCCTGCCCGCGCTGGGCAGCTCCTCGTTGCGTTTGATCCTTTTTGCCCTTCCTGCCTATGCTCTCTCGCAGCAGCCGGGCTTCCAAGTGCGGCAATTGTGGTATCTGTCCGTGGCCTCGGTGACCGCCCAGCTCGGCCTGAATCTCTGGCTCCTTCATCGGGAGTTCGCGAGCAGGCTGTCTTTCACGTCCGAGTCTGCACCCCTGGTGGCCGAGCAAGGGGAAGCCTAGGATCCTGCGGCCCTGCGGCCGGGGAGAGGGCAAAGCCCCGCCGCGAGCCCTTTCGCCCCCGGAGGTTGGGTAGGGAGTGCACATGCCCGCCAAGGCGACATCGCGACGGGCCGGCTCTCCTCTCCGGAGGAGCGAAGCGACCGCCTTGAGGGAGGTCGCGGCGGCCGCGGGCTCGGAGGGTCGTCGGGGGGAGGACCTGGCGATCCGGAGAGAAGCGGAGGACAGCTTCCGGGGCGAGGGCAGCCGGTTGGGCGAAGAGGTGGGCTTCGCCGCCCGCAAGGGTTCCGTTCTTGCCCGTTCTCTCCGCCGGTGCGGGTTGGCCTCCCTACCGGACTCCCTCGCGCAGCTCCGGGGGTTGAGGCAACTCGATTTGGACGGCAACCGGTTTTCTGAGCTCCCCCCGCCGATCAGCGCTCTTCTCGATCTTGAGAGTCTTCATCTGGACCAGAATCGGCTGCGTTCGCTCCCCGGGTTCCTCGCCGGTCTGGCTCGCCTCCGGGAGCTGCACCTGGACGACAACCTTCTGCGCTCTCTCCCCGCCGGCCTGGATCGGCTCAAGAGCCTTCGCCGGCTGAGCGTGCGCGGCAACCGGCTCCTCTCCATCCCCGAGAGCCTCGGGGGCTTGCGCCGTCTCAAGGATCTGAGCCTGGGGAAGAATCGGTTGAAGTGTGTGCCCGCGTCGCTCTTTCGCCTCATCGGCTTGGAGGCCCTCAACCTGGCGGAGAATCGCCTGTCGTCCCTCCCCGCGGGGATCCGGAGGCTGACCCGGCTCCGGCTGCTCGATCTCGGCCACAACGAGCTGAGCTCGCTCCCGGAGGATGTCTTTTGGCTGGCTGGGCTCTCGGACTATCTCTACCTCCACGACAACCGGCTGACCTCCCTCCCGAAGGCGCTCGAGAACCTGACCGCTCTCCGCTACCTGAACATCGGTGGCAACCGACTGGCGACCCTGCCCGACGCGATCGGGAGCCTCCGGAGCCTCCGGGAGCTGCGGCTGTCCGACAACCGGCTGGTCTCCCTTCCTTCCGCCCTCGGCGATCTGTCCGCCCTGCTGGAGCTCCATCTGGGAAACAACGAGCTCGCCTCGATTCCCACGTCGATCGGGAGCCTCCAGAGCCTCCGGGAGCTGCGGCTGGCCGACAACCGTCTGACCGCGATTCCGGAGTCGATCGGAGAATTGAGCCGCCTCTGCCGTCTGGACCTGAGGAACAACCGCCTGACCCGTCTTCCCGACTCGCTGGGAAACCTCAATGGCCTGACGGAGCTGGACCTGCGAGGCAACCGCCTGGTTACTCTTCCCGCCTCGATCGCGGACCTGGCCGGCCTCCGGAGGTTGGACCTGCGCTGGAACAAGCTGTCCGCCCGGCCCGCGTGGCTGAAGAGGCTCGAGCAGCGGGGATGCGTCGTTTGGCGATAAGGGGGGCCACGGGCGCCCGGTGGGCATCCAACCCCCACGAGCGAGGGGGGCCCGGCCTGGGGCGGATGCTCCTAGTCGGCGGGGCTCGGGGGAAGCGCGATGGGCGGGAGCGGCTCGCCCACGGGCCTCCGCCGGTGGCTCACCCAGGCCTGGAGCCGCTCGAAGACGAGATAGACGACGGGGGTCGTGTACAGGGTCAATAGCTGGCTCACCAGAAGCCCGCCCACGATGCTGATGCCGAGGGGTCGGCGCAGCTCGGAGCCGGTTCCGGTCCCGAGGGCGAGGGGAAGGCTGCCGAAGAGCGCGGCCATGGTGGTCATCATGATGGGCCGGAAGCGGACCTTGCAGGCCTTATAGATCGCCTGCTCCGAAGTCAGGCCCTCCCGGCGCTCTACGTCCAGGGCAAAGTCGATCATCATGATCGCGTTCTTCTTGACGATCCCGACGAGGAGGATCACGCCCACGAGGGCGATGATGCTGAAGTCCGTGCCCGTGACCAGGAGGGCGAGCAGGGCTCCCACCCCCGCGGAGGGGAGGGTGGAGAGGATGGTGATGGGATGGATGTAGCTCTCGTAGAGGACGCCGAGGGTTACGTAGACGGTGATGAGCGCGGCCAGGATCAGGAGGGGCTCGTTCGCGAGGGAGTCCCGAAAGGCGGCGGCGGTCCCGGCAAAGTCGGCGCGGATGGTGGGGGGGAGCCCGACCTCGCGGCGGGCCCGCTCGATGGCGGCGGTGGCCGTCCCCAGGGCGATCCCCTGGGGAAGGTTGAAGGAGATGGTGACGGCAGGGAATTGGCCCTGGTGGTTGACGGCCAGGGTGGTGTTCGTGGTCTCGAGGCGGGTGAAGGCGCTCAGAGGAACGTCGGGGCCCCCGGAGGAGTGGACGTAGATGTTCCGGAGGGCATCGGGATCCTGGCGAAACTGGGGCTCCACCTCCAGGACCACGTGATGCTGGTTCATCTCGAGATACTGGGTGGCGACCTGCCGCTGCCCGAAGGCGTCGTAGAGGGTGTCGTCGATCACCTGGGGCGAGACCCCCAGACGGGAAGCGGTGTCGCGGTCGATGACCACCGTGGTCTGGAGGCCGTGGTTGTACTGGTCGCTCGTAACGTCGCGGAGCTCGGGAACGGTACGCAGCTTCCGGAGCAAGCGGGGGGCCCAGGTCGTGAGCTCGCCCAGATCGGAGCTCTGAAGCGAGTACTGGTACTGGGCGCCCGCCAGCCGTCCCCCCATGCGTACGTCCTGCACCGACTGGAGGATCATGGTCGCCCCGGGCACCCGGGAGAGCGGGCCCCGCAGGCGGGCGATCACCCGGTCCGCGCTCACGTTCCGCTCCGACCGGGGCTTGAGCGCTACGAAGAGGCGCCCCGCGTTGGTGCTGCCCGCGCCGCTCCCCACGAAGGAGGTCACGCTGTCGATGGCGGGATCGGCCATGAGGATGGCGCACAGCTCCTTCTGCTTTTCCGCCATGGCGGTGAAGGAGATGTCCTCCGCGGCCTGGATCTGCCCGGCCAGGCGGCCCGTGTCCTGCTGCGGGAAGAATCCCTTGGGGACGACCGCGTAAAGGTAGATGCTGAGGAAGAGCGTGGCGACGGTGAGGGCGAACACGAAGTGCTGGTGCCGCAGGACCCACTTGAGCCCGTGGTCGTAGGTACCCAGCATCCAATCGAACGCGCGCTCGCTCGCGCGACTAAATCCGCCCCGCCCCTCGTGCTCCTCCGGGCGCAGAAAGCGGGCGCACATCATGGGCGTGGTGGTGAGGGAAACCAGGAGGGACACCCCGATGGCGATGCTGAGGGTGGCTGAGAACTCCCGGAACAGCCGCCCCACGATGCCCCCCATGAGCAGGATGGGCAGGAAGACGGCGACCAGGGAGATGGACATGGAGAGGACCGTGAAGCCAACCTCCCGCGCCCCCTTGATGGCGGCCGCGAACGGCGGTTCACCCGCCTCCTGGTGACGGGCGACGTTCTCGATGACGACGATGGCATCGTCGACGACGAAGCCGGTGGCGATGGCCAGAGCCATCAGCGAGAAGTTGTCCAGGCTGAAGCCCAGGAGGTACATCACCCCAAAGGTCCCCACCAGGGACAGCGGCACCGCCACGCTCGGGATCACCGTGGCCCAGAGCCGGCGCAGGAAAAGAAAGATCACGAGGACGACCAGGATGACGGTGAGAACGAGGGTGAACTGGATGTCCTGGACCGACGCCCGGATGGTCTGGGTAGGGTCGGCGGCGATCGCGATCTTGATGGCGGGCGGCACCGAGGCCTGCAGCTCGGCCAGTAGCGACTTGATGTGGTCGGAGACCTCGATCACGTTGGCCCCCGGCTGGCGGAACACGAGGATGATGACGGCCGGTCGGTTGTTGAAGAGCCCCGCCGCCTTGACGTCCTCCACCGAATCGAAAACCTGTCCAAGGTCGCTCAAGCGGACGGGGGCTCCGCCGCGGTAGGCGACGATTAGCGGCCGGTAGAGGTCCGCGGGCAGCAGCTGATCGTTGGCCTTGATGGTGAATGCCGTTCGCTCCCCGGCCAGCTCCCCCTTGGGAGCGTTGGCGCTGGCCGTCCGCAGCGCGTTCCGAACGTCCTCCAAGCTCAGGCCACGGTTCGCCAGCGCCCCCGGATTGATCTGGACCCGCACCGCGGGGCGGGCGCCCCCCGCCACCACGACCTGCCCCACGCCGTCCACTTGGGCGATCTTCTGGGAGAGGATCGTGTCCGCGGCGTCGTAAATCTGGCTCAAAGGAAGCTCAACGGAAGTGAGGGCCAGGAGGAGGATGGGGGCATCGGCGGGGTTGGTGCGGCGATAGAAGGGGTTGTTGGGGAGGTTCGTGGGAAGCTGCCCGCGGGCGGCATTGATGGCGGCCTGGACATCGCGCGCCGCGCCGTTGATGTTCCGGCTGAGGTCGAACTGGAGCGTGATGTTGGTGGTACCGAGCTGGCTGGTGGAGGTCATCTCGGTGATGCCGGCGATGCGGCCGAACTGGCGCTCCAAGGGCGTGGCCACGGCCGAGGCCATGGTCTCGGGGCTCGCCCCCGGCAGCCCGGCGGACACGTTAATGGTCGGGAACTCGACCTGGGGCAGCGCGGCTACGGGAAGGAACTGGTGCCCGATAGAGCCCGCGAGCAGGACGGTCAAGCTCAGCAGGGAGGTGGCGATGGGGCGCCGGATGAAAGGGGCGGAGATGTTCATGCCTTCCCTTCCGCCGCGGGCTCCTCGATCGGGTTGCCGATGCCAAAGCGCTGGAGCCGTTTTGCCAGCCGATCGAAGGCGAGATAGACCACCGGCGTGGTGTAGAGGGTGAGGAGCTGGCTGAGGAGGAGACCGCCCACGATGGTTATGCCCAGAGGACGGCGCAGCTCGCTCCCCGTGCCGGTGCCGAGGGCGAGGGGTAACCCGGCCAGGAGGGCGGCCATGGTCGTCATCATGATGGGCCGGAAGCGTAGGAGGCAGGCCTGGAAGATCGCTTCTTCGGGGGACTTGCCCTCGTTACGCTCGGCCTCGAGGGCGAAGTCGATCATCATGATCGCGTTCTTCTTGACGATTCCGATGAGGAGGATGATGCCGATGAGGGCGATGACGCTGAACTCCGTGCGGCAGACCATGAGGGCGAGGAGCGCGCCCACTCCTGCCGAGGGCAGGGTGGAGAGGATCGTCACGGGGTGGATGTAGCTCTCGTAGAGCACGCCCAGGACGATGTAGACGGTCACGAGGGCGGCCAGGATGAGCCAGATCTCGCTCCCCAGGGCCCGCTGGAAGGCCGCCGCCGTGCCCTGGAAGCTGGCCCGGATGCTCGGGGGCAGCCCGATGGCCTGCTCGGCATCCCCGATGGCCCGGGTGGCATGGCCAAGGGACACCCCCGGGGCCAGGTTGAAGGAGAGAGTGACGGCGGGGAACTGGCCCTGGTGGGTCAGGGACAAGGGGGCGGGGCCGGTCTCGAAGTGCGAGAAGGATGCCAGCGGGACCTGCTTGCCATCGCCCGATCGCACGTAGATGTCCTTGAGGGCCTCCGGGCTCTGCTGGAAATGGGGATCCACCTCCAGGACCACGTGGTACTGGTTGAGCTGGGTGAACATGGTGGAGACCTGTCGCTGGCCGAAGGCGTCGTAGAGGGTGTCGTCCACGGCCTGGGTTTGAATCCCGAGACGGCTGGCGGTATCCCGGTCGATGACCACGGTGGCCTGCAGCCCGCGGCTCTGCTGGTCGCTGGCCACGTCTCTGAGCTCGGCTAGGGTCTTGAGCTTGTCGACGAGCCGGGGCACGAAAGCGGTGAGCTCGCTCGCGCTGGCGTCTTCCAGGGTGTACTGGAACTGGGTGCGGCTGACCCGGTTTTCCACGGTCAGGTCCTGCACGGGCTGCATGTAGAGGGTGATTCCCTCCACCTGCTCCAGGGCGGGCTGTAGGCGGCGGATGATCTCGGACGCGGTCGCTCCCCTCTGGTCACGGGGCTTCAAGGTGATCTGGATGCGGCCGCTGTTGGGCGTGGTGTTGATGCCGTCGACTCCGATGAACGAGGAGAGCCCCGCCACGTCGGGGTCCTTGAGGATCACCCGGGCCAGGGCCTGCAGGAGAGCCCCGCCACGTCGGGGTCCTTGAGGATCACCCGGGCCAGGGCCTGCTGGCGGTCGCTCATGGCGACGAAAGACGCGGTCTCCGGCGCCTCGGAGACGCCGAGGATGACGCCGGTGTCCTGGACGGGGAAGAACCCCTTGGGCACGACCACGTACAGGAGAAGGGTCAGGACGAGGGTCGCTACCGTCACCACCAGGGTGGCCGTCTGGCGGCGGAGGACCCACTGCAGGGTCGCGCCGTACCACCGGATGACGGCCTCGAAGGCTTGTTCGGAGAGGCGATAGAAGCGGCCCTGGCGCAGCACTTCCTTGGAGCGCAGGAGCTTCGCGCACATCATGGGGGTGAGGGTCAGAGACACCACCGCGGAGACCAGGATGGTCATGCTCAGGGTGACCGCGAACTCTCGAAAGAGCCGACCCACGATGTCCCCCATGAAGAGGAGGGGGATCAGGACTGCGATCAGGGATACGGTCAGGGAGACGATGGTGAAGCCGATCTGGGCCGAGCCCTTGAGCGCGGCTTCCAGGGGCGAGTCGCCCTCCTCCACATAGCGGTCGATGTTCTCGATCATGACGATGGCGTCACGTGCCGACCAGGGAGAGGGGCACGGCCACGCTCGGAATCACGGTGGCAGACAGGGTGCGCAGGAAGAGGAAGATCACCAGCACGACCAAGACCACGGTGAGCATGAGCTCGAACTGGACGTCGTCCACGGAGGCGCGGATGGTCTCCGTGCGGTCGGCCAGGATCAACACCTTGACCGAGGAGGGCAGGGCGGCCTGGAGCTGGGGCATCAGGGCCTTGATGCGGTCCACGACGGCAATGATGTTGGCCCCGGGCTGGCGCTGGATGTTCACGATAACGGCCGGGCGGTCGTTCATCCACGCCGCCTGCTTCGAGTTCTCCACGCCGTCGATCACGTTCGCGACGTCGCTCAGGCGCACGGGCGCGCCTCCCCGGTAGGCCACGATGACCGGCTTGTAGTCCTCGCTGGAGAGGAGCTGGTCGTTGGCGCCCACCGTGAAGGATTGGCGCAGACCGTCGATGGCGCCCTTGGCCAGGTCCACGTTGGCCTGAGCCAGGGCCGCGCGTATGTCTTCCAGGCTCAAATGGTAGGAGGCAAGGGCGGTGGGATTGGCCTGGATGCGGACGGCAGGTTTCTGACCCCCGCCGATCGAGACCATGCCCACCCCCGGGAGCTGCGAGATCTTCTGGGCGAGGGTGGTGTCGGCGACGTCCTCGACCCTGGACAGGGGCAGCGAGTCGGAGGTCAGGCTCAAGGTGAGGATGGGGGAGTCGGCCGGGTTCACCTTGTTGTAGACGGGGGGATTCGGCAGGTCCCGGGGCAGGTAGGTGGTGGCGGCGTTGATGGCCGCCTGCACCTGCTGCTCCGCAACATCGATGTTCTGGTCCAGGTTGAACTGGAGGGTGATGATCGAGCTCCCGAAGGAGCTGGTCGAGGTCATTTGGCTCAGGCTCGGCACCTGGCCGAACTGGCGCTCGAGGGGAGCCGTGACGGACGAAGCCATCACGTCCGGGCTCGCGCCCGGGTAGAAGGTGGAGACTTGGATGGTGGGGTAGTCCACCTGGGGGAGGGCCGAGACCGGGAGCTGGGTGTAAGCCACGAGGCCCACCAGGAGCAGGCCGATCATCAGGAGCGACGTGGCGACGGGGCGGAGGATGAAGAGGCGGGAGGGGTTCATGACGGGGCGGCTGGCTTGCCACCGCCCGCCCGAGGCTCCACCCGGCTCCCCGCTTGCACCTTCTCGTGGCCGTCGGTCACCACCTGGTCACCGGGAGCGAGACCGTCGTCGATGGCGGCCATGCCTCCTTGCGTCAAGCCGACCTTGAGCAGGCGAACCTCTATCGTCTTGTCGGGCTTCACGACGTAGGCGAACACCCCCTGGGAGCCGCGCTGGACGGCAGCCGCGGGCACCACGATCTGGGCTTTCTTGACCTCGAGCAGGAGACGCACGTTGACGAACTGGTTCGGCCAGAGCGCGCGGTCCCGGTTTTCGAACACCGCCTTGAGGCGACCGGTACCCGTGGATGAGTCAATCTGGTTGTCGATGGTCAGGAGGCTGCCGCTAGCCAGCTTCGTCTGATCGTCGCGGCTGTAGGCGTCGACGGGAAGGCTAGCGGCCTTCATGTGGCGGGCGACGTCGGGCAGGTTGTCCTCGGGCAGGGTGAAGAGCACGGTTATGGGCTCGAGCTGGGTGATGACGAGAAGGCCGTTCGGGTCCGCCGCCCGGACCACGTTGCCCTCGTCCACCAGCCGGAGGCCTACCCGGCCGCCCACGGGGGCGGTGATCCGGCAGTAGGTCAGCTGCAGCCGGGCGTTGTCGATCTGGGACTGGTCCACCTGACCCGACGCTTCCAGCTGCTGAACGAGGGCGCGCTGGGAATCCATCTGCTGCTGGGGAAGGATGCCCTGGGCGAGGAGATCCCGGTCGCGCTCTAGGTTCAATCGGGCATCCGCAAGCTGGGCCTGGTCGCGGGCGAGGCTGGCCTGGGCCTGGCTCAACTGGACCTCGAAGGGACGGGGATCAATGACGACCAGGAGGTCACCCTTGTGGACTTCTTGCCCCTCCCGGAAGGCGACCTGTACGATCTGGCCGTCGACCCGGGTCCTGACGGTGACGGTGTTGAAGGCGGTGATGGTGCCGAGCCCGGCGAGATAGACGGGCACGTCGCGCCGCTCCGCAGAGGCCACGATCACGGGGACGGCGGGGCCCGGTCCCTTGCTGGCGCCGGCCTTCCCGGGGTCGGCCCCGCGCAGGCCCAGCCACAAGAGGCCCAGGAGGAGAGCCCCACCGATGACCGCCAGCCCGATGCGCCTTCTCGGCTTGGTGGCGGCCGGGCTCACCGCTACCGTGTCCGCCCTGGCCGACTCACCCGCATCGTTCATGTCGGTCCTTGCTGTGACAACAATTAGAAGAGCAAAGGTACCTGCCCGCGGCCACCCCGTCAACGGGCTTCACAGGGTTTTGCAACTTTCCTGTTGGTAGCCTCTCAAGCCGTGCCGTCGCGGCCGCGAGAGGCCAGAAGATAGACAATGAGGAGGAGCAGTTCCGGCTCGATCGGATGGCGGTACCGCGTGAGCACGAAGGTGCAGTAGTAGAGGGGGAAGAGCAAGAGGAGCGATGCGAAGAGCAGGCCCTCCCGCTTCCGGCTCCAGACCATGAGACCGAGGCCGGCCAGGCTCAGGAGCGACGACTCCGCGAAAGCGACAGTTCGCAGGAACAGAAGCGGCTCCGGGAGTCCGTTGCGCGTCGTCCCAAACCAGAACCAGTAGACCCGGCGGGCGGTGTTGGCCAGGAAGAGCCGGGGGTGGTCTCTGATGTAGGAGATGGCCTCGCGGCCGCGGTTGGACACGTAGGCGACCTCGCCCATCTCCCGATACCGCTCGAGTTGCTGGAAATCATGCGTGGGGTGCAACCACACCATCCATTCACCGAGAGCCCCCGGGCCGTTGCCGAGGCGCAGCTCCTCCCCGAAGTTGCTGCGAATGAAGACGAGCTCTCCGAAGGTGCGATAGTTGCGGAGGAGCCAGGGCGCGACGCAGAGGAGGGCCAGGAACCCGGCCCCCAGGAGCCGCGGGGCACTCAGCACGCCCTTTCGCCGTTGCTCCCAGCCGACCCAGGCCCAGGAGGGGAGGGCGAAGGAAAGGGCCACGGGGTTGGCGAGGGCGAGGAGTCCCCAGGCCAGGCCGAAGGCAGTCCAAAGCAAGCCCGTCGGCGCGCGCCCGAGCCGCACGGTCAGGAGGAGCACCAGGGCCAGGAGGCACGCGGTCAGGCTCGTGTCCCAGACGACTTTGGTGGGCCAGTAGACTGCGTAGGGAAGGAGAGCCCACGCCCAACCGGCCCACCTTCCCGTGCGCTCTCCAAACAACTCCCGCCCCAGGTGGTACAGGATCACGGCGGTGAGGACCGAGCAGGTGCTATTGAAGGTCAGCGCCACCCAACCCGACAGGGGCGAGTACGTCCCGAAGGCCCGGAAGATCCCCGCGAGCACAACGGGATAGAGCGGTGCCACCCAGGCGGTGGGGCCGGTGGCCCCCTGGAAGGGGTCACAAAACCCCCGGCCCGCGGCGAGGGAGCTCGCGATCCTCCCCGCCTCCCAGCCAAAGCCGAAGTAGTCGGGGCGGAACACGTAGGCGCCGGAGGCGGTGAGGAAGGCTACCCGCAGGACCATACCCGCGGCAAAGATCCGTCGGGGGGTTCGATCCGAGGCCGCCTCGGACGCGCCCTTCTCCTCCTTGGTGAGCTCCGCTGCGGGCGCGGATGCCCCGGCCGCGCTGCCCTGGGGTCCCCGGAGCAACCAGCTCACCCAGCCGATCGTCTGCGTTCCCATGCCTCAACCCGCCTATTTCTCGGAAAGGATCCGCGACCGCCCGACCGCCAAGACTAGAAGGCGACCCGCGCCTGCAGCTCGACCCTCCGGTTCCCTGCCCCGGCCGACCCGCCGGTGCCGAACCCGAAGCCCCCGGCGCTGGCCAGCGACTGGCCGAAGAAGGGCGAACCCAGGTTCCCGACGGGGGCGGCGGGGTTGACGTGGTTCAGCAGGTTCTGGGCGGAGACAGAGATCGTCAGACCCTGGCCCCCGCCTCCCTCGCCCACTCCCCCCCGGCCGCCGCCCTCCCCCCGTCCGCCGCCGCCAAACGGCCCGCGCATTCCCGGACCCCGCCCCCCGCCTTCGCCCGGCGGCGATGGGGGGGCCTGGCCGCGCTTGCCGAAGGGGATGGTCTTGCTGATCCGCAGGTTCACCATGACGAACCCGGGGGCGTCCCCGAGATTGCGCGGAATGATGGTCTCGCCCGCGATCGGGCCCGGATCCAGGAGGCCGTAGGGCGTCGACACCACGCCCAGCCGGCTGGGGTCGCCCGCGAACGCGGGGCGATCCGTGAAGAGGCTGTCCCGGTTCAGGTCGCTGCCAACCGTGACGTTGAAGGGGCGGCCGGTGGAGGCGAGGATGAAAGGGCTCACGCGGACTCCCCACGGTCCCGAGAAGTTGCCGCCTAGGACGAAGCGGTGGCGCACGTCGATGGCCGCCCTCCCGTACTCTCCGGAAAGGTCGTACTGGTTGGCCGGGAAGGTATCGACCCCGTCCGTGTCGCTTCGGGCCCAGGCCAGGAAGTACCGAATGAAGACCGTGAGGCTGCGGCTCAGGCGGTTGTTGATGCCCAGGATGCACTGATACTGGTTGAGGCGCCCGGTGGATTCGATCTGGTAGACGTTGCCGGCGGCCGACCCCAGAGGGTGCTGGCCGTCGGGCAGGGGAGCGTTGATGTTGCGGGAGCGGAGCAGCCGCCGGCCCTGGGAAGCGATGAGCGTGCCCGTGACGGTGAAGTTGCCCGGGAGCTGTTGCTCGAGGCTCAGGGACGACTGGATGGTGTAGGGAGCCTGCAGGTCGGGGGCGGCCCGCCAGGTCGTCTGGGGAAGCGCGAAGGCGGCGAGGTCCTGCGCCGAGGGCAGGCCCACCACGTTGCCGTTCTCGTCAAAACGGATCCGGTCGAGAACCGCGGGGTCGCTCACCAAATACTGCTGCTCGCGGAGGCCGTTGAAGCGGCGGGCTCGCAGCGTGAGGTCCTCCCCGAAACGGTCGTAGAAGAGTCCGAAGCCGCCGCGGACCACGGTGTGCGGCTGGCTGGAGCCGCCCTTGGCCGAGGGGGACCACGCGAAGCCCAACCGGGGGGCCAGATTGAGCCCGCGGTCGATGTTGGTTTGGGTCTCGTAGCGCAGTCCGACGCTCAGGAGCAGATCCGTGCGCAGGCGCCAGTCGTCCTGGATGAAGGGGGCAAGGTCCCATTGGCTGACCTGGGCCTGGGGGTCCCCCCCCACGATCTGGAGCTGGCTGGCGCCACCGCCGAGACGACGAATATCCACGGGCGTCAACCCCAACCTCTGGAGCACCAGCGTCCGCCGATAGCGTTCGATGCTGGTGAGGGGCGTCAGGAGGGGGCGACCGTCCGCGCCCAGAACGGGTTGGTTGTTGGCGTCCAGGATGGGGCCGAGGCCACGCGCGAAGAGCACGCTGCCGCCGAAGCCCTGCCGAGCGAGGTCGGTCTCGCTCACCGTCCGGAGGCGGGCGCCCGCGCGCAGCGAGTGTTTTCCCAGGGTCCAGGAGGGCACGTTTTGCAGCTCCCAGCGGTGCTGGTCGTTGAAGGACGGCCCCACCTGGGCCCCGCCCCCGGTGAAGGCGTCCTGGACCTGCAGGGTGGGAATCGAGTCGTCGCCGTTCTTGGTCTGATGTTCGTTCCAGTAACGCAGGCGGGTCTCGCTCACCACCTTTCCAAGCACGGCCGTCTCCGTGAGCTGGAAGGTCTGCTGCCTTTGCGAGGTGCGGTAAGCGCGCGAGGGCA
>WNFI01244781.1_pt2 | contig 14781 bp, 14 predicted proteins | sample 5400471 | NCBI WGS metagenome assembly WNFI01 (sample SAMN13153348, study PRJNA577476) | soil metagenome | isolation source: 100 cm saprolite on Douglas fir-dominated hillslope | place: USA:California | collected 2013-09-17
CGCCTCGAACCGCCGGCACTCGCTTCGCGAGCAGCACTGATCGATCTCACGCACGGCACGCTGCGCCGCTACGGACGGGCGCAAGCCATCGTCGCTAGCCTTTCTCGACGCGGCCGGCCAGACGCACTGGTCGAAGCGTTGCTCTGGTGTGCGCTCTACGCGCTCGAATCGGGCCGTTACAGCGAACACACCGCGGTCGATGAATCGGTGAAGGCTTGCGGACTGATCGAACGCTGGCCGGTAAAGGGGTACGTCAACGCCGTGCTGCGCGGCTTTCTTCGGCAACGGAGCGCCCTCGAGGCACAAGTTACGAACGAGCCCGAGGCGCGCTACCAACATCCTGCCTGGTGGATCGACTTGCTGCACCGAGCCTATCCCACCGAATGGCAGGCGGCTCTCGCGTCGGGCAACACGCACCCGCCGATGGCGTTGCGCATAAACCGGCGACGCGTGGATATCGAGGCGTATCGCGCGCAACTGGCCGAGCACCATGTCTCCGCCCGTCGTCGCGAAGGCGAGGCGCTGCTTCTCGAGCGCCCTCTTCCGGTCGAGCGCCTGCCGGGCTTCTCCGCAGGAGATGTTTCGGTCCAGGATATCGGCGCGCAGCGTGCGGCTCACTGTCTTGAGCTCGCGTCCGGACAGCGCGTCCTCGATGCCTGTGCGGCACCGGGTGGCAAGACGGCCCACATGCTTGAGCTGGCCGACGTCGCCGTGACGGCGCTCGACGTCGACGCGGCGCGGGCTGCGCGCATCGGCCCGGCGTTGGACCGCCTTGGGCTGCGTGCGGATGTCCGGCACGCGGATGCGGCGCGGCCCGACGAGTGGTGGGATGGCCGCTCCTTCGATCGTATTCTGGCCGATGTGCCCTGTTCGGCGTCAGGCATCGCGCGCCGACGCCCGGACATCAAATGGCTGCGTCGCCCCAGCGACATTGCCGAGTTCACCCATCAGCAGCGCACGCTGTTGCGCGCGCTTTGGCGCGTGCTGGCACCGGGTGGTAAATTGCTCTATGCCACGTGCTCCATATTCCCCGAGGAGAACGACGCCGTTGTGGCAACGTTCGTCGAAAGTGAAACGGGTGCGCGGCAGCTTCCACTGCCCGATGGCGCACGGGCGCAATGGCTGCCGGACGACGAGCACGACGGCTTCTATTACGCACTGATCGAAAAGCGGGCGTGAGGTGACGGCGCTGCGCGCCATCGCAATCCTCGCCGAGCTCACGCGGCGTCGCTGGTACTGGTTCGACGACACCGCCGCCTCCAAGCGCCTGCACCTGCGCTTGTCCTACCATGCGCTCTCGCGGCAATACCGTCTTTCCACCGGGCTGCTGCAGCAGAGCTTCGCCACGCTGGACGAAGCCTTGAACGTGCTCAAACGCATCCGCAACTGGCTGGTGGTCGATCGCACCGTGACGTTCGACGATGCGGATTACGAAGCGGCAGTGCGCATGCGCCTTGACCCGACCCTGCTGCCCAAACCATTCCAGCTGAGCGCGTTGACCAGCCGCGACTTGCAGCTCGACTCACCCTGGAAGCGTTTCATCGTGCATTCACCGCGCCAGCTCCCGGCGCCCGTCGAGAGTCGCGAGCCGCGGATGGGCGATCGATGAAGCTCCTGCTGATCATCGGCAGCGCGGTAGCGGCCGTGGGGCTTTTCCTGCTGGCGACGGCAAGCAGCGATACGACCTTCTTCGCGCAGCAGTACCCCCTGCTTCTCGCGCTCAATGCCGCCCTCGCTGCGTTGCTCGCCGGCGTGGTGGGTTACCAGCTGCTCGTCATGGCACGCCGTTACCGCGCCCGCGTTTTCGGTACGCGGCTCACGCTACGCCTCTTCCTGCGCTTTGCGGCACTCGCCGTGCTGCCCGGGCTCATCGTCTACGCCGTGTCCGTGCAGTTCATCACGCGCTCGATCGAATCGTGGTTCGACGTCAAGGTGGACGCCGCGCTCGAAGGCGGCATCAACCTCGGGCAGCAAGCCATCGACCAGATGCTTGTCGAGTTGCAGGCCAAGGCGCGCGCCATGGCGCTGGACCTTGCCGACACGCGCGGCGCACAGCTCGTCCCGCAGCTCGAGCGGCTGCGCCTCCAGGCCGGGGTGCAGGAAGCGCTCGTGCTTGGCGGGAACGGAAGGCTGCAGGCGAGCGCGTCGGAGGAAATGTCCAAGCTCGTCCCGCAATTGCCGGCCCCCGCGCTCCTTCGCACCGCGCGCCTGCAGCGCGGCTATACGACGGTGGATACGCTCGCGGGCGGAGCACTCGGCCTGCGCACCATCGTGCCGATCGAATCCCTGACGCTGGCAGGCGAGCCGCGCTTCCTGCAGCTGCGCGCTCCCGTTCCGGCCAGCCTCGGCCGCAACGCGGAAGCAGTCGAAGCGGCGTATCGCGACTATCGCGAGCTCGCCCTGGCACGCGAGGGCCTCAAGCGCATTTACGTCGTGACCTTGAGCTTTGCTCTTCTGATGGCCTTATTCGTCGCGGTGGCGGTAGCGGTGACGCAATCCAATCTGCTCGCGGCGCCGCTCGCCACGCTCGCCCAGGCGATGCAGGGCGTGGCGCGCGGCGATTTCTCGCGGCAGGCGCCCGTCACCAGCCGAGACGAGCTCGGCGTGCTCACCGAATCGTTCAACTCCATGACGCGCCAGCTCGACGAGGCGCGGCGCATTCTGGACACCAACCGGGCGGCCCTCGAAGCCGCGAAGGCGCGCCTCGAGAACATCCTGGCCAACCTCTCGGCCGGGGTTCTGGTTTTCGATCACCAGCTGCGGCTTTCGATCTCGAACCACGGCGCCGGCGCGATCCTCGGGCCCGAGCTCGATTCGTTCGCCGACCTCATGCGCACGCATTTCGCCGAACACGGCGAGAAGCCGTGGCAGCTCGAACTGCAGCTCAAGGGCACCGCGAAAACGGTGCATGCGCGCGGCGCACGCCTGCCGCAATCGACCGGCGGCGGCTACGTGCTGGTCGTGGACGACATCACCCAGCTCATCCATGCCCAGCGTGCGACTGCCTGGGCGGAGGTGGCCCGGCGTCTCGCCCATGAAATCAAGAACCCGCTGACGCCCATTCAACTCTCGGCGGAACGCCTGGAAATGAAGCTTGGCGACCGGCTTTCCGCCGGCGATGCGGAGACCCTGCGGCGTTCGACCAGCACGATCGTCAGCCAGGTGATGGCGCTCAAGGCAATGGTCGATGATTTTCGCGACTATGCGCGCTTACCGGCGCCGCAGCCGACCCGCCTGGACCTCAACACGCTGGTGGGGGAGGTGCTCGCGCTGTACGAGAATTCGCGCGTGCCGATCGCCAAGCGCCTCGCGCCGGCATTGCCGCCCGTATGGGCCGATGGCGCGCAGATCCGCCAAGTGATCCATAACCTCGTGCAGAATGCCCAGGACGCGCTCGAGAATGTGCGCGGCAATGCCCGTTCGCCGGCGATCGAAGTGCGCACCGAACTCGCCGACGACGGCGTGCGGCTCGCCGTTTCGGATAACGGCGCCGGATTTCCTGAGGAGCTGATGGCCCGAATTTTCGAGCCTTACGTCACGACCAAGCCGCGCGGCACCGGGCTGGGGCTCGCGATCGTGAAGAAAATCATCGACGAGCACCATGGCAGCGTGGCAATAGAAAGCCAACCCACGCGCGGTGCGTCGGTGACCGTGTTGCTGCCGCTCGCGAAGGCCGCCTAGCGATGGCACAGATCCTCGTCGTCGACGACGAAGTAGGCATCCGCGAGCTACTCTCCGAGATCTTGGCCGATGAGGGGCACCAGGTCGCGCTCGCCGAGAGCGCAGGCGATGCGCGGCGCATCCGCGAGCGCGCCCGCCCGGACCTCGTGCTGCTCGACATCTGGATGCCCGATACCGATGGCATCACGCTCCTCAAGGAATGGGCCGCCAGCGGCCAGCTCACGATGCCCGTAGTGATGATGTCGGGCCACGCCACGATCGAAACTGCGGTCGAGGCCACGCGCATCGGCGCCCTCGACTTCCTCGAAAAACCGATCGCGCTGCAAAGGCTGCTCGCCACCGTCAAGCGAGCGTTGCGCAACCCGGAAGCGACCCCGGCGCCCCAGCTGACTCTCGCGGCGGTCGGGCGCTCGGGCGCCCTGGCGGACGCGAAAAAGCGCCTCGGGCAGCTCGCGCAGCTCGCCGCGCCGCTCATGCTGCGCGGTGAGCGCGGCGTGCGCGCCGAGCTCTTTGCGCGCCTGCTCGTGCCGAGCGGTGCGCCGTTCGTTGCCGGCGCCGAGATGCTCGCCGAGCCGCCCTCGGAGCTCCTCGCCAAGGCGGCGGGCGGCGTGCTGTTTCTGGCAGATCTGAGCAGGCTGGAGCGTGCCGAGCAGCGCCACCTGCCGAGCTCACGCTCAAGCTGCCCGCCGTGCGCGAGTTCGCCGAAGACGTGCCCGACCTCGCCTCGCTCATGCTGGCGCAACTCGTGGAGGCGCGTGCCTGCCCGCAGCGCCGGCTTGCCATCGCGGCGTTGAATGCGCTGCGCCACCATTCCTGGCCCGGCAACCTGGCCGAGCTGGAGAGCGTCGTGAAGGATCTTGCCTTTACGACGCTCGAGGAGGAAATTCAGCTGCATGACGTGGAGCGCGTGCTCGCCGCGCGCGGCTCGCCCGGCCCGCTGCCGGAGATTGCCCTCGACCGGCCGTATCGCGAGGCGCGTGAAGCCTTCGAGCGGGTGTACTTCGAGAATCTCCTGGCGCGCGAGCACGGCAGCATGTCGCGCGTTGCCGAGCGCTCGGGTCTCGAGCGCACGCACCTCTACCGCAAGCTCAAGGCACTTGGCCTGCCGGTAGGGCGCCGCGAGGAGTAATCAGCCGGTTTTCTTGGCGGGCTTCTTCGCCCGCTGCGGCCGCGTCTTGCCGTAGCTACCGCGATAGATCTTGCCGCGGCGCGTGCGTTTGTCACCTTTTCCCATGCGGCAATTATAGCGATGCGCCGAGCGCTGCCGGTTGCGGCTCGTAGGCCAGGACGGGCGCGAGCCATTTTTCCGCCTCGGCCGTCGATATGCCGCTGCGCCGCGCGTAGTCCTCGAGCTGATCGCGGCCGATCTTGCCCACGGCGAAATAGCTCGCCTGCGGATGAGAGAGATAAAACCCGGCGACGGCGGAAGCGGGCAGCATCGCGAACGATTCGGTAAGGCGCATGCCGGCGTTGCGCTCGGCATCGAGCAGAAGAAAGAGGGCGGCTTTCGCCCGGTGGTCCGGGCAGGCCGGATACCCGGGCGCCGGGCGGATGCCGCGATAACCTTCGCCAATCAGCGCCGCCTTCGACAGCTGCTCGTCGGCCGCGTAACCCCAGAATTCCCGCCGCACGCGCTCGTGCAGGCGCTCGGCAAACGCTTCTGCGATCCGATCGGCCAGCACCTTCAGCATGATCGCGCTGTAGTCGTCGTGATCCGCCTCGAACCGCCGTACGCGCTCGTCAATCCCGCCTGCGGACACGGCAAAGGCGCCGATCCAGTCGGCCACGCCGTTCGCCTTAGGAGCGATGAAGTCGCCAAGGCAGAGGTTCGCGCGCCCCTGCGGCTTTTGGTTCTGCTGGCGCAGGTTGTGCCAGGTGGCGAGCAGCGTGCGGCGTTCCTCATCGGCGTAGATCTCGATGTCGTCGCCGTTCACCTGCGAGGCCGGGTAGAGGGCGAAGACTCCGTTCGCCTCGATCCAGCGCTCGCGTACCGCGCGCTCGAGCATTTCTTTTGCGTCGGCAAGAAGCTTTTTCGCTTCGGTGCCGACCACCGGATCTTCCAGGATGCGCGGATACGGGCCCGAGAGCTCCCACGCCTGGAAAAAGGGGCCCCAGTCGATGTAGTCGATGAGCTCCGCCACCGGGTAGGCACGCAGCGCGGTGACGCCCGTCTTGCGCGGCCGGGGCGGCGAGTAGCGCTTCCAGTCCGTGGGCTGGCCGAGCCGCCGCGCTTCGCTGATCGGGTGAAGCGGCCCCGGGCCAGCCTTCTGGCTGTGCTGGACCCGGATCTTTTCGTAATCGGCGCGCACCTGCGCGACGTAGGATTCGCGCGAATCGGATAGCAATCCCTGAACAGCCGGCACGCTGCGCGAGGCGTCGGGCACGTAAACGACCGGTCCCGAATAGTTGGGCGCAATCTTGACGGCCGTGTGGGCGCGCGAAGTGGTCGCGCCGCCGATGAGCAGCGGCAGCACATAGCCGCCGCGTTCCATTTCGCGCGCGACGTGCGCCATCTCCTCGAGCGAAGGTGTGATGAGGCCGGAGAGTCCAACGACGTCGGCTTTTTCGCGCTGTGCGGTTTCCAGGATGGTCTGCGCCGGCACCATTACGCCGAGGTTCACCACGTCGTAGTTGTTGCATTGGAGCACGACGGCAACGATGTTCTTGCCGATGTCGTGGACGTCGCCCTTTACCGTGGCAAGCACGATGCGTCCCTTGGCCCGCGCCGCCTCGCCCGAACGTGCTTTCTCGGCCTCGATGTACGGCACGAGGTGGGCCACCGCTTGCTTCATGACGCGCGCCGATTTCACTACCTGCGGCAGGAACATTTTGCCGGCGCCGAACAGGTCTCCAACCACGTTCATCCCGTCCATCAGCGGCCCCTCGATCACCTGGATCGGCCGCGGAAACTTGAGCCGCGCTTCCTCGGTGTCGGCGACGACATAGGTCGCGATGCCGTTCACCAGCGCGTGCGACAGGCGTTCTTCCACGGTGCCGGCGCGCCAGGCCTGGTCCTTGCCCGCTTCCTTGACGGTGCCTTTCACGCGCCCGGCGAACTCGACCAGGCGCTCGGTGGCGTCGGGTCGGCGGTTGAAGATCACGTCTTCCACCCGCTCGCGCAGCTCGGGGTCGATCTCCTGGTAGACGCCGAGCTGGCCAGCGTTGACGATGCCCATCGACATGCCGGCACTGATCGCGTGGTAGAGGAACGCGGTGTGCATCGCTTCGCGCACCGGATCGTTGCCGCGGAACGAGAAGGACAGGTTCGATACGCCGCCGGAGACTTTCGCCTGCGGCAGCTCGGCGCGGATCCAGCGCACCGCTTCGATGAAATCGATGCCGTAGCGGGCGTGCTCTTCGAGGCCGGTCGCCACGGCGAAGATGTTCGGGTCAAAGACGATGTCCTCGGCAGCGAAACCATTTGCGGTGAGGAGATCGTAGGCGCGGCGGCAGACCGCGGTGCGCCGCTCCAGCGTGTCTGCCTGGCCCTGCTCATCGAAGGCCATCACCACCACGGCGGCGCCGTAGCGGCGCGCGAGCTTCGCGTGGTGCAGGAAGGCGGCCTCGCCCTCCTTGAGCGAGATCGAATTGACGATCGGCTTGCCCTGCACGCACTTCAGCCCGGCTTCGATCACGCTCCACTTCGAGCTGTCGAGCATTAGCGGCACGCGCGCGATGTCGGGCTCGGCGGCGACCAGGCTCAGGAAGGTGGTCATCGCCTTCTCCGAGTCGAGCATCGCCTCGTCCATATTGACGTCGATCACCTGCGCGCCGTTTTCCACCTGCTGGCGAGCGACCGAGAGAGCGCCCGCGTAGTCGCCGGCGAGGATGAGACGTGCGAACGCTTTCGATCCGGTGACGTTGGTGCGCTCGCCGACGTTGACGAAGAGCGAGCGCTCATCGACGTTGAATGGCTCGAGACCCGCGAGACGCAGCGCCGGCGCGCGCTGCGCCGGCCGCCGTGGCGCCACGCCACGCAGCGATTCGCCGATGGCGGCGATGTGCTCGGGTGTCGTGCCGCAGCAGCCGCCCGCGATGTTGATCCAGCCGCTGCGCGCCCATTCGCCCAGCTGCACCGAGTTGTAGAACGCTTCCGCCGTCTGCCCTGACAGCGTGCGCCCGGAGGCGTCGGTGATGGTGCCCGAGATGATGACTGGAAGTGGCGCGCCCCGGCGCTCGAAGGCGTCGTCGATGGCGAAGAGCGCGGCCTTGGCGTTGAGGGTGTCGAACACTGTTTCGACTAGCAGCAAGTCAACCCCGCCCTCGAGCAACCCCTCGACGGCTTCGGCATACGCGGCGACCAAGCCGTCGAAGTTGATGGAGCGAAAGCCGGGATCGTTGACGTCGGGTGAGATCGAGGCAGTCTTATTTGTGGGCCCGAGCACCCCGGCGACGAAGCGCGGCTGCTGCGGCGTCTTCGCCTGCCACCCGCGCGCGGCGTCGACGGCGAGCTCGGCCGCCGCGCGGTTCAGCTCACGGGCAAGCGGTTGCATCGCGTAGTCGGCAAGCGCGATGGCGGTCGAATTGAAGGTGTTGGTCTCGATGATGTCCGCGCCGGCTTGCAGGTACTGCGCGTGGATGTCGCGCACCAGGCGCGGCTGCGTCAGCGAAAGGAGATCGTTATGGCCGCGCAGCTCGCGCGGCCAGTCGCGAAAGCGAGCGCCTCGATAATCCTCTTCGGCCAGCCGCGCGCGCTGGATCATCGTGCCCATGGCGCCGTCGAGCAGCAGGATTCTTTCCGCGAGGAGCTTGTCGAGCAGCATCGTTTCCCAAACAAAAAGCCCGTTCAGCTTTGGGCAGAAACGGGCCTCTGCGACGCGTCTCTTTAGCGGAATTTGTAACGCGCCCGCAAGCTGAACATCAAATCGGCGCGAGAGTGGGAGTCTGCCCACTTCGCCCGAGGGTGTCAACGCCAGTGCTTATAATCGCCCGCGCCGATGGAGCAATTGCTGGCCAACGTTTTTCCCTGCCAGGTGCACTGGGGCGATTGCGATCCCGCCGGCATCATCTTCTACCCGACCTACTTCCGCTGGATGGACGCCGCGAGCTGGGCCTTGTTCGAGAAAGTCGGCTACGACCCGAAGCGCATGCGCGAGGAGCATCGCGCGATGCCGCTCGTCTCCGCCGACTGCCAGTTCTTAGCGCCGGCGAGGCATGGCGACCGCTGCGAGGTGCGCTCGCGCATCGCGCGCTTCGGCGGCAAGTCGTTCGTCGTCGCGCACGACATCGTGCGCGCGGACGGCACCGAGCTCGCGAAGGGCAGCGAGACGCGGGTGTGGGGTGTCTACGAGAGCGGGCCGGGCTCGCCGATGAAGGGCGAGACGATTACCGACGCTCTGAAGGCGTTCTTCCGCGAGCGCTAGCGGGCTCAGGGAGCGGAGAGGCTCTTCTCCAGCCGGTCCAGCGCTTCCATCGCCGGCAGGCACTGCGCGACGCTCGCGTTGGGCTCGCGCTTGTCGCGGATCGCGGCGAAAAATTCGCGGTCCTGCAGCTCGATACCGTTCATCGAGACGTCGACCTTCGACACGTCGATCTTGTTTTCCTTGCCGTCGAACAGATCGTCGTAGCGCGCGATGTAAGTGCCGTTGTCGCAGATGTAGCGAAAGAATGTTCCGAGCGGGCCATCGTTGTTGAACGATAGCGCCAGCGAGCATACCGTCCCCGATGGAGTGGTCATCTGGACGCTCATGTCCATGGCGATGCCGAGCTTCGGGTGCATCGGTCCCTGCACCGCGCGCGCCTGGGCGATGGGCTCGCGCGCCTGGTAGGAAAAGAGATCGACGGTGTGACAGGCGTGATGCCATAGCAGGTGGTCGGTCCAGCTGCGCGGCTTGCCTGCCGCGTTCATGTTGGTGCGGCGGAAAAAGAAGGTTTGCACGACGAGATGCTGGAGCTTGAGCTCGCCGGCAAGGATCCTGTTCCGCACCCACTGGTGGCTTGGGTTGAAGCGGCGCGTATGCCCGGCCATCGCGACCAGACCGGTCTCCTTCTGCACCTTCACGATCTCGCGCGAGTCGGCCAGGGTATCGGCCATCGGGATCTCGACCTGCACATTCTTGCCGGCGCGCAGGCACTGGATTGCCTGCCGCGCGTGCATCTGCGTCGGCGTGGCGAGAATCACGGCCTCGACCCCGGGCTGCTTCAGGCTCTCGGCGAGATCGCTCGTCCAGTGCGGGATGTTGAACTTGCGGGCGACTTCCTTAGTCGCCTCGGCATTACCGCCGACGAGAGAAGCCACTTCGACACCCTTGATGTTGGCAATGCCCTCGAGGTGCTTCTGGCCGAAAGCGCCCTGGCCTGCCACGCAAACTTTCATTTGAGATTCTCCAAGATAAGGTGCCCGACCGCGGTGTTCGAGGCGGGCACGTGGTAGAAACGGTGCACTTCCCTGACCTTCGCGTCGAGCGTGCCGCGCATGATGAGCCACATCACGAGCTCGATGCCCTCTGAACCCGTCTCGCGCAACAGCTCGAGGTGCGTGATCCTCGCCAGTTTGTTCGGGCTCTTTGTCATCAGCTCGAGGAACTTGCGGTCGTACTCGCTGTTGATCAGCCCTGCACGCGGCCCCTGCAGCTGGTGCGACATGCCGCCGGTACCGAACACGACGACGCGCAGGTTCTTCGGGTAGGAGCGGATGGCCTTCCGGAGCGCCTTGCCGAGCTGGTAGCAGCGGTGCGCAGTGGGCGGCGGATACACCACCACGTTGACCGGCAGCGGGATCACCTTACAGGGCCATTCCTTCGGCTGACCGTACATCAGGGAGAGCGGCACCGTCAGCCCGTGATCGACGTCCATCTTATTGACGATCGTCAAATCGAACTCGTCCAGGATCACCGACTGCGCGATGTGCGCCGCGAGCTCGGGGTGGCCGATGACCTTTGGCACCGGCCGCGGGCCCCAGCCTTCGTCGGCGATCGGGAACTCGGCGGCGCAGCCGAGCGCGAAGGTGGGGATGATGTCGAGCGAGAACGCGGAAGCGTGGTCGTTGTAGACGAGCAGGATGACGTCCGGCTTCGCCTTGCGGATCCATTGCTTGGAAAACTCGTAGCCGTCGAATACCTTCTTCCAGTAGGGTTCGCCGCTCTTGCCATTGTCGAGCGCCGCGCCGATCGCCGGCACGTGCGAGGTGGTCACCCCGCCGATGATCCTAGCCATGCGAATCTGCCCGCGTCTTCGACGCCTTCGCGCCTTTCTTCGCCCATTCGCGGCGGTAGCGGTTGCCCCTCACCGGTCGCCCACCTTGCAGCATCATCTGCGCGTATTCCTCCTGGGTCTTGCCGGTCATGATCGCGGCGACGTACTGGAACGATCTCTGATCGCTGAAGAAAAGCTTGGCGAGGAAGTAGATGTTGCCGCCGAGGGCGATCATCCGGTTCCAGTCGCGCGCGAGCACCGCCTGCTTCTGCTGCTCAGTCATCGGCCAGCGGTCGAGGTACGCGCGCTCATTCGCCTTGAAGGCGGCGCGATTCTCTGCCTTCATCAGCGACATGCAAAACATGTTCAGGTGGTAGCCCTGCCGCGCACGCTGAGCGTCGAACACCGTCGTGCCGGGGATGTCGTCGTAGTCGTGCGGGCTGCCCAAAGGCTCTACTCTACGTCGGGTTGTTTCGAGGGCTGCGCGCGATCGAACGCCTCGAGCTGCATGCAGTGGTCGAAGATGCGCATCGTCTTCGGATAGGGCGCCAGGTCGCTGTTGTAGCGCTTGGCGTTGAAAATCTGCGGCACGAGGCAACAGTCGGCCAGGGTCGGCGCGTCGCCGTGACAGAACTGGCCGCTGCCCTCAGCGAGGTCTGCCTCGAGCTTGGCGAGCCCGTCGGCGATCCAGTGCCGGTACCAGGTGTCGATCTGTTCCTGGCTCTGGCCAAGGGCACGCTTCAGATGCTGCAGCACCCGCAGGTTATTGAGCGGATGGATCTCGCTCGCGACGAGATACGCGAGCGAACGCACGCGCGCGCGTGCCAGCGCCTCCTTCGGCAGCAGCGGCGGCGTGGGATTTTTTTCCTCGAGCCACTCGATGATGGCGAGCGACTGCGTGAGCCGCTTGCCGTCATCGAGCTCGAGCGTTGGCAGCAGCGCCTGCGGATTGACCGAGGCGTACTGCGGTTGCCGGTGCTCTCCCTTGGCGAGATGTACGAACACCGGCTCGTACTTCATGCCCTTCAGGTTGAGCGCGATGCGGACCCGGAACGCAGCCGAGCTGCGGAAGTACGTGTAAAGCTTCACAACGCCGGCGCGATCTTCACCTTGAGTTCGGTGACGCCGTCGATGGCCGCGAGCAGCTCGTCCCCCGGCTTGACCGGACCGACGCCAGCGGGCGTGCCCGTATAGATAAGGTCGCCCGGCTCGAGCGTGTAGTGCTCCGACAGGAAGGCGATCTGCTCGGGCACCGACCAGATCATGTCGCCCAGGTCGGCGCGTTGCCGCTGCTTGCCGTTGACGTTGAGCCAGATGGCGCCTTTGGAAGGATGGCCGATCTTCGATGCCGGGATGAGCTCGCTGCACGGCGCCGCTTCATCGAAATTCTTGCCGAAGTCCCACGGACGCCCATGGTCCTTGCCCCATTGCTGCAGGTCGCGCCGCGTCATATCGAGCCCGACGGCGTAGCCGAAGATGTGATCGTTCGCCCGCTTTACGTCGATGCGGCGGCCGCCCTTGTGCAGCGCGACGACCAGCTCGGTCTCGTAGTGGTAGTTGGAGCTCTTCGCCGGATAATGCACCTCGCCGCCGCGCGCGACGAGGGCGAACTCGCTCTTCAGGAAGAAGAACGGCGTCTCGCGGCCGTCACCGCCCATCTCTTTCTGGTGCTCGGCGTAATTGCGCCCGACGCAGAAGATGCGCCGCACGGGAAATTGGTCCTTGCTGCCCGCGACGGGAAGCGCAGGCGGTGTCCACAGGGGGATCGCGTAAGCCATGGATTCCTCGAAAAGCCGCAATTTTATTCCGTGTACGATGCGTTTAGCCCCTACGAAGCACGACAAATTGAAGCGCGCGCGCGGAGAACTGAAGGCAGGCGTCCTGCCCGAGCTGATTGGCTACCGGCTGCGCGTTGCGCAGCAGGCCGTGTTCCGGGACTTTGCTTCGCAGGTGGGCGAACTCTCGCCCGGTCGGGCCGGCATTATGTTGCTCATCGAGGCGAACCCCGGCGTGCGCCACGAGCGCCGCGTCGCGGCGCGGCTCACCGATGCCGAGCGTGCGCAGCTGCTCTTCCTGCTTGGAAAACTCACGGCATAAAAAAAGGGCGCCGAAGCGCCCTTTTCTGGACTGACTGCCCCTTACATGCGATACGCCGCTTCGCCGTGGGCGCTGGTATCGAGACCCTCGCGCTCGTCCTCCTCGCTCACGCGCAGGCCGATCGTCCAGTCGACCAGTTTGTAGGCGATTGCCGCCACGATGCCGGACCAGAGGAACGTCACGACAACGCCCTTGAACTGGATCCAGAGCTGGGCGCCCATGCCAGGATAGCCGACCTTGCCGGTGACCCAGTCCTCGACCAGGCCGGGCCCGAGGAGCGAAGGATCATTGAAGATCCCGGTGAGCAGCGCACCGAGGATTCCGCCGATGGCGTGTACGCCGAACACATCGAGCGAGTCATCCGTACCCAGCATCTTCTTCAGGCCGCTGACACCCCATAGGCAAACGAACCCGGCGGCGAAGCCGATGATGAACGCGCCCGGGATGCCGACGTTGCCGGCGGCCGGCGTGATCGCGACCAGCCCTGCGACCGCACCGGAGGCTGCGCCGAGCATCGAGGGCTTGCCCTTGAAGATCGCTTCACCGGTGATCCAGGCCAGCACCGCGCAGGCCGTCGCGAGGTAGGTGTTAATGAACGCGAGTGCCGCGGTGCCATTCGCTTCGAGCGCCGACCCGGCGTTGAAGCCGAACCAGCCGGTCCAGAGAAGCGCAGCGCCGATCATCGTCAGCGTCAGGTTGTGAGGCGGCATGGCTTCCTTGCCGTAACCCACGCGTTTGCCGATGAGGTACGCGCCAACGAGTCCCGCGACGCCCGAATTGATGTGCACGACCGTGCCGCCGGCAAAGTCGAGCGCGCCCCACTGCCAGATCAGGCCGGCCTTGCTGTTCATCTCGTCGACCACTTTGGCGGTGGTGTAGACATCCGGGCCCATCCAGAACCAGACCATGTGCGCGATCGGCGCGTAGCTGAACGTGAACCAGAGCACGATGAACGCGAGCACTGCCGAGAACTTGGCGCGCTCGGCGATCGCGCCCAGGATCAGGCAGCAGGTGATCGCGGCGAACGTGGCCTGGAAGGCGACGAACACCAGCTCGGGAATGACGACGCCCTTGGAGAAGGTCGCGGCCATCGCGAACTCGCCTTTCTTCGGATCGAACGTGCCGTTGAGGAACAGGCGATCGAAGCCGCCGAAGTAGGCGTTGCCCTCGGTGAAGGCCAGGCTGTAGCCGTAAATGCACCACAGCACGGTCACCAGCGAGAACACCACGAACACCTGCATCAGCATCGCCAGCGCGTTCTTCGCGCGCACCATGCCGCCATAGAAGAGTGCGAGCGCCGGGACGCTCATCATCAGCACGAGCGCAGTCGAGGTCAACATCCACGCCACATCGCCCTTGTTCGGCACCGGTGCGGGCTTCGCCTCCTCCTTTTTCGCCTCGGGTGCCGCTGCGGGCTTGGCTTCTGCTGCAGCCTTCTCCGGCGCTGTCGCTGGCTTGTCCTGCGCGAGCGTCACGCCGGCAAAAGCGAGCGACAACGCGAACACCATCCACGCACACAGTTTCTTCATCGCTTTCTCCTTTGTAGCTACCAAAAAACGGGGCCGGTCGAACCGGCCCCGTCACTTCCGTCAAGAAAATCTGATCAGTAGTTGTAGGCCTTTTCGCCGTGGTCGGCGAGGTCGAGGCCCTCTTCCTGCGCTTCGTCACTGGCGCGGATGCCGATCGTGAACTTCAGGATCAGCAAGATGACGAAGGCGACGCCTCCCGACCAGACCAATGTGATGGCGATGTCCCAGAGCTGCGAAACGATCTGCGCCATGGCGTCAAAGTCACCCACCTTGTTGGCGACGTAGTCGTAGACGCCGGTGCCGCCGAACTTCGGATTGACGACCGTGCCGGTGCCCAGAG
>WNFI01371031.1_pt1 | contig 14781 bp, 17 predicted proteins | sample 5400471 | NCBI WGS metagenome assembly WNFI01 (sample SAMN13153348, study PRJNA577476) | soil metagenome | isolation source: 100 cm saprolite on Douglas fir-dominated hillslope | place: USA:California | collected 2013-09-17
GCCGGATGATTGGATGCCCGAAGCGTTACTGCGCAAGGGCATGCGATCCATAGCGCGCGCTAGAAAAACATCAGTCACCGGCTATGCGCCGCCCTTGGGCACGGAACCGCTGCGCCGCCTCCTCGCACTGCGCCTTGGGGACCAAGGCATTGAGGCGGCACCTGATCAGGTGCTTCTGACCGATTCCGGAACGCATGCAATCGATCTCGTCTGCCGATTCCTCATCGAGCCTGGCGATGTGGTGCTAGTCGATGACCCGAGCTATTTCAACTTTCATGCGCTGCTGCGGGCTCACCGAGCCCGGATCGTCGGCATTCCCTATACCTCGAGCGGTCCGGACATCACCGCCTTTGCACAGGCACTCGAGGAACATAGCCCGCGCTTCTACCTGATGAACTCAGCCATCCACAATCCAACCGGCGCGACTCTGTCGCCGGCCACCGCGCATCGCATCATGAAGCTTGCGGATGCACACGATCTCGTCGTGGTCGAGGACGACATTTTCGCCGACTTCGAGACCGAATTGGCGCCGCGTCTGACGGCGTTCGACGGGTTCGACCGGGTGATCCGTGTCGGCAGCTTCTCCAAGTCGGTGTCGAGTTCGATCAGGTGTGGCCACATCATCGCGAAACCCGAGTGGATTGCAGGACTCAGTGATCTGCGCATCGCCACCGGCATGTCGGGAAGCCCGTTGGCCGCGAAGCTTCTGCACCACACGCTCACCGACGGCGGCTTTCGTCGCCACATGGACCACGTGCGAGCCCGTCTGCGGGAAAAGATGCATCGAACGATCAAACGTCTGAAGGAAATCGGAGTGATTCCTTGGATCGAGCCCGCGGCCGGGTTGTTTTTATGGTGCAAGCTGCCTGACGCCATCGATGCCGCCAGCGTAACCCGACTCGCTCTTGCGGATGACGTCTTGTTCGCGCCCGGCAATGTATTCAGCGTCTCGCAATCGGCCGGAAGTTTCATGCGCTTCAATGTCGCGATGATGGAGGATCTCAAAATCTTCCGTGTACTGCAAAGCGCAATGACTGCATGCGCCCGCACCAGGGTCCTTGAACTCCCGGTTGGCTCTTCGTCCCTCAATGAGTAGAGCCGTCTCGACACGCTATTGCGCCGTCGCGCGTCAAGCCAGAAGGCGTGGACCTGGACCTTCGCCGGCAAGGCGATCACCCGGATTGCGCAGTGGGCAGACCTTGAGCGTGAGACAACCGCACCCAATGCATTTGTCGAACCGATCGCGCAGCTGAATCAGTCCGCGGATACAAGGAAGAGAGTCTGAGTCGGATGATCTTCTTCGGAACGGCATCGCTTCGGTACGCGATCCAACACATTGCCGGCGACAAAGCCGGCGTTCGCCGCTGGCCGGGCACATGGCGGAATTTCGCGCGCAAGAAACTTCGTGCCCACCCTGCGTGCGGATGGTTGCCTATCGTTTAGCTTCCCAAGGATTCACGACCTCAGCAGTTAGGTCTGCAAAGTGTTTGACGTTTCTGGTTGCCAGCGTCGCACGGCGGGCGATTACAATTCCGGCGATCTGCGTGTCGCGCATGTCGACGGTTCGGCCATTGCGTTGTCTTTCGGCCGCGAGGCCCGCTGCAACTTCCGCTGCCGAGCGGTCAAAATCCAATACCCGCTCCTCCAAATCCTCGGCCAGCAGTTGCTCGAACGCCATTTCGAGCGCTTGCCGACGTCGACCGTTCGGCAGCAGCGCTAGGCCGAGACGCGCTTCAAAGAGCGTAATGCTTGTTATCCAAACAGACTCGGCCGGCTGTTGATCCAGCCACTCGATAACCGACGGCTCCGGAACCTTCTGCATCAGCGCCGAGAGAACGTTAGTGTCGAGGATGATCAAGGTTTGAATTCAGCCGATCGTGGTGCTTGGCCGTGAAACTCCGGCAGATCAGTGGACAAGCCGGCGTTTGTAAACCGTGCCGCAATGCGGGAGCCGAGAGAAGTAATCGGCCGATCCGACTCCTTGACCGCGTTCCGAAGGATGTGTCGGATTTCCTCCTCCATACTGCGTCCATGACGCTCAGCGCGTCGCTTCAGCCGCGCCTTGACCTCCTCTTCTAAGTCACGAACAACGAATTGCGCCATCGGGTATTCCTTGCGTACAATATAATTGATATCACGATATCAATTATTTGCTGGTTTTTCAACGGGCGCTACCAGCACTATCGAAGACCAAGCGAGACCTCGTCCAATTTCTTGGGCGCCGAACGCCAACGACACCGCTTACGCCCACCTTCACTCACTTGGGCGTAATATCCAATTTCAGTAATCCAATTTCAGCAGTCCCCTGAGCACCGTGGATCAAAGCCCCGCCGGGACAGACTGCTGACGTCGTCCTCTCGGCAGGAGGAACGTTTATGCATTCCGCAATTGGCCGGATTCTGTACGGTAATTTGAAATGGGCCTTAGTGCTCTTCTTTCTAACGAGTGGTCAAGTGCATGCCCAGTCCGCACCGACTTGGACGCGGGCGGTGAGTTTCGGAGGCAGCGGGTCAGACAGCGGTTCCGCCGTCAAGGTCGATACGCACGGCAACCGATACGTGACCGGTGGTTTTTCCTCAAAAGCAAAGTTCGGCGATAGGGTGCTCGATTCGGCCGGCGGCACTGACATCTTCCTTGCGAAATTTGGGCGTTCCGGTGAGCTGCGCTGGCTGCTCCAGGCTGGTGGGCCCGGAGATGATGTCGGGAACGATATCGCCTTTGATCTGGCGCAGAATATCTATGTAGCCGGCTCGTTTACCGACAGTGCGACGTTCCGTTCCGTCCACGGTCCGGCCATAACGGTGACGGGCGTAGGAGAGACCATCTTTCTGGCGAAATACGACCCTTCAGGCCAACTCGCCTGGGTGCAAACGGGTACCGTATCGTTCATCGCGGACAACGAGGGTTTCGGGGTGGCCGTTGAGCCGGTCACGGGAACGGTGTTTATCACCGGCAGGACCCAGGGGGACACGACGTTCTCGTCGTCTGACGGTACCGAACACACGGTTCCGGGAGTAGGCACCTGGCATATGTACCTGGTCAAGTACGATATCAACGGCAACTTTCAGTGGGGCCAGTCGAATGAAGCCTCGCCCAACTGCATACCGCACAAGGTCGCCGTTGACGCACACAACAACGCTTATGTAACCGGCTGGCTCGAGGGCACAACCACGTTCCACAGCAACGACGGCCACGATCTAACCATCACGGGCTTGAGCCAACCCGTTCAAACCTTTCCCGACTTTCCCGATGACGCTTTTATCGTAAAGTACGATGCCGAAGGCAACGCAAAGTGGGGCAATCTGATCGGCGGCTACAAAGGCATCGGGACCGACATCGCCGTGAGCCGCGACGGCCAGATCAGTATCACTGGCTTCATCGGAAACCTCGGCGGCGGAACGCCTTCGCAGGTCGAGACCATCGCCACGTCACAGCCGGGCGGCACGAATATCAACCTCGGTGGAGGTCAGTTGACCAACCCGTATAACAAGGACGCATTCCTTGCAACCTACGACAGCGCAGGGGTGTTGCTCAACGCGCGCCGGTTCGGCGGGATGCAGGATGACGGTGGCAGTGGAATCGCCTATGACCACGAGGACAACCTATATGTGGCTGGGGTATTTCAGGGCACGATCAACGTCGAGGGCCAAACTCTGACAGGGGAGAAGCCCTTCAACCTCTTTGTCCTCAAGTTTCGCGGACGAAGCCGAGAGGAACAAAGGAAGCCGGCCGCGTCCGCAGCAGGTGGACTGGCCTGGGTTAAGAAGGCAGATGGGCCCGGCCAAGATCAATTTGAGTTCAATCCCCGGATGGGCGTGACCGCGAGAGGCACAGTCCTGGTAACTGGCGTGTATCGAAACATTGCTCAGGATGCCGAGGATGTCGCCTCAGGTCGGTGAATCCAGGCGGGACTCGAATGAGCCATGCTTCTGATTAAAGACACACCACGGGACGTCAAGGTCAACCCTGGCGGCAAGTTGCCCGTATCGCTCGCTCGTTCGGCCGGTGAGCTGCCAATCTTCTACAACCGCCATCCGTCGGCGGACGTGAACGCTTACATCGAAGGCAAGCGCAAACCGCTGTTCGCGTTCGGTCATGGCTTGAGCTAGACCACTTGGTGAGAGGCCAAAACCAGCAGTTTGCTAAACTGCCGAGCGTGATTGCTCCGTCCGTTCGACTCGGACAACTTCCGCCACTTTGGAGATTGAAGCAGTCAGGGACTGCACCCGCTTGGAAAGCGGTGAGTGTCCTCGCGGGCATGTGATTCGATTTCACCGATCTCCGCCACATTGGAAGATGAAACAGTCGGGGACTGTAACCGCCTCGAAAGCGTGTTGTACCTTCACGGGTATGGTCATCGTGCGATCCGCCTTCCGCCAATCATGGAAAGTGAAGTAGCCAGGGTGCTATCACTGTTTTGAAAACAGAGGGACTCCGCAAGGGGTTGGCAATCCGTCACTTCCGCATCCATTTCTTCCGGCACGTCCAATTGTCGCCGGTCAGTACGCCGCATCGTCAGGCCCAAAGGCACTCAACCCCAGCCGCCGCTGCGATCTGCGGATCGCGGGTGATTAACGGAAGGTCAAGTGCGACGGCGGTCGCGGCGATCAAGCGGTCACCGCGTTCCGCAATCGCAAAGAGCCGTTGGGCAACGCAGACAATTTCAGCTGTCAATTCCGCTTCGTGGTATTTGCCGCTGGCAAACGCAACCCGTGCCCACTCTTCAAATGGTAACGCCAGCGTGACACGATCCCTGTGGCAGACCTCGCCGAGCTCCGCCAGAACGAGAGCCGGAATATAAATTGCACACTTGCCTTCGTCGGCGTTGTCGAACTGCTTCCGAGCGTGCTTGCCCAGTCGCTTGCGGTTGCCATCGATGGCCCAGATGAGCGCGTGCGTATCCGTGACAGCGAGCGGCGGTGCCTTAGGGTCCATGGAATTATTTGCCGAACGATACCAACTTCTTCTCCCACAGCGCGTTCGCATCGCGTCGAATGTCGGCGAGGGGATCGTCAACTCCGTCGGCGATCCGCCCGCTCCCAATCAGCTTGAAGTCCGACGCCGGATTCGCCTTGCCGGACTCAATGTCCCGCAATCGCTTAGCCGCCGCTTCCAGCTCGTTGAGATACGACTCGCCGACCAGCACGGCGTGGTTCTCGCTGCCACGGCTGGTAATGACCACCTTTCGGCCGCGGTGGCCGGTGACGGTCTGGAACAAAGCAAAGAATTTCTGACGAGCGGTGGAGATGGTAAGAATAGGAGGCGCCATGGTTTTCCCCAACATGTACAAGACATGCGTACATGATGAGTGATTCCGCGCCGCGAAGCAAACCAAAGGCAAATTGTCTTCCTTTGTCACTTTCACACGCCGCGTTTCAAATACCGGAACAGGACCGGGTGATGGGCTTGCAGCGTCTTGCGGAGCACCAGCTCGTCCTCGCTGCGGTTGCCCCGGCGCGCATCGATCCACCGATGCACCGTGCGATAGGCCTCCTCGGCCGGTGTGTCGCTGGTGGCCAGATCGATGCCGAGCTGCCGATTGAGACCGGGCTCGCGCAGCAGCAACCAGGCGGGAAAATCGGCGGCGGTGAGCACGGGTTCCGCAGCGGCGCCGCCGGGCGACAGCTCTTCTTCGGAATCGACGAACCGCCGCCACAGCGCGCTGATGCCGGTGTCGGGTTGCCGGCGATTGTCGAGCGCGGCGGCGGCCTGGTCCGGCGCGCGCCAGCACACGTGGAACCAGGCCTGCAGCGCGTCGCTGCGGCGCTGTTGATAAAAGCTGCTTTGCGCGAGGCGCAGGCATAGCGGCACGTGCAGCCACCATTGTGGTTCACGGCGTACGGCGTCACTAGCGCCGGGCCAATCCTGCGCCTGCACGAGGGCGAAACTGCGGTGCAGGTTCGGTTCGGCGATCGAGAAGGCCTGGCTGTCCAGCGCGTCGGCGAGTTGCCGCCACAGCGGCGCAAGCAGGTCTCGCGCCTCCCAACCCAACAGGCGCTTGGCGGCCGGCGTGATGTCCAGCAGAAACTCCAGTTCCTGCCGTGGATCGTCGATGGGGCGGTCCAGGTGCCCGAGCGCGGCCATCAACCGGTCGAACGCGGCGAGCTCCGCGTGGTTGGGCGCCAGTGCGTACAGCCGGTCCAATTGCCGTTGGGTGTCGCGCATGTTGCGGGCGGATAGCGAACGCACGATGCCGTTGGTCAGCACCACCACGGGATTGTCGAAGAATAGATCCAGTTGCGGAGCGGTCTGCGCCGGCACGTAGCGGCTCCCAATGAGCCGGTGCAGTTGCGCGTCGGCGCTGATCCGCAACGGTTCGCCGTGATCGACTGCTCCCGCGATCCAGGCGTAAAAGGTCTGGGGTGTTTCGACGAGGCCGATGCTGCGTGCGTAGCCGGTGGCGGACTCGAGCTGCGCGCGGATCTTCTCCGGGCTGCCCATGAGCACTTCGTCGAGAGAATCGATTTCCCGGCGGCGCCAGCCTTCGTAGTCACCGTGGATCAGGCGCCCGGAATCCAGGAGGAACTCGAGGGGAACGAAGGCGCCTTGTTCGAGGATTTGCGTGTCGATCTGCGTTTGCAGTGCGGTATCGATGGTCATGATGCGAACAAGGCTTCCAGGTCGGCCGAGGTCAGCTGCGAGGGCGATGCGTTCCCTTCTGTGTACAGCTGCGTCACCAGCGCGTGTTTGTCGGCCTGCAGTTGCATGATTTTCTCTTCGACCGTGCCCTGGGCGATGAGCTTGTACACGAATACCGGTTTGTCCTGGCCGATGCGGTGCGCGCGGTCGGTGGCCTGTGCTTCGACGGCGGGATTCCACCAGGGGTCGTAGTGAATAATGGTATCCGCGGCGGTGAGATTCAAACCGGTGCCGCCAGCTTTGAGGCTGATGAGAAACAGCGGTACGCCGCCAGTTTGAAAGTGCCCCACCACGTCGCTGCGTTGCCGCGTCTCGCCAGTCAGCAGGCAGTAGGGAATGGACAGTTCGTTCACCCGCGTTTCGATGAGGCTCAGCATGGACGTGAATTGCGAGAACAGCAGAATGCGCCGGCCCTCGGCGATCAGCTCAGGCAGCGCGGTCGACAGCCAGTCGAGCTTGGCCGAGGGAATGAGCTCTGTTGGCGCATCCGCATCGACCAGCCGGGGGTCACAGCAGGCTTGACGCAACTTGAGCAGGGCGTTGAGCACGGTGAGGTGGCTACGAGCCAGGCCCTGCCGCTCGATGGCTTCGCGCACTCGCCGGTGCTGGCCCAGACGGATGCCGTCGTAGAAGTCCCGCTGTCTTTCATCGAGTTCGATGGCCTCGACTATTTGCACTTTCGGCGGCAGATCTCGTGCCACCGCATCCTTGGTGCGCCTCAACAGGAAGGGTTGCACGCGGCGGCTGAGCGCCGCGGCGCGCTTCGTGTCGCCGCCGTTTTCGATGGGCGCGCGGTACAGCCGTTGAAATTGCCGTCGCTCGCCGAGCAGGGCGGGCTGCACGAAATTGAACAGCGACCACAGTTCGCCGAGATGATTCTCCATGGGAGTTCCGGTCAGGCACACCCGGTGCTCGGCGCGCAGTGACTGCGCCACTTGCGTTATTTTGGCCTGCGGATTTTTAATGGTCTGCGCCTCGTCGAGGATGACGAAACTGAAGTCGCGCTCCAGCAGGATATCGCTGTCCACCAGCAACAGCGGATAGCCGATGAGGATGACGTCGGCTGCGCCGATGGACGCGAACCGCTCCTTGCGCTTTGCACCGTGCAGGACCAACAGCGTGAGCTCGGGCGCGAAGCGGCGGATCTCCTGCTGCCAATTGCCGAGCACACTGACCGGCGCCACGATCAGCGAGGGCTTGCGCAAGCGACCCTGCTGCTTCTCGATGACGAGATGCGCCAGCGTCTGCACGGTCTTTCCCAACCCCATGTCGTCGGCGAGGATGCCGCCCAGGCCGTGGCGGCGCAGAAACTGCAGCCAGCCGAGGCCGTATTCCTGATAGGGCCGCAATGTCGTTGGAAAATGCGCCGGGGCGGCCAGCGGTTCGATGTGGGAAAAACCCTTGACCGCGTCGATGAGGCTGAGCAGCGTCGGATCATCGGATTGCAACGCGGGCGCGCTCGGCTCGAGCGCGAATTGCGCGAGCCGGCCAGCTTGAGTGGCCGGCAGAGTCAACGCGTGGTGCTCGTTCAAACCATCCCGATCGCACAATTCCACCAGCGTGTCGGCGATGCGCTGAATGCGTGCCAGCGGCACCGGTAGATAGCGTCCGTCCTCCAGGCGTACCAGCAGGTGTTCGGCGGTGAGCAGGCTGAGGGCATCGTGTTGCCCGGCCGACTCTCGTCCCGCGCCCTGCAGATAACTGACCAACGCCGGCAGCAAGTTGACGGCCTGGCCGTCCACCCTGACGCCGAGCCGCAGATCGAACCATTCGCGCGAGGAGTTCGTGCCCCGCGGACGATGCGGCGTCGTTTGTAAATCCGCGTACCAATCCTCCGCCGCGGCGATCCGGTAGGGAAAGTCCGGATCGACGGTTATTTGCCACCCCAGGGTTTGCAGGGCTGGCACGCCGTTCATCATGAACGCGAGCCACGCTGCGCCATTCCGCGGCGCGTTCAGGAAGCGCTGCAGCTGCGCGCGCAATTGGCGCTCAACGTCGAGGTCGCGCGTAATTTCATGGACCACCTCGCCGTCCCATTGGCGTACCGAGTCCGCGGTGCGCAGCGTGCCGCTGTCCACGGCCACGTCGTTATAGACAAAATGCAGAATCGCCTGCTGGGCGGCGCTGAGCACCAGCTGGGCTCGCAGTGAGGACAGCGCTCGCCGCTGCAGTGTCAGGCTGCGTAGTCGGGGGAAGCGGCTAGCGCGGGAGTCGCTGGCGAGGTCCGCGTTGATGGTCGGAACCAGTGCCGGGTCGACGGCCGGTCGAGTCCAATACTGGCGCAGCAGATCCAAGGGGTATGGAAGCTCGAGCGGGCCGCAGCTGCCGGATGCCGCGATGTACACCGCGGGCTCGAAATCCAACAATAAATCGAGTGCTTCGGGAGTGTCACAACTCAACTGCTGATCACCATTCGGCAGGACCTGCCATGCGAAGCGCACTTCCCGCGCGGCACTCGCGCGCAGCGCTTTATGCCAAAGCGGGGTTGCACCTTGACGTGGCGGTAACTCTTGAAGGGACGCCGTGCCGTCAGCCGAAGCCGCACCCGGGAGCGAGCGCCAGAAGGCGCGTCCCGTGGCGAGTGCTCGCTGCAGCAGGTCGAATCCGGCTGCGCCCGTCAGTTCCCACGGACTGTCGAATTGTCGCGACGTGAGCGCCTCGATGATGTCCCGGTCGAACACGTCGACGTAACGGGGATAGTCCCGACTCCCATCGGAGGTTCGTGGGGCGAATGGGCAAGCTCCGGTTTGAACGTGCTCGTTGGCCATCAAGGTCTGGGTCACCCACGTGGAAAGCCGGAGTCCTCGGCCGGCGGTGGGTTCGATGAGGTAGCAGAGCGCCTGTCGCAGGGGCGCGCTTCGCTCCGCGGCATGCATCGGCGGTGGTGGCAAAGGAACCGTGCCTCTGAGATGATTGTCCGCGGGTGCGCCCAAGAGTTTGCCCGCGGTCATCACCACTGCCGCAACGTGTACGCACGGACTGCGCTCGCCGCAACTGCACTCACCCTCGAAGGTCAGGGCATCGGTGCGTTGATACTGAACATAGACGCGCTGGCGGTCGCCAGCGATCCCGGTCACTACGCGGCCGCCTTGTAGGACGCGCACGTCGGACACGCCGCCGAGGTCGATCAGCTGCTGTGCCGCACGGTGCAGAGGGGCGTCGAAGATCTGTGGCAGGTGAGCGAGGGGAGTGGCATCACTGGATGCGTCAATGTCTATTGGCATTGGCGAATTCTATTTCACTTCGGCGAGCGCATTGCAATCCAATCACGGTCTGCAGCGCGCATTCAACAACATCGACAATCAAATCCACGCCTTCTGCCAGGAGCAACAACTGTCGCATAAAACTTGACTCATTCCCAACAGATTTTAAGCATCAAGCATTCCTAGGGGCGCCGCGCGGCCACTGTGCTGGTGGGAATCAGTATATTTTGTTGTAGCGGACCCCCGCTACCAAACTTAATTGCATGGGAACCGGCAGCTCTCAAAAGGCCTGCCATGGCGTGGTTTTGCTCGGTGTAGAACCGGATTTCCTGCTCGTCCGCCTCAAACGTCATCGCGCCCACGAGTGACCGGATCTCCTCACGGGATCGGGTGATATCGCCTGCCGCCAGCGTTTCCTCGAGTTGATCGACCATTTTGCAGTACATCGCCGGCAAGCCAGGAATCAGCCGCTCGATGTCTAGGGCGGGCGCTTCCTCGGCGGCGCGGGCTTGTTCGAGCCGCTCGAGCTCCGCCTCAGCTTCCTGCAACCGGAGCCCCAGCGCCTGGGAGGGCCTCATCATACCGCTGGCGATCGCGTCCGTGATGTTTCCGATGGTCGCCTTGAGTTCAGCGACCCTGGCGCGGTTGTCCGTCGCCTTGGACTTCGGCTGACGCAGCGCCGCGCGAGCTCGGCGGCAGGCCTCCGCGATGACTGCCGGCGATCGCATCCGGTGCTTAATTCCCTTGAGCAGCTCCGCTTCCATCGGTTGTCGATAGAACTTCGCGTCGTTGCCGCATACCGCCGCGCCTCCGTTGACGTTCCCGGAACAGGCATAAAGATCGCGGCCGGCGATGACGTAGCTCGACCCGCAATAACTGCAGCGCAGGAGGCTTGAGAAGAGGTACTTCGGACCCGCGCCGGTGCGACCGGCCGCCGCGGCGGTCAACCCAGCCTTGACGCGTTTGGCTGCTTTTCCTGCCTGGCGTTCCTTTGCCCGAAGCCACAACGGGGATGGTGGGACTAGGTGGTTTGTTATTAATGCAATATCGGGTCGTGCATGTACCTGGACCGTCGCTGTGGATAATGTTGGTGGTTGCTGTCGTGTTTGCGATCTCCGTAACCGCATTTTGCATTTTCCGATGGAGATCTGAAGTGGCCAACGTGGGACGCGTTCGTCTTACCGTCAGGATCGTATTGCTTACTTTCCCCATGCTGCCACGGGCTCTCGTTGCTCTGGTGGTTATTGCACTGTTGTTTTCCAAATAGCTACGACGCGCTCACATCTTGTTGGACAATTACAGCCAAACGCCCCATGTATGTTTTAAGGTGGAATTTGCAACGGCGGTGAATGTCGGTGATGAGCTTTTGCGAATTTTGGAGAGCCACCTTCACACTCGATTTGAGTCAGTTCGACGGATAAAATGGGTGGTTCCGGATCCGGTGGGTCTTTGTTCTTCCAGCTGGGACGAAAAAGATGTTTACGGTGTTTTGTGATAGAAGCAGATATAAAGATGACGAATGGATTTTACTGGTTGCCCCTTTGGATGCTCCAAGTCTGGTGGATCGCCTGCGTGGACGCTCGCTCATGCATACCCGCGTGGCCAAGAAGCGGAAACCGATCGACGACCTAATCGACGCGCTGGTGTGGATACGTCGGAAGGCTAAGGAGAGAGCGGCAGGACGCAAGCGGCCAAGAGGGTTTTGACTTTGCCGTGCGTAGGCTCATGCTCGCAATCTTGGCAACGCGGAGGTATGGCAATGTCCGGAATGAACCAGGCAACGCATGACTACATCGTGTTCAAACTGGGTCAGGCCTTGCAGATGCTGTTACTGGCGCAGCGCGACACACCAGTGCGCAAGAACTATAAAAACTTCGAAATGGCAATCGGCATCGTGCACGGGGTGCAAAAGACGTTCGGTGATACCTGGGAGGCAACACGGGATGCGAACACGGCTATGCCTGAATTGGAGTCAGCCAGAGCGAAACTGACTCTAGTTCATGCGGGAGAGGCGGCGCCGAGCGTTGCTGCTGCGATCAAGCACATCGACGAAATCATCAATGCACTGAAGCGACATCTCGACGCACCGCCGAGTTGACGTGTCGACGTGATGCGGTGATCTGCGACGCGCGGAACATTTGGGGTTAATTCCCTTCTCGCATCACTGATACAGGCCACCTTCGGGTGGTCTTTTTGCCTCGAAGTGCGGCCTAATGCGGCCCGCTCCATGGCTTTATTCACGTCGTGTCGCCGATCGGTCTCATTGTGCTTTTGTCGGAATCGACCGCCCAGGAGAATCCGCCATTTAACATACCGTGGCATGCTGTGTGGCACCCATCGCAGTGCTCACACATGCTTGTCTGCGATGACTGTCTGCCTGTGGCACAGTTTCTGTCGATGATAGTGCGCGACATCTAATGTCGCGCACGTCAGCGAGGCACGAGATGCGCGACATCAAAACTCCGACTCGACTTGCGAAGGTGCTCCACCGTGCGGCGCGCCCGGAAACGGGCGCTGTCAAACCAGCAGCAACCGTACCGAAGAATGCGGAGAGAATCCACGGCCGTCACGCCGCGATCACCAATAATTGCAATAGTTGGCGCAGTTACAAGGAATGGGCGGAGAAAATTCGCGGCACGTGGGAAGAGAAAGACTAGGTTGTTCAGCACTTGGCCATTCGATCAATTTGACGCTTCCGCCCGAACCGTAGTAACAGCGTGTCATTGGCTAAAAAAGGGCTGTGCACCGGAAAGGGCAGACGGCGCACGTATTAACGTTGAATCCTATGTATAGTCGCTAAGTCGATCACCGAAACACCGTCATGATCAAATTACTGAAAGGGCTGTTTGGCAAGACTCCGCGCGAGTACCCCGCGAAGAAACCCACGCCAATCGCGAGGCCTAAGCGGTCGAACAACGGCGGCGATTTCCGGGCGGTCTCGCTCGCGCCGAGCATCAGGTGTTGTGCGGCCGCGAAGCACGCTACGGGAAGGCGCGTTTTGCTGGGCGAAGCACCGCGCCTGCCTTTAGAGGCCTGTACGATGCCGACGAATTGTTCGTGCAAGTTCCGCAAGGATGCCGACCGCCGCGACAGCGATCGACGCCTGCTCGGAGCGACAGAAACAAACCGCTGGTTCGCGGGACTCGAAAACCGCAAGCACGGAGGTCGGAGGTCGACGGCAAAGTGACTTGCGCGGTTGGAAGGCATCGACGAGAGTGGAGCTCTCGTGAGCTACGCCCGCCAGCATGTGGAGCACGCGGATGTCGGTTGGATGAATGAATGCATGGATCATCCCCCATTTCGCTAGAAGCAACGACGGTCAGATTCGGTGGAGCCGCGAACGCGCGGCGCGTTGTCTGCCTTTTCCTAGAGCTCTCTAAAGCCAGTCGGCCGTCTGAAAATCCCTAAATTGAGGAATAGGGCAACGCAAATCCGCCGTGAAAGTGCAACGATGTCCCACGTGGAATCGACTGTGCCATCTCAAGGGAGACCACGATGGAACTCTATCCATGTCCATTTTGCGGAGGGAAAGCAGTAGTCGGCGTTCGCGATAATCCTGGGCGCGACTGCCATTGGTTTTGGGTGTCGTGCAGTATCTGCAAGGTCGGTCAACCTCAATCGCGGTACACGGTTAAGGGGACCGCTGAGACCGATTGGAACGATCGATGCGACCAGCTTCTGGTGAATTTTCCAACAAGGGTCAAGACGCTCGGCAGCTAAGCAATTGGTTCGATTAGAGCGGCATCATTGTTCTTCGGCGTATTGACTCGCGTGCTGACCGGCCATGCGACCATCAGATCATCAGGATACGGCGTCAGCGCCTCCCACGCTTCTTTCGCCGGCATTTTTGCGTTTAGGTGGCTTACCGAACAGACCGCATGATGCGTTTCGTGTAGCAATTACGTTCCCGCAACATGTAGGGAGCGGAATAATGAACTTCGACACTTCGCCACGAGTTCCAATTTTCGCAGTACCGCATGTGTACCTTTCTGACAGCGCAATCGAAATTGCCAAGCAGATGGCCAGAGAGGGCAGCGTGCGCTCAGTGGTCCAACCGTGGCAGTCGTATTTGCCGGAGGACTGCCTGAACACGATGGTCAAATTGCGCTGGGACCGGACTGTCTGATTCAGTAACTGCGGTTGCTGCCCGGTCCCGTCTCCGCCATCCTTGGGGGGCTTGAGCAAGCGCTCCGTCACCGCGCGATCCCGATGTGCAGGCGATAAACGAATGAAACACAACTGTCGGCAGTCGGCGACGGAAGTCAAGTGCATGATGTAAGTCTTTGGCGACAACAACATTCAAAAGATGCGCACATGAAACACAACTGTCGGCAGTCGGCGACGGAAGTCAAGTGCATGATGTAAGTCTTTGGCGACAACAACATTCAAAAGATGCGCACCGACGAACAGACCGCGAAATTACGTGAACCAGTTCCGGGCCGCGCAGTGCCGCGCCTGCTTTCATAGTTGCATTACATAACGGATGGGGACAACCGGTTGCAAGCGACCGAGCACATCGTTCTCGAAGCGGAGACACGCGAAGTACCGCAGCTTCAATCGCAGCGCAGGGTGCACGCGTCCCTGCGGTGTCGCTCCAGGCTGCGGCGGCGAAGCCTGCATCTCTCCATCATCGACTATTACTACCTTGGGATCCGAGTGGGTCAGAGCGGAGCTGCCGCCCGGGAGTACGTGCTCGATCTGCGCTTTGTCGATCCCTCCTTTGCGTTGACGCGCCATATTCCATGGCGTTGCATCTGGACGGCGCTGGCGCTGACGGCGGCCACAGGCGCGGGCGCCATGTGGTATGCGGCGGAAACGGCCTCGCGACCGCGGCATCTTGATCTTGCTGCCGAGGTTTCCGCGACGCTGTTTGCCGGGGCGACGCTTGCGTATCTGGCGGTCGCGGTGCGGCTGGTCGAGACCGTCGCCTTACACAGCC
>WNFI01107406.1_pt1 | contig 14780 bp, 8 predicted proteins | sample 5400471 | NCBI WGS metagenome assembly WNFI01 (sample SAMN13153348, study PRJNA577476) | soil metagenome | isolation source: 100 cm saprolite on Douglas fir-dominated hillslope | place: USA:California | collected 2013-09-17
AGCGTCTTCCTTCAAGTCGTTGTATCGAAAGCGCGCAAACACACCGTGCTCGTGTGTGCAGCTTGCTCACTCGCGCTTCCGATACAACACTAAGACTTAACAGGACCAATCCCGCCGTGCAAGCTGGATAGCTTCCGGTTAGCCGAGCAGACAAGCATGGGTTCGCTGGAAACTCCTGGGTTTTCGCGTACTCGGCCTGGCTTTCTTCAGGATGAAGATGTCGGGCGTAAATTCAGAGACTGAGGAGGCAAAATGCCTGCATGGTCGGCGCAATTGCCATGTTTGCTCCCGTGTTAGTCTGAGTGGCATGCAGGCCGCCAAAATACTGATAATTTTGTGGGTGACCTGGGCCGCCAGTCTTTCCGCTCAGAGCGCTCGAAAACCAACATCACAACCTGATGTTTTTCTGGTGACCATTGATACTCTGCGCGCCGACCACGTTCATTGTTATGGCTACGAGCCTATTCAAACCCCGGCGCTGGACAGCCTCGCCAAAGATGGCGTCCGTTTCGCGCAAGCATTCACACCAAGCCCGATTACCAACACTTCGCACACTTCCATCCTCACTGGACTGTTGCCCAGCACCCATGGTGTCAATGACTTCGCCGTGCGTCTTGCAAGCACTTACCCGGTTTGGGCCGATTTGCTGAAGAAGCAGGGCTACCACACCGGTGCATTTATTGGCTCCGTCATTCTCGACAGCCAGAACTTTGCGCCCGGACTGGATCGCGGCTTTGATTTCTACGATAACTTCCCCAAAATTGCGGACAGTAAATCGCGATGGGGGCGCCTGGAGCGTCGTGGCCGAGACGTGGCGCAACGCGCGGAAACTTGGTTAAGCGCCCATCCCGCGGGTCCACATTTTGTCTGGCTCCACTTTTACGATCCACACGATCCCTACGACCCGCCTCCACCGTTTTCGCAAGTCTATAAGGACCGTCTATACGACGGTGAAATCGCTTATGTGGATTCGGCGCTGGCAGATTTTTTGGCCTATTTGAAGAAAAAGGCCTGGTATGAAAATTCGATCGTGATCGTAGTAGGCGATCACGGCGAGGGACTGGGTGAGCATAACGAGGAAACGCACGGGATTTTTCTCTACGATTCGACCGTGCACGTTCCGTTGATCATCAAGCTCCGGGGTCAGAGACAGGCTGGCAGAGTGGTGGAGGCGCAAGTCAGTACCACGGATATATTGCCCACAGTGATCGAGCTCGTGAAGATCTCTCCGCCGAAGCGGCTCGATGGGGAGTCGCTGATTCCGTATCTTGCGCTCGCGGGTACACCCGAAACTGCCGGCCGCACCGTTTTCGGCGAGACCGAATACCCCCTGCGTTTTGGCTGGGCGCCTTTGCGCTCGGTACGGGGCGAAGGATTCAAGTTTATCGAAGCGCCTCGATCGGAGTTCTACGACTTGCGCTCCGACCCGCGGGAACTGACAAATAACTACGCGCCGTGGGACGCAACTGTACAAAAGTCTCGCGCCATGCTATCGGACTTGAGGAGTAAGATGCCTCCTCGATCGCCCTCTGACGGGTCGGTTAGCCAAAGCACGATCGACGAGCTAAAGGCCCTGGGATACTTGGGCCGCGCGGATGCTGGCAGCACAACCAACGTGCCTGAACCCTCTCTGCTACCTGATCCCAAGGACAAGATCGAAGAACAGAACCTGCTACATAAAGCGATGATCGCGTCTGAGGACGGGCGCTCCAGCGAGGCGCGCGCTGCTTTGGAGAAAGTACTGGAGCTTGATCCCAAGACTCCAACAGCGCTGCGGCAACTTGGTGAGCTGGAGTTGCATGCGGGTGACTACGCAAAGGCCGCCGAGCATCTGAAACACGCACGTGAGATTCGTCCCGATGACGCGACGGCTGCATTCTACGAAGGCCAGGCCCTGCAAGGAGAGGGTGATCTAGCTGGTGCCCGCGGGGCGCTGGAAGCCAGTTTGAAACTTACTCCCGCACAGTTTCCGGCTCGTCTCCTGCTCGGCCATGTTTACTTGGGTTTGAAAAATCTGAAGGCAGCCGAAGACCAGTTCGAGGCTGCGCTTCTGTTGCAACCGCAGAACTTGGAAGCGCAACTCTGGCTGGCGAGAGCGCAGATTGCGTCCGGGAATTTTGTTGAGGCATTGCGACAGTTGGAACCGCTTTCCAAGTCGCAACCGAATAATGCGGAGGTCTTTGAATTGCTGGCGCAAGGCTATTCCGGGTTGGGCAAGAAAGAGGAGGCGGAACAGGCGGAGAGCCGAGCCAGAAGGCTGCGGAAAAACCAACAACCCTGAACAGGCAGTTCCTTTCTTGGTTACCATCCCGAAGAGTCTTACCCCTCGCTCACGATCCAAAAGGCCGCCGTAATACAAACGCGCCTTACTTTTGCGCGACCTTGTTCCCAGGTGTCTCAAAGACCCCGTCCAGGACGTGCCCACGCATCTGCTTTGGCGTTCGACACGATAGATGTGCAGAATCGTGCGCAGTGTCGTACACGGACGCTTCGAAACCCATGAGGCGCAGGCCGTGTTTGATTCCTGGTCCCTTGGCAAAGAACGAACCGGGAACATCATCGCCGTCGGCGAAGTCGTGCTTGGCAATCACCGGAGTCGTCTTCTCGTGATCCATGTGCGCAAGCGGATCCATCTCCTCGAACTCACGCAGCGGTTTGATGCTGTGGTCAGAAACGATGAAGACATAGGTGTTGTTGTCCACGTGTTTCAAGATTGTGCCCAGCACCTTGTCGAAAGCGATGTACTGGTTCGGGAAGGGATCTGTGCGCAGACTGTTTAGCTTGGGGTTGTAGCCCACATTGTAGGGCGCGATCGGATAGAGCCAGTGGCCAGTGCGGTCTTCGCAGGATTGCACCAGCCAGGTGAAGTCCGCCGGATGATTGGCTAACAGATAGTCGAACAGTTGAGTCTGCTGATCGCGGATCAGTTGAACCTTCTTCAGCCAGGCGTCAATGACCTCGGTCTCGTGGCCGTTCAACTGTTCCGCCGAGGGCATGCGCTCACAATCGATGTAAGAGTCGCCCACCCTGCTGACATGGCCTTTGTTGGGACAGGCCCAAAGCACAACCAACACGGTCCGCACTCGGTGTGCAACGAGCCAACCGCTTGCGCGGTTCAGGGCTTTCGGGGAGAATCTGTCCGGCCTATTCCTCAATATGATTCGGCGTAGGGTGACGGATGGCGGGACAGGACCTACAACGCCGGGAAATCTTGCGCATCATGGCGGTGGCTTCAGTCGCATCACACTTTCCGGGATTCACGAAATGGGTGTTTGCCTGCGCCCACGACGGGGCGGCGGGTGCCCAGACGGTCAAACCGGCGAAGTACACGCCGCAGTTCTGCACGGCACAGGAGTACAAGCTGGTCGAACGGCTAACGGAGCTGATCATCCCGAGTGACGGAACACCGGGTGCGCGCGAAGCCGGCGTGGCCGAATTTGTGGATTTCACGGTAGCGCACGACAGCGGAAAGCAATACAAGTTCCGCACCGGAATCACGTGGTTGAACGCGCACTCGGAGCGTCTGCTGGGTCATCCATTTGTGGAGCTTTCCGAAGCGGAGCAAATTTCGATTCTCGAGCCGCTCGCGTACAAGGCGAAGTACCGCGAAGGAGAGGAAGATGGCCGCGAGTTCTTCGGCAGCGCGAAGGAACTGACGGCCATGGGCTTCTATAGCAGCGAAATCGGGTATAAAGAAATGGATAATCCAGCACTGAAGTTCTACCAGAAATCTCCGGCATGTCCACATCCGGGCGATCCGGAGCACAAACATCTTCCGCCTCCCAAATGGTGAAAAGCCATGCGCAGTCAAGTCTATGACGTCATTGTGATTGGAACGGGGGCCGGCGGCGGCATGGCTATCAAGACGCTGTGCGAAGCAGGCTTGAAAGTGTGTGCCCTGAATGCCGGACGAAGACTCAATCCACAGAAGGACTTCCGCAATCATCGCATGCCCTGGGAGATCAAGTTCCGGGGATTCGGGGATCCCGGCAAGCCGTCCGATAACAATCCCGGGTTCGTGGACACCGAGTGGGGGCCCAACATCTGGGAACGCGAAGTCACGTTCACAACGGCGCCCGGGAGCAGGTGGATGTGGCCAAGGTGTTTTGCCGTCGGGGGAAAGACGAACTTTTGGGGGAGGTCGTCGGCACGATTCGGAGATATTGATTTACGCGCGGGGTCGCTCGAAGGCTTCGACGTGGACTGGCCCGTTACGTACGAACAGATTGCTCCTTATTACAGCCGAGTGGAGCGCATGATCGGCGTGTCCAGTTCGGTGCAGAACCGACCCAGCAACCCCGATGGGGAGTACCTGCCGCCCTTCAACTTTCGGTGCCTGGATCACATTCTTCAAAAGGGAGCGGAAAAAATTGGAGTGCCGTACCTGCACGACCGCATCGCGCAGCTTACGGAAAATCACGAGGGGTTCCCGCAGTGCCATTTCTGCGGGGCGTGTACGTCAGGATGCGACACCGGCTCGTTCTTTTCCTCGTCGTGGCGCTTTGTGCCAAAGGCGGAGGCCACGAAGAATCTCGAGCTGCGCACGGAAGCAATGGCCAAGAACATTTTGGTGGATGAGAACGGGATGGCCAAGGGCGTGGCATACATCGACCGCAAGACGAAACAGGAGATTGAGGTTTACGGCCGAGCCGTCGTGGTGGCGGCGTCGTGCGTAGAATCCACGCGGATTATGCTCAATTCAGAATCGCGGCACTGGCCGAATGGTATTGCTAACTCAAGCGGGCAGCTGGGGAAAAATCTCTGCGACCACCTCTACGGAGAGTCAGCGCGCGGGTATCTGCCGCAGTTGCTAGGGCAACCGAGTTTCCCCGACAGCGTCGGCGACAATACGATCGTATGGATGCCCCGCTGGCAGAATCTCAAGAACCCGCGGGAAGAAAAGTTTATTCGCGGGTATTCCGTGTATCCCGGCGGCGGCTGCTCGGAATATCCATGGTACGCGACTCAGGCAGAGGGATTTGGCTCAGCGTACAAGCGGGACGTTAAGCGGCGGTATCCCACTCCTGTAGGGTTCACGATTCAGGCCCCTTCGCTGCGAATGGACAGCAATTTCGTGGACATCGACCCGGAGGCTAAGGACAGCTACGGGATTCCCAAAGTACGCATTCATTTCCAGTGGGACGAAAACGTGTTGAAGATGTGGAAGCATTCGAAGGAAGTGTGTGCAGAGATCATTCGAAAAGCCGGCGGTGTGTACGAGGGATCGGCAAACGAACCCCTCATCCCCGGGTGGAGCTTGCATGAGACGGGGACATGCAGGATGGGCAATGATCCGAAACACGCGGTGACCAACGGCTTCGGGCAGACGCACGACGTCCAAAACCTTTACGTGTGCGACGCAAGCGTGTTTCTGAGCTGTACGGACAAGACGACAACCATCAGCATCATGGCATTTACGTTGCGGACGTGCGAACACATGATCGAAAATTTCCGCCGCGGAGACTACCAGCGCGCCTAGCCCTATTTGGCGTTCTACTTAGGGCTGGAATCGCTGATACGGACCCATGCAAAGACTACTCGCTGCAATCTTCGTATATGCCACGCTGGTTTGGCAGCCGCTGGTCGCTCAAACCGGCAAAGGCCGCTGCACACCTCCCGCAGGTGTTCCAGTTGGCACTGGCATTTATGATCTCAGCGTCGACGCTAAAGTGGAGGCACTTCTCCGCAAAATGACTCTCGAGGAGAAGGTGGGCCAGCTAGCGCAGTATTCCGCGGGTCAACCGACCGGCCCCGGCACTGGAAGAACGGACTACGAGGATATGATCGCCAAGGGACAAATCGGAGCCCTGCTCAATATCGCTACGGCGAAAGATACCAACGCACTCCAGCGCATCGCCGTTGAGAAGTCGCGATTGCATGTTCCGATCGTTTTTGGGCTGGATGTGGTCAACGGCTTCCGGACCGAATTCCCGATTCCACTGGGCCTGGCTTCAACCTGGGATACATCTCTGGTGGAACAAGTGGCCCGTGCTGCCGCTCGTGAAGCCTCGGCAAGCGGAATTCGCTGGACCTTTGCTCCCATGGTGGATATTGCGCGCGATGCCCGCTGGGGCCGCATGGCGGAGGGCGCAGGAGAGGATCCGTTCTTGGGGTCGGAGATGGCGGCAGCCTATGTGCGCGGCTATCAGGGGTCACGGCTTGATGGATCCGACAGCATCGCCGCCTGCGCGAAACATTTCGTTGGGTACGGAGCTGCTGAGGGCGGACGCGATTACAACACCACCGAAATCTCCGAGCATACACTTCGTCAGTACTATCTCCCCCCGTTTCATGCTGCGGTGAACGCCGGAGCCGCGACCATTATGAGCGCATTCAATGTGATCAACGGAGTGCCGGCTTCCGCAAATCCGTTTACCCTTCAGCAGGTTTTACGCAAGGAATGGGGATTCCGCGGTGTAGTTGACAGCGACTGGGAAGCGGTTGGGGAACTCATTCCTCATGGCATCGCCAACGATGGACCCACGGCCGTGCGCAAGGGTTTTCTTGCCGGCGTTGACATGGACATGACCAGCAGCCTGTATCACGATCATCTTGCTCAATTGGTCCGCTCGGGTCAGATTCCACAAGAGCGTCTGGACGAGTCCGTGCGCCGCGTATTGCGGCTCAAGTTCGCATTGGGTCTATTCGACCGCCCATACACCGATGAAACCCGCGAAGCAGCGGCTATGCTGCGGCCGGAGACCATCTCGCTGGCGCGAACCGCTGCCGAACGGTCTCTTGTATTGCTGAAAAATTCTCCGGGGGCGAATAATGCTCCGATCCTTCCCCTCTCAACCGACGTTCATGACATTGCCCTGATCGGGCCACTGGCCGACGACCCGCCCAACATGGAATTATTGGCCAAGCTGGGCCGGAACGAGGACCTGATCTCTTTTCGCGCCGCACTCTCCAAACATGTCGGCGAACAGCATCTGTTTCACGTTAAGGGCACTGGCATCACAGGCGGAAGCGAAGAAGACCTGGCTGCAGCTGTGGCCACCGCGGGAAAGGCAGACGTCGTAATGCTGGCTCTCGGCGAAGATACCGGGATGAGTGGCGAAGCCGCCTCGCGGTCAAAACTGGGATTACCCGGACGCCAGCAGGAACTGCTCGAGAAAGTCGTGGCCACGGGTAAGCCGGTGGTTCTGATTTTGTTTAGCGGACGCCCCCTCACGTTGCCGTGGGCGTTCGAGCATGTTCCCTCGGTGATGGCAGCCTGGTTCCCGGGCATCCAATCGGGGCCAGCCTTGGTGCGCACATTGTTTGGTGAGTCCAATCCCAGCGGGAGGCTGGTGGTGAGCTGGCCGCGCAGTGTTGGACAGGAGCCTCTCTACTACAATGCTTTGAGCACCGGCCGTCCTGTCGACAATGCCGACCCTACAAAGTCTTCCAGCGACGACAAATACTTATCGCGTTATATCGATGAGCAGAACAGTCCGCAATTTCCATTCGGCTACGGTCTTTCTTATTCCAGCTTGCGCTATGGCGCGACCGAACTCAGCAGGGTTCAACTGAAAGCTTCGAGTCTCAACGCCATGCTTAATGCAAGGAGCGTGCGCGAGACCGCTTTGACAGCAAGCGCGGAGGTTACGAATACCGGTTCACGCGCCGCAGAAGAAGTTGTTCAACTCTATGTGCGGCTCCAAGGAACGAGCGTGGCCCAGCCGGTGCGTGCCTTGAAGGGATTCCGGCGTATTGCGCTGGCTCCCGGCGAAACCAAGAAGGTGGCATTTGACTTGGGGCCCGATGCTTTTGCCATGTGGAACGATCGAAATCTGTTTGCTGCCGAACCCGCAAGGGTGAGCATCTGGATTAGCCCAGACTCGGCACACGGAACGGTGGGCGCAGTGGAAATCGTCCCGTAGGAAGAATCATGTCTCCCACCTGGCAAATCTTGCGTCGGAAAATATCGCACCTCCGGCTTTCATCACTGCTTTGCATCGCTACTTTTCTGCTTCCTGCTCTTGTCCAAGCAAACTCGGAATACTATCGCCACATTTATTTCGACAACAGTCTGAATTCCGATTTGTATTTCTACAGTTCAGGCCAGGCATCCTCGCCCAGTTCGCTTGAGCAGAAAAACTGGAAATTGCCGGTCGAGACGAAGATTTTCCTGACACCTCCCAATGCGCTTCGCCTCGAGTGGCAATCGCAAGCCGGGGGAGGATGGGAGGCGGAAGTGCGAGTCGTCAACTTTCGCAATCGCTTCCCGGCATTCTCGGGAGAAAACCTTTACATTTGGTGCTTTGCGCCACAAGCGATTTCGGCTGCTGACCTTCCCCTCATCGTTTTGTCCGATACCCGCGAGGGACTCCAAGTCGCCGAGTTGCCTGGAAGTTTTACTCGGCCACTCCCTCTTGGAAAATTCGCCGGCGACTTGCCCGCTGGACGTTGGGTTCAAGTCCGGATTCCGCTTGCCGAGTTCAGAACCGCATCCATTTACGCTTTTAAGCCGCAATACCTGCAAAACATTATTTTCCTTCAAGGACGGGCAGATGGCGTTCGACACACGCTCATCCTCGATGAAATCAGGGTGGACGACGGGTCAGCTCAAGACAAAGCGCCTAAGGACGCGCTTCCCACTCCCAAGAACGTTAAGGCAACCGGCTATGACCGGCACATTGAAGTCCAGTGGGACCCGGTGGATAGTCCCACCCTCGGCCGCTATGTGATTTACCGCTCACTTGATGGCAAGGCTTTTGAGCCGATCGGCATTCAGCTTCCCGATACGCATCGTTACACGGATTTTCTGGGGAAAGCCAGCGCGACGGCACAATATAAGGTCGCTGCCTCGGACCGCCAGTATCGCCAGTCTCCACTTTCGAATGCCGCAAGCGCATCCACGCGCGAATTCACCGACGACGAACTCCTTACCATGCTGCAGGCAGCCTGCTTCCGCTACTACTGGGAGGGCGCTGATCCGCATTCGGGTATGACCCGGGAGAGCATCCCCGGAGACGACCGCATCATTGCCACCGGCGCGAGCGGTTTTGGCGTCGCTGCCTTGATGATCGGAGTGGATCGTGGATTTATCACGCGCGAGCAAGGCGTGGAGCGCCTTACCAAGATTGTCGGTTTCCTTGAACATGCAGATCGCTACCGCGGCGCCTGGTCGCACTACATGGACGGAAGCACCGGAAAAACCATGCCTGTGTTTGGTATGTTCGATAACGGCGGCGACCTGGTAGAAACTTCTTTTCTGATGCAGGGACTTCTTGCCGCCCGCCAATATTTCCACTGTACAAATGAAAAGGAGCAGTCTCTCTACCGTCGGATCTCTCAGCTTTGGGAAACCGTTGAATGGGATTGGTACCGCCAGTCTATGCAGAGCAGTTTCTTATATTGGCACTGGTCGCGGGAGTGGGCCTGGCAAATTCACCATCCGCTCATCGGATTCAACGAGGTGATGATCACGTACCTGCTGGCCATGGCTTCGCCCACGCATGCCGTGCCCGCCGATCTCTATTACTCCGGATGGGCGGGACAATCGCAAAATGCGCTGGACTATCGCGCAGGCTGGTCGAGCTCGACCGACGGAGATCACTACGCAAATGGGCACACCTATTTCGGTATTAAACTTGACGTGGGTGTCGGTACGGGTGGACCGCTTTTCTTCACGCACTATTCCTACGTCGGCTTCGATCCGCACAGCTTGCACGACCGCTTTACATCCTCCTACTTCGACAACAACCGCAACATCGCGCTGATCAATCGCGCATACTCGATTGCCAATCCCAAGCACTTCGAGGGCTATGGCCCGAACGCCTGGGGACTGACGGCCAGCGATGGTCCGTCGGGCTACGTTCCACATGCGCCCGACAATGCAAGCGATCAAGGCACACTTACGCCTACCGGCGCATTGGCATCTTTCCCATACACACCGGAAGCCTCGATGGCAGCCTTCAAACACTACTATCGGGACCTCGGTTTCCAGCTCTGGGATATCTACGGACCGCGCGATGCATTTAATCCGGGCCAGAACTGGATTTCACCGATTTATATGGGACTGAACCAGGCCCCGATCACGGTCATGATCGAGAACTACCGGACCGGTCTGGTCTGGAAGAACTTCATGTCCAATCCGGAGATCGGGCAGATGCTGCAGAAGCTTGACGCCGCAACCAAGAAGCAACCGTAGTTCAGGCTTGGCTTGCCCGTCGCCCGAAACACGACGTCAGGGCAGGATATCTTACTGAGAAGCGCCACCCGCAACTTAACCTCTGGCAGCGTTGGGGGAGTCCGTAAGGCCCTTGGGTTTGTTCAAAAACAACGAAAGGACTATTTATGAAGAAGCTGTTCATACTGCGTGGCGGTCCATGTATGAGATTCGGCGCAAATATAGAGTCCACTTGGGGTGCGCATTACTTGACCAGCCACGCAGGTGTATGGCCTGTCCTTAATTTCCTGTACGGCGGCATTTTTGCCAAACCGATAGGCGATAAATTCGCCGCTGAACGCAGCCACCAACAAAATGAATACTTTGAATTGTTTGCTCATTTTTCTTCCCTTTCGGTGGTCGGGCATTCGGTGAATCTAGCATAGCGTCGGGCAGACAGCAGGATTAGGCTAGCCCATAGACCCTAATCTGCAACCTACTCCGCTCGCGTCAAGAGTGCCACCTCATCGACGGAGTTCTCCACCGACCACGGCGCGGTCATCTCCGAGAGCAAGCCCACGGTTGAGTGGTTCAAGGTTCAAGGGGTTCTTCTTTAAGCGTGCTGGGCCGGGTTGTGGGTCAGGTTTCCGGCCTGGGTGCTGCTGTACATATCCATTGATTCCGGCCCTTGCCTGTTACAAGGCAGCGCAAACCATCACCCACGAAAAATAGGAGAAAAGCTCAGCAGGCGCTGGGCTTTTCTCGCACTCTGGATCAGAGTTGGCAAAACTGAACTGCGGTTAAAATTCAATCCTCAGTGCCAACTGCCCGACACGGTTTCCGCCGGCGTCACCGAGGCGAGTGGCAAGAACCTTTCCAAATAGGCCTTTGCCGCTCGCTCCCCCCTCAGTCAGGTTGTTGCGAGGATCATCGAAGTTTGGGTGATTCAGGACATTGGTAAAGCTAGACTCGAACTTGAATGCGATCCGCTCCGTCGCGTGGAATCTCTTGCTGAGGCCGAGGTTCCAAGTAACAGTCCCCGGGCCAACGAGAGACCCGACACTTGCGTTGCCAAATCGGCCAATGACATTGCATTTGTTCGTGTCGATCACGACGGTGCCAGTGGCAAAGTCTTGTCCAGCGGTGCCGCCGGGACAGGCAAATACGTTCGGATTCCACCACTGTGTGCTTGTGTGGCCAACGTTATTGGGATTGCCAGCTAGATCAGGCCGGTTAAAGCCAAAATTGGCGTTTCCAGAGGAATCAAATTGCATGAAGGGAGTATCAAAGGGGCCAGTTTCCGCCAGGAAAATCGTGCTGAGCTGCCAGCCCCCCAATATTCCATCCACCACTCCATTGGCATTGCCAAGGAATCGACGACCCTTCCCAACAGGAAGCTCATCCACCAAAGTGGTGATCCAGCGATGTTTGCGGGTACCGCCGACATTGCCGTAGTCCCCCCGCAGGTTGAATCGATTCATCGTATCGCCCGTAATCTCCCCGTCAAAGCCGGAACGGGGCCACGATTCGGTGTCCGACAGGTTGCGCGCCCAAGTCCACGTCGATTGCAACGTTAGCCCGTGAGAATACTTATGGATGACTTCGGTCTGCATAGACTCATAGGTGCTGATGGCACCGGCGCAGCGGCACCGGACATGGCTCCAGGCTGGAAACGGTGCTGAGCCGCCCGGGAGGGGCTGATTGAGGTTCGGGCTCCAGGTGAGCTGATTCGCGCGGCTGGCAATATACGACACCCGCAGTGACGTATTACCATGAATTACCCGTTCGACCGACAGGTTCCACTCGATGCTGTATGGGTCCTTTTTGTCTTTCTGATTCGCGGTGAAGAATGACTGCGTGCCGAAGCCTGTGTTCGTAGGGTTGGGATTTAGGACGTCGGGGAACCGGAAGAACGAACAGTTGGGATCGGTGGCGATGGTACAAAAACCCGAATTCGCGAAATTCCCCTGGAAGCCGTCGTGGATACCTGCCACGGAGAAAAATACCGCCCCCAAAGTCGTGACGTCGTAAACACCGGCACCACCTCGAATCACCGTCTTATTGTCTGAAAACGGCCGGTACGCAAAACCGATGCGCGGAGTGAAGTTGGTGTAAACGTTGCGCAACGTTTTCGGCCAGCCTGCCTGTTGAGACGTCAGAAAGGGGGTGCAGGGAGCGGGACCGGGATTGGGATTGACATTGTTCGGTGAGTTGCAGGCGTTAACAGCCGCTGCCCACAGAGGCTGCGTTGCCGCCAGGGACCTGGGGTCCGAGGAAATGATCACTCGTCCCGTGACCGGAACGCTGGGATCAAAGTTGGTGAGGTTAATGGGGTCGTAGAGCGGCGGGATTCTCGAAATCCTCAGGCCAACGTTCAACGTCAGTTTTGGAGTGGCTTTGAACGTGTCAGCCGCGTAACCGTAATAGTGAGTGGTGCTGCCATCGATGTTTCTCGGTGGAGTGTGGGTGACGTACGTGTAGTAGGGAACTCCAAGCAAGAAGTCGGCAAAATTGTTCCCGGTGTACTGGCCATTAAAGAAGAAGTCTCCGTAGTCGTCCGCTGCCGACGAACCGGAGTACCAGGCAGTGATCAGGTGGAGCTTGCGGAGATCGAAGCCAAACTTCACTGTGTGCTTCCCCTTGATCCAGGTCAGGTTTTCATTGACCTGAAAATTGCGGGAAAGCTCCGGATTAGGCCGGGTGTGAACGATGTTGTCGATGGTACTCCTGGGTTCGAAGACAAAGTCGGGGAAACCTCCTGGAGGGAAAGGCCCCAGTTGCTGGGAATTGAGCCCCAGTTTCTGCATGAAGGCTGGCCCATCGAGCGGAAAGGCTCCGCCACTCTGCCTGCGGCTGATTCCTCCGCGCAGCTCATTGATCAGGGTCGGCGTGATGGTGTAGTTGTGCGCGAGAACGATCTGGTGGTCATGTTCGAAATTGGTTTGCGCGGGGAGGAGCAGACCGGAAGGGTTGACCAGCCTGATATTCTTGTAGCTCCATCGGCCGAAAATACTCTGCTTCGAGTTTAACGTGTGGTCGATGCGAATATCGAACTGATCAGAAAGGATAGGATTGGGAACGTTGACAGCGTAATTAAAATCGCCGCTCGCATTTGGCAACGGGTAAAAGTTCAGAATCGCGGCCGCTCTCGGATCGAAGCTACTCGTTGGGATCTTGTTACCCGGAAAGGGTGTTCCGTCGACATCATGGACTATGGTCCCGGGAAGAAGACTCGAGAAATCGCCATCCCGCATGGCCTGGCTGGGCACATTCTTTTGCTCGGCCCTCTGGGTCCTGTACCGCATGCCTTCGTAATCGCCAAAGAAGAAGGTGTGCTTCCCCCAAAGAGGTCCACCGAACGAACCCCCAAAATCATTTGCACTTTTGGCAGGCTTAACCACCTGGGGCACGGTCATTCGCGTAGCGTCCAGAGCCTTGTTCTGAAAATACTCAAATGCGGATCCATGGAACCTGTTTGTGCCGGACTTGCTGGTCGTCGTAATGTCCGCCGGGTTGCCATATTCCGCTCCGCCGCCCGACCCTTGTACCTTCATTTCTGCAATGCTTTCCGCGGAGATGAACATCTCTCTTTGGGGGCCAGCCGAACGGATATCTTCTGTGCTGATACCATCCATCGAATACTCAACCTGATTGGTCCCTGCCCCTTGGACCGTGATGTTGCCGTCTCCGTCGCCAGTGACGCCGGGGAGAAAAGCCAGCAGGTTATACGGGCTAGTGCTGCCGGCTCCGCGGTAATTGGCTGGAAGTTCGAGCACTTCGTTGCTGTCAAAACCGGAAGAGATCGTTTGAGACTCCGTATTGATAAGTTCAGGGTTGGCCACCACCGTGACCTGTTCCGCCGCGGTTCCCATAACCAGCTTCAAATCGACGCGGACGGTTTGACGGGCTATCAACAAAATGTCCTTAACCGTCACTTCCTTAAAGCCGCCGACTTGAGCCGTGACCGTGTATTGGCCGGCTTTCAAATTTTCGGCTTGGTAGTTTCCCTGGGCATCGCTCGTGACGTTATGTGAGATATTTTCGCCTTCGTTCGTAACCGTGATGGTCACGTTGGGCATCACAGCGCCGGAAGGGTCGGTAACCGTGCCGAGAATTGTTCCGAAGGTCGTCTGCCCCAGTCCGGGCGCCGCAAGACACACAGCACTCAGGGCTACGCTCAGCGCAAGGAGGAAAGGCCTGACTCTCATGGTTCTTCTCCTAATTCTTCGCAGCTATTCCGTCACCTTCCTGACCGTTGATAAGCGGTTTCAGAAACCGGTTTCTTTTGGCCACTTATTACATGCCTGGCGGCAAGCTTGTCAAGTTCTTTTTCTCTGGATCGCCGCTGCTGGAGCATGCTCGTGGCTTTTTGCCCGCCAGTCGTGATAGCTTCAACGGGGGCGTGACCAGCCATTGCAGAAAGCGCTTTCTTGCCTGGTTCTTCCTCCAAGTTCCAGAGTTACCGGCCAATGGTCCACAACCTGACATGCTCTGGGTAACTGGCCGCGCTGAGCGGCTCGCATTTACGAAAAGGAGAGACCATGGGCCACACCATGAGAGAGGTGGCCAAACGGGCGGGGGTTTCCCCGGCCACGGTGTCACGCGTACTAAACAAGACCCAATACATCTCGACGGAGATGGAACAGCGGGTCCTCGAGGTAGTCCGCCAGCTTAACTACTACAA
>WNFI01663507.1_pt1 | contig 14778 bp, 12 predicted proteins | sample 5400471 | NCBI WGS metagenome assembly WNFI01 (sample SAMN13153348, study PRJNA577476) | soil metagenome | isolation source: 100 cm saprolite on Douglas fir-dominated hillslope | place: USA:California | collected 2013-09-17
GATCCGGGCTAAAAAAGTCGCCATCATTGGCTACGGCTCGCAGGGTCATGCGCATGCGCTCAATCTCCGCGATAGCGGCGTTTCCGTCCGCGTCGGCCTCCACGAAGGGAGCGCCTCACGCGCCAAAGCGCAAGACGCCGGCTTGACGGTCAACTCTCCCGCGGAAGCCGCTGCCTGGGCTGACGTCATCATGATTCTCGTTCCGGACACCAAGCAGCCCAGGTTATATCGCGACGCCGTCGAGCCAAATCTAAAGCCCGGCAAGACTCTAATGTTCGCGCACGGCTTCAACATCCGCTTCGGGACGATCAAACCGCCTGCCGCCGCCGATGTTTCCATGATCGCTCCAAAAGCCCCGGGCCATCGCGTTCGCGAAGTCTTCACCGAAGGTGGCGGAACACCCGCGCTCCTCGCCGTCGAGCAGGATGCCAGCGGTACCGCGAAGGCGCTTGCCCTCGCTTACGCCAAGGCCCTCGGCTGCACACGCGCCGGCGTTCTCGAAACGACTTTCACCGAAGAAACTGAAACCGACCTCTTCGGCGAGCAGGCCGTACTTTGCGGCGGCGTAAGTGAATTGATCAAAGCGGGCTTCGAAACTCTCACGGAAGCCGGCTACCAGCCGGAGGTTGCCTACTTCGAATGCCTTCACGAGCTTAAGCTCATTGTTGATTTGATTTACCGCGGCGGCCTCAGCTACATGCGCTACTCCGTCAGTGACACTGCCGAACAGGGCGATTATTCGGCCGGACCTCGCATCATCACCAAGCAGACGCGCGAGGAGATGCGCAAGATTCTCGCGGAAATCCGCAATGGCAGTTTCGCTAAGGCGTGGATCGATGAAAATGAAAAGGGCTGCCCGAACTTCCTGGCTATGCGTCAGCGCGAGCAGCAACACGCCATCGAGCGACTCGGCCCCAAACTTCGCGCCATGATGCCCTTCCTGCAGCCCGTGATCGCCCCCGGCCTCGAGAGCAAAGCAGCAGCGTCGAAAAAATAATCTTCGATGCAGCGCCATGCGCTTGCAAAATCATCCGGCCGGCCCAGCAACGCGTACCGGCGGCTGGCATCCAGAAGCTTCTTTGAATTTTCTGATTCAGTGAAAGAAATCTGTGCGGACAGCCTGGTCGGCCCTGGCGAGCCAACGCAAACCTCTCAGCTCAGCTCAGTTTAGTCTTCCCCATCTCCGCCACGCGCCGCTCGTACGTCATCTCCACCAGGCCATGCTTTCCGTAATAGCGCAACACGATTTTATGTCCCGGCTTAATCTTCGCGCGAGTCTTGATCAGGGAATCGGAAAGCTCCACCCACTCACCGTTCACCAGATAACTGCCTTCCCAGCCGCGCAGTTCGAAACGCCCGTCATTCTTTAAAATCAGCGGCGCCGCCTTGCACGGGATCACCTTTCCGCGCACCTTCGCCTCAGCGCACTGGTAGCGTCCGGAAATATCCACGGTTTGCCCGTTGCTTTGCGTTGTGAGGAAAAGTACAAGGGCTGCAGTCGCGATGCACCGCGCCACGCTCAAGCCCACCTGGGAATACCCCATCGGTATCTCCACTTCCAGGTCGCTTAGCTGCGGGCGGCGGTCCCTGGCCATTAGTTTAGATGCATTTCACCATCCAACGATACCAACAGCAACATGTTTATTTACAATCGATTACAAACTGGCCCATCGGCCATAGACGCGCTTGGGCGTTAGACTTGCCCTTTCCGCCCGTCAACCTCACTCAAAGGGCAATTCCGCCACCGCTTGGCCATCCTTCCGCGGGTCGGAAGCCCCGTAATTCACTCCCGCACCGGAATCTCGCATCACGGCTTGCCCACCGCCCATAACGCTGGAAAATGTCCCTTTCAACTCAATCTTGTGGCCTCTGCTCGTCAACTCGTTCCGTACGTTCTGCCCGAAGCGGTTTTCCATCATCACGTCGCAACCACTGAACGTGTGCTTGCTGAACCGTGGCGCCTCCAGCGCCGCTTGAATATTCATTTTGAAGTCCACCAAGTTCGCAACGAACTGCGCGTGCGCCTGCGACTGATTCCAGCCCCCCATGATCCCGAACGCCACGCGAACATCTCCCTTTTGCGCAAACGCCGGAATGATGGTGTGCAGCGGCCTCTTTCTCCCCGCCAGCGCATTTGGAGAATTTGGATCCATGCTGAACAGTCCGCCGCGATTGTGCAACGCAAACCCCGTCCCGGCGGCAATGATGCCGGATCCAAAAGCTTCATAGTTGCTCTGGATCAGCGACACCATGTTTCCCTCGCGATCGACAACGCTCAAATACGTCGTGTCGTTCCCAACGGGGATTTCCCCAGCCGTCGCGTCGCAGTTCGCCTTGTCTGCGTCAATCAACTTCGCCCTTCCCGCCGTCCACTCTTTCGAAAGCAGCGTCGACACTGGCAATTTCTGTTTCCGCGGGTCACCGATGTATTTCGCCAGATCCGCGTACGCCAGCTTTTTCGCCTCGATCATGGCGTGCAGCGCTTTCGTCGAACCGAAGCCCCAATCCTTCTGCCCCAGAGGAAACTTCTCCATGATGTTCAGCATTTCCAAGGCCGCGATACCCTGCGCGTTGGGCGGCAGCTCGTAGATCGTCCAATCGCGATAGGTAGTCGAAATCGGCTCCACAAATTCGCTGGAGTATTCAGACAAATCCGGCGCGGTCATCGGTCCATTGTGCCGCTTCATCGAGTCCAGAATCTTTGCGGCAATTTCGCCTTTGTAAAATGACTCTCTGCCGTGCTGCGCGATCTGCTCTAGCGACCATGCCAGTTCGGGGTTGCGAAAGACTTCGCCCACTTTTGGCGCGCGGTCTCCCGGAAGATAGGTCTTCGCCGCTGTCTCGTCGGCTCGCAGATAATCCACCCCTGCCCCCCAATACGCCGCCGTCCATTCCGGCACGGGAAAACCATCCCGCGCGGTTCGAATCGCCGCCGCCAGATCATCCGCCAGCTTCTTTCTTCCGAATTTATCCGCCAGCTTTTGCCATCCATCCACTGCGCCCGGCACGGTGATCGCATTCACTCCCTGCTGCGGCATGCTGCGAATTCCCTGCTTCTGCAAATACTCGATCGTCAGTCCCTTTGGCGCCCATCCACTGGCATTCAATCCATATAGCTTGTTCGCTTTCGCGTCATAAACAATGGCGAACAAGTCTCCGCCTATGCCGTTCATCATCGGCTCCACCACGCCCATCATCGCGTTCGTCGCGATCGCCGCGTCCACGGCATTCCCGCCGCGCTCGAGTATCTTTGCCCCGGCCTGTGCCGCCAGCGGCGACTCCGCCGCAACGATCCCATTCCGCGAGATCACCATCGACCGCCCCTGCGAACGGTCCTGCGCCTCAGCCGTTTGTCCAGCCATCGTCCCCATGATGAAAATGTATAGGAAAATTGGCGGTTTGGGAAAAACGCTCATGGTCTCATTCCGCTCCTTCGTTAATTCCTTCCAACTCCGCATCCGCACAAAAGTTGTGTAACCTTCTCGCGCTCTACGCCATGCGGTCTGCACCCGCAAGCAGTGCGATCACAATTATTTCATTGTTTGCTATTCTGGCTTTTGGATCTTCTAGACTTTTGGGACCTTTTGGTCTTTCGCGGTCAAAAGGCGAACAACACGTTTTCGGCCGTTGACCGAAAGACTCTCGTAGAGGGAAGCAATCTTCCGCATCGCCTCATTCTCAGTGATGGCCGCTACAGAGGACGGATCGTTCTTGCTGTGTGCCAGGCGTTTGTGTGAAGTCAGATAGCTCTTACTGAATACCCCTCCGCAGATGTCGCACTTGACAGTCGCCATTCGAAAAGCCCTCAGAGCCTCTTCATAATAAAGCCGATTGCCCTTCCCAGGCACACATCCTTTTCCCCGGCGCATTTCAACCATCTAACCTGGTGCGGTTGGCATTTTCTGGCCAACGCCCTAGAATTCATAGGACGCTGGTCAGCTTTCGGGCTAAGCTCATCTGGCCATTCCGCGTACGCTACATCTCGGAGACCATCGACTTGTCTGAGCATCGTCCAGCCATGCAGCACGCACGGGCAATCGTTTCCCGCGATGCGCGCCTTAACGCTCAAATCGACGCTCTCCTGGCCGCCCGCCACTCCGATCCGTTTGCCCTTCTCGGCCCGCATCCCAATGATGGCAATTGGACGGTCCGCTTTTTCCTGCCTTGGGCTGCGGAAGCCTGTGTCTCTTTGAAACCTCCCGACATTGAAGGCGCTACGCTTCCCCTCGCGAAAGCCACCGACGCCTTGAAACTTCGCCCCGAGGGATTCTTCGAAGCTTCTTGGCCTTCGCGGCAATCCGCGCCGCCCGCGCCGGGCAGTTACAAGATTCAGGGACGCACACACTTCGGCGATCCCTTTGAGATTTTCGATCCTTATTCCTTTCCTATCGTGCTCAGCGAGTTCGATCTCTACCTTATGGGCGAGGGCCGGCACTATGACACTTATGAAAAACTCGGCGCCCATGTGATTACGCTCGATGGCGTGCGCGGCGTTCACTTCGCCGTTTGGGCGCCCGGAGCAAAGCGCGTCAGCGTCGTGGGCGACTTCAATCGTTGGGACGGTCGCGTCCATCCCATGCGCGCGCGCGGCTCCTCCGGCCTCTGGGAGATCTTTCTACCCGAGCTCAACGAGGGCGCAATCTATAAGTATGAAATTGCCGGTGCCGACGGCAACATTCTTCCCCTCAAAGCCGATCCCTACGCCTTCCGCTCTGAACTGCGCCCCAATACCGGCTCCATCGTCGCCCGCCTCGATCACCATCAATGGGGCGACGCCGAGTGGATTTCAGCCCGCGCGCAGAAAAACTGGTTCGAGTCGCCCATCTCCATCTACGAAGTTCATCTCGGCTCCTGGCGCCGCATCCCTGAAGATCATAATCGCTGGCTCACCTACCGCGAGCTCAGCGACCAGCTCATCCCCTACGTCAAAGATCTCGGCTACACGCATATCGAACTGCTTCCCGTCATGGAGCATCCTTACGATGCCTCCTGGGGCTACCAGACTCTCGGCTACTTTGCCGCCACCAGCCGCTACGGCACTCCCGCCGAATTCATGGAATTTGTGGATCGCTGTCACCAGTCCGGCATTGGGGTCTTTCTCGATTGGACGCCCGCGCATTTCCCTCGCGACGTTCACGGGCTCGCCCAATTCGACGGCACTCATCTCTACGAACATTCCGACCCACGCCAAGGCGCGCACCCTGACTGGGGCACGCTGGTCTACAATTACGGCCGCAACGAAGTCCAGAACTATCTGATCTCCAACGCCCTCTTCTGGCTCGACAAGTACCACATCGACGGCCTTCGCGTGGACGCTGTCGCTTCCATGCTCTATCTCGACTACTCGCGCAAGCCCGGCGAATGGGTTCCCAATCAATTCGGCGGCCGCGAAAATCTCCAGGCCATCGACTTCCTCAAGCGCATGAACGAAGTGGCCCACGGCAAATTCCCAGGCGTTCTCACCATCGCCGAGGAATCCACTTCCTGGCCCGCCGTTTCCCGCCCAACCTATCTCGGTGGACTCGGCTTCAGTTTCAAATGGAACATGGGCTGGATGAATGACACGTTAAAATATTTTTCCCGCGATCCCGTGCATCGTAAGTACGAACATAACAAACTCACCTTCTCGCTCCTCTACGCCTTTACCGAAAACTTTTTGCTTCCCTTCTCCCACGACGAAGTCGTCCACGGAAAAAACTCGCTTCTCCACAAAATGCCCGGCGACATGTGGCAGCAATTCGCCAATCTCCGTCTGCTCTACGCCTTTCAGTTCGTCCACCCGGGCAAAAAATTGCTCTTCATGGGTCAGGAATTCGCCCAGCGCCACGAATGGAGTGAAGCTCACAGCCTGGATTGGCACCTGCTCCAGTACGATTCCCACCGCGGCATCCAGCGCCTTGTCGGCGATCTCAACCACCTTTACGCCGCCGAACCCGCGCTCCATCAGGTCGACTTTGACTGGCACGGTTTCGAATGGATCGACGCCAACGACGCCGACAACAGTGTTTTTTCTTTCATCCGTGGCGGGAAAAAACCCGAAGACCTCATTGTGGCGGTCGTCAACGCTACGCCCGTCGTCCGCGAAGGTTATCGTCTCGGCGTTCCCCAAGCGGGCTTCTATCGCGAAATCATGAACACCGACGCCGCGCATTATGGCGGCTCCAACGTCGGCAACCAGGGCGGCCAGCAAGCCGCCGATCACGCCGCCCAGGGCCGCCTCTATTCCCTCGTTCTAACCCTTCCGCCCCTCGCCGCCATCTATCTAAAATGGACTCCGCAATGCTGACGAGGCTCCCTTGAGTTCGCCCCAAACGGAATTGAGTAAAGTGCCGTCTGATACCACTCAGACCGATCCTGGCGTGCCACCTCCAAAGATGTTGCTCGTCAACGCCAAGCTCATTAATTGGTCCAGCATGGTTTTTGCGCTGCTGCAGAGCGTGTGCAGCGCCGTCGTCGCCATCAGTGGCCTCCGAGTGGCGATTGGGCTGGGGGCATTGGCGGCGGCCGCCGGTATGGACGTGCCCGCCCACGGTTTTCATCAGGATGCCATCCGCATCCCCATGATGGCGTTGGCTTTGGCCGGATCTCTGTTAAATCTCTTTGTGCTCTGGCGCGTCCGCAACCTACGCAACCGTCCGGCTGCGCAATGGCGCCGACAGCCGCTCTCCATGAAAAAGAAATATTCCGAGCGTCTGCAGTACACTCTCTCAATTTTAACTTTGATTCTGTTAGCTGCCGAGTGGTTTGCGCACCGCTTGATCCACCGGGTGCACTAGAAAGGAAGTTCTATCGAACGATTCGCCGTCTCAATCCTGCTAAGCTCTCTCCAGCTCGAGGGCCAGCCGGGCGTGCAGCCGTTCACTGTACCCCACCGGCAATTCAAAAGTCAGATTGTCCGCCGTCAAGATCAGGATATTCCGCGTCGAATCCAGTATCGCCGAGCAAATTTCGCAGTGCTCCAGATGCCGCTCGATATCCTCGCGCAGTTTGGCATCGACGCTATCGTCGATGTACTCCGAGATGTACTCCCAGACGTGTTTGCAATCCATTTTCATAGCGCTCTCCCGAAGAATGCCCTGCTGGCTCGTGCTGTCGATTTCAGGAAGGGTACCAGGCGCTTTTGCAGCATCATCCGCGCACGGTGCAGCCGCACTTTCACGGCGCCGGGATTGATTCCCAACGCCTCCGCCGTTTCCTCCACGTTAAGTTCTTGCAGGTCTCGCAAAGTAAACACTTGCCGGTAAATGTCGGGCAGTTCCGCCACCGCGGTTCGCAGCGCTTCCCGTAGCTCCTTCCGTTCTAAAGCCTCCAGCGGAATCTCCCGCCAGTCCGTCAGCGGCGCGGGCGTGAAGTCTCCTTCGTAACCCTCGGCCTGTTCCTCAATCGATTCCTCCGCCGCACCCTTCGCCTTTCTCAGCCGCTTCCGTCCTTCATTGATCGCAATGGTCGTTAGCCAGGTGCTGAACTTGGCGTCGCCCCGGAAGGATGCCAGATGCCGGTAGGCGCTGATCACCGTCTCTTGTGCGGCATCCTCAGCCTCGGTCTCATTCTTCACCATCGAGAACAACGTCAGGTAGACCCTGCGCTCATAGGGCCGGATCAAGTCATGAAACAGCTCTTTCTCGCCCGCGAGGATCCGGGCGATCAGCATTGCTTCCGTTGTGCCGGACTCTTGTTTCAATCGTTCACGACTCCGAGGTCCATGAGGTTCGTCAAGTCTCGATCCCTGCGCAGAGACGAACAAAGCCCGACTTCATGGGATTGAACAACCTGCCAAAGGTTACAGCTCCCGCTTGGAAAAGAGCGTTGGCCGCTCCCGCAGTAACACCCGTTTACCTTTCGACGAACCCCGCTGCCGTGACACCGGGCCTACTTCCTCCCGAGCAGGTATCATCACAATAAGTAGCTACATCTCATGCCTAGAAACTTCGCCATCCGGCTCAGCTGCCCTCAGGGAGACAGTGACACCTGGGTCACTCTCTTTAACCGGGAGGAATCTCCCGAACAGATCCTTCAGCAGACTTGGGACTTTACGTGCCGCGAGCACGGCCCGCAGCGAGGCATTCCGATGGAAGTCATGGAAGTCGCCCCTCTGGACGATCCTCGCCCAACGCAAGATACGGCCCCATCTCTTGCCGTCCCCTTTCCGGCCGTCCCCGCCAAGAAGGTGCCCCGCTCCAGCGAGCGCATTCCCTTGCGAGTACCCATCGTCATCTACGGTTTTGCTGGCAAAGCCGGCGCCTTCCACGAAGACACCGAGACTCTCCTCGTCAATTCCAGCGGCTCTCTGGTCACGTTGAAAGCAAAGCTCGCATTGGGCGACACCGTTTTTCTCATGCACAGGAGCAGCCGCCAGGAACAGGAAGTCCGCGTCGTCTATCTCGACCCTTACACCGACCGCGAAACTCTCGTCGGCGTGGCCTTCAAACAGCCCATCTCTGATTTTTGGAAAAGGAGCCGCAAGAAGCCGCGTATTCCCAAGACTCTCCGCGTCATCGTCAAAGGCACGGACCCTAGAGGCCATCCATTTGCCCAGACCGCCTACACCGTCGATCTCAGCCAGGACGGCGCGCGTTTGGAAGGCATCGGGTTCTTAACTTCTCCCGGCCAGACGATCGAAGTCCGCCGCCTATGGCGCAAAGCCAGTTTCCGCGTCGTATGGATCGGACAGGTTGGCACCTCCGAATCCAATCAGGTCGGCGTCTTCGCTCTCCAATCCGAAAAAGACATCTGGCGCGTCAAACTCCCCAAAGCCGACGAGGCCCCGCCTCCAGACGACCCCAAGCCCCAGAAAAAATAGATTCTTCCTTTTCCTTATGCTTTTGTCCCTTACACTCTGCGTGTCTGCGGGTCCAAACTTTCGCGCCCGCTCCCCGCCGCCAAACTCGAATCAGACCGATGTCGTATGTCGCAGCCGTTCACTGAAGTATTCCTTCCAACTCTCGGGCAATTGTTTCACACCCAATGCGCGCCGCACCGCACTGATCTCCGCTTCTCCAAACCTCTTCGCCACATAGAGCCGTGTGATCTCCGAAACCGGAACGGCGCTTGGCTCCCGGGCAATCACCTTGATCTCATCGCCCGCGCCGACTTCTCCCTCGCGCATGACGGCGAAGTAGAATCCCGTCCTGCCGCTCGCCAGAAATCTCTTCACCATATCGTCGGACTGGAATCTCACGCCGAGTTTGTAGCAAGGCAGCCGCGGCTGCGTCACTACCACTTCCGCCGTGCCGATAGAGAATCGGTCGCCCAGATGGACAAAATCTTCCAGCAATCCATCCTTACCGGCATCAATCGTAAAGTTTTCTCCAAACATGCCCATCGGCAAGTCCCGCCCAAGCAACTCTTTCTTCCAGCAGCCATAGTGCGCAAGCGAGTAGCAGTACACGGCTTTGTGCTCGCCCCCATGAACGGTGAGGTCCGCCTGACGGTCTCCATCCAAGTTAAACTTGCGCAATGCCACCCGGCGCACGACTGGCTCTTTATAGATAGCCGTTGTCACGATTCTCCCGTGCCAGCTCACTTCGCGTGGTAATCCGGTATTCACTGAGACGAGCTTCATTTTCCTCCCATCCTTTGCATGGTCGCCTGATCCTACCTGCCTGCGCCCATCCTCGCATGGAGTTTACCCCGCCTGCCCCGATCTGGTCCGGGCCCCGCCCGTCATTCGCTCACGGCGTCTACCCCGACTCCTGTCGGGCGTCCTGGATGCTGTTACTGGATGCGTTTTTTTGCATCTCGGATGGCTTTACGGGATGCGCCTTCCTCTTTCGCTCCTTTGAAAGGGTTGGCCTGCGCGGAGAGGAGTCTCATTTCACTGCCTCTCCGAATTGCAATTCAGCGAGTCATGCTGCGGCGGCAGACGGGGAAGACTGGGCGATTGCCTTGCGGCAGGTAACTCCGGTTGCCACGGACGGGCAAGGCCAAAAAACTGAGGGCGCAACCGCCGTTAGGCTTGTTGCGCCCTCTAACTGAGCCGTAAAGTTTCTAACCTCTTCGATTCAATCCGGCGGCGCAACGGCTGTTAAGCTCGCTGCGCCCTCCAATCCAACCCGACCCGTAAAGGCTTCACGCTTCTCGATCCAATCTCGCAGCGCAACCGCCGTTAAGCCTGCTGCGCCTTCTAAATGGAACCGTAAAGATGCTAACCTTCGCGAATCGACCTGGCGGCGTGACCGCGGTTAGGCATGTCACACCCTCCAAACGGAACCGTCAAGGCTTCGAGCTTTGCGATTCAATCTCGTGGCGCAACCGCTGTTAAGCTTGCCGCGCCCTCTAAATTGATCCGTAAAGTTCTAAAGCTTCCCGGTTCAATCTGAGGCGCAAGATAGAGCTTCCCACTCGCGCCGTCAATCAAATTCTGATCGAAACCTTGTGCAAATCTGTGCACAGATGTGCAAAATTCCCCTCGAGTACTCGCGCCATAAATCCTGGTATGAATTTGCGCGGCCCGGGCGCCTAAAATTTCACTGTTGAAGGGCTTTGGCGGTTTCCTTTACATGCCTTGAGATGTACGAATTCTTTTGAATGAATTTCGCGGCCCTCCGGCCGCTTCTGCGCCTCAGCCCGCTACGGCTGCCCCGCCCTTTGCCTGTTGAAAATAAATCTCTTCAAACACTGCATCCTTCTTCCAACCCGCTCTCTGCAGGATGCCGCGCCCATTTTCCACCATCACAGGATGCCCACACAGATAAGCCGTCGTCTCCTCCGTCCGCAACCCCCACTCGTGCGCATACTTCCGTAATAAGTCATCCACCCGCCCCGTCTCCCCCTTCCAGTCCGGATCCTCCCACGGCCGGCTCACCGTGCCCACATACTTGAACCACGGCACTTCCCCCGCGTACCGCTCCAACTCTTCGCGATAGCCGAATTCCCACGAACGGCTCGCGCCCTGCAGGCAGTACAGCTTGTGGCTCCCGGGCATGGGGCTACCGCCATTTTTCCAATCTCGATAGAGAGTTCGAACGTAACTCACAAACGGAGCGATCCCGGTCACGGTGGAGACCAACAGGTGGTGCGTCCTCCCGCTGCGCAAATCCAGCGTGAAGCGTCCCTTGGCAATTTTTCTGCAGAGCAGCGTGTCGCCTTTGTTTAGTCTGAAAAGATCTGGAGTCAACTCTCCTTGCGGGACTAACTCGAAGAAAAACTCGAGAGACTCTTCATAAGGCGAGGAAACGATGGAGTACGCTCTTTCGATACGCTTTCTTTCATTCTGGACTCCCAGGGTCGCGTACTGCCCGGCGCGGAATTCGAACGGTCCACCCGGGTCGATTCGAATGATCCAGAGATCCGCCGAAAGGTCGCGGCGCTCAAGAATCCGCGCTTCGTAGTGCTTGTCCGGGGCGGTAGCCATTTATCTTTCTCTCATGCGGTTCGATTCATTTCACCGGAGAAAGGTGACGGGCGGAGTCAACCTCGGCTCCTCCCTGAATTCCAATCTCCACTGCAACCGATACCAGATTCCTTCGAGGTAAATCGTTCGAACCAACTTTACTCGTAAGCGAGAGCGACGACGGGGTCGTAGCTGGCGGCGCGCAGTGCGGGGTAGACTGCTCCTGTGGCAGCTCCCACAAGTGCCAGCGCGGCCGCGGAAAAAATCCACGCCGGGGAAATCAGAATCGTCAAGCCTGGATTGATCTGCTTCAAAATCGCCTGCGCCAGAAAAGCGAGCGCGATTCCCAAACCCGTTCCCATCAGCGTTAGGATAAGCGTCTCACCCAACAACATCTGGACGACGTCGCCCCTGGAAAAGCCTAGTGCCTTGAGAATCCCGATCTCCCGCGTCCGTTCCATCACCATAGTGTGCATATTCAAGAGGACCACGAGGAAGCTCACCACAATTCCCAGGGCCACCATCGTGCGCGTGAAGGGACGCAACTGCGGCAAGTTCGACGAAGTCATCAGCGTCACGTATTCCGACAAGGAGCGGATACTGTTCTCCGGCATCAACTTGAGAATCTGCGCGCGCGTGGCCTCCGTATCTCCTTTGCTTCTCACATAAAACATCGAAACTCGCTTCTGCGCCCCCGCGATCTCCTGCGCTGTTCGGATGGGAATGAAGTATCGCGCGCCTTTGCCGTGAGCCACGATGCCGCAAACGGTAAACGCATGATTCAACAGGGTAATCTGGCTGCCCACCTTCAAGTGGCGCGTTTGCGCGATGATGTCGTCGGCGAGGGCCTCGTCGGGCCCATCGAACGGCCCTCCATCGCGGAACAGAAAACCCTTGCTGAGCGCGTTGAAGCGCTGGTAATCGATCCCGTAGACCATCACTAAGTTCTTTGGTTCCGTGAGAATGACGGTAGGGGCCACTTCGTCGACGCCGCTCAACGCGGCAATTTTTTCGCCGAGTGACTCCTGCATTCCGACGCTCAAGAATGCGAAAAATATCGAGGCGTTCGGCGGCTGCACCAAGAGATCCGCGCCGACGCCTTCTTGGCGCTTTCCCCATTCGGAAATGACGCCGGACGTGAGTCCTACGATCATCAGAACGAGAATCACCTGGATGGCAATGGCAATCACGCTCAGAGAACTGCGCAATGGCCGGGCGGTGATGCTGCCCCAGAACATCTGCAGGAGGGAAAATGGTCCGTCGTAAGTTTCCGTCATCGAGCGCAGCCAGACTTGTACTCTATCATCGCAATTTCGTGTGGGTCAAAAGTACCACAAGGGCCGCAGGGCAAGACCCGTGCCGAAGTCCACAAAAAATATTTATACTTCGTTAAGATTTCAACACAAATGTTGATAAGTTTGTGGAAATCCGCTGTCCGAGCACTGCTAACTTCTCCCTCTTCAACACTCTCTTCCTCTTTGCACCATTTGTGTGCAACATTATTTTTTCACACGCACAGTGGCTCGCTGAAAAATCCAGCATCGATGGGAAATTAATTGACTCGAAAGTTTTGTCGTTGAATCGAGGGCAAAGCTCTGCTTTGATTTTTCTTAAACTGTTGATTCTCAACGATCGCGCGCGGATTTTCCTTCAGTACCACTTCGGCGGTTTCTCGAGATGCACCTTGATCGTCTGTTTCGGATCGGTGATGTCGAGCCAGCGTCCATATGTCTTCCATCCTTCGGCGACAACTTGAACCAACACTCTTCCCATCGGCGCGTTTGGGACGTGCGCGATGCCATCGCGGCTGGTCTTCACGTTCATTTCCAGTTTCTTGTCCTTTTTCAGCGAGTGCTCTTCGATAAATTTCACGTACACGCTGGCATTCTCAACTGGAACACTTTTCTCTCCGCCAGTCACTTCAATGGTGATTCGCGTCTGTATATCGCTCGCGGGAGGCGGAGTCCGCGGTTTGGACGCCGGCGCCGGTGAATTCTGCGCCGCTGCCCCATGGGTGACCGCCCCAATAGCAGCGACGCAAACCCATATAAGAAACTTATTGGGGAATCTCATAGATCGCTGAACTCCATGGTCTACGGAACAGCAGGCCGGGTCAAGTCTCGTCACGTACAGATTGGATGCCTCTGCCTCCGGGGGTGCTGCCCAGGAGCTATTCTGCTGTGGGGACCCCGAGCAACATTTGACTCATCAATATGGCTCCTGTAAGTTCTCAAGAAACTGCTCGGCGGGCAAGAGGGGACGCTTCAAGAATGAATTTCACCCCGAACAGTCAGCATCCGTAATCCAACTGACTGCATCACGATCGGAACTGGAATCGCAAGGAGAGAGCGCCATGGGTTTTGCCACCAACGCCATTCATGTCGGGCAGGAGCCCGATCCCGCCACCGGGGCCATCGTCGCACCCATCTATCAAACCTCCACGTACATCAACGAAGAGCTGGGAAAAAACAAAGGCTACGATTACGCGCGCACAAACCATCCGAACCGCAAGGCCCTGGAACGCACAGTTGCCAAGCTGGAAGGCGGCCACAGCGCCTACGTTTTCACCTCCGGCATGGCGGGAATCGACGCGGTGTTCCGGCTTTTGCGTCCGGGCGATCACGTCGTCCTCTCCGAAGCTGTTTACGGCGGCGTGTTCCGCCTCTCCACGCAACTCCTGGTGCACTTCGGACTAGAATTCAGTTTCGTGGACACCTCCGCACCCGATTTCGTGCGCGCGGCACTGCGTCCCAATACGAAAATGCTGTATATCGAGACGCCAGCCAACCCCACGCTCGGCATCACCGATATTGCGGCGATGTCCAAGCTGGCTAGCGAGCGCAACCTCACGGTGGTGGTCGATAACACTTTTCTGAGTCCTTATTTGCAGCGCCCCATCGAACTGGGCGCGCACATCGTTGTTCATTCCATGACCAAATATCTGAACGGCCACAGCGATTCTACGGGCGGAGCGGTGGTGCTCACGCGACCCGAGGATGCGGAAAAAATCTATTTTATTCAGCGCTCCGCCGGCGCGGGCCTGTCTCCCATGGATTGCTTCCTCGTTTCACGCGGCATCAAGACCCTGGCGGTTCGCATGCTCCAGCACAACGCCAACGGCATCACCGTGGCGCGCCACCTCGACGCGCACCCCAAAATCAAGAAAGTCTTCTACCCCGGTCTGCCCTCTCATCCGCAACACGAGGTTGCCCGCCGCCAGCAGAAGGGCCCGGGCGCCATGCTCTCCTTCGATGTAGGTTCACTGGACGCCGCGCGGCGCTTCCTCAATCACGTGAAGCTCTGCTCGCTCGCCGAAAGTCTCGGCGGCGTCGAAACTTTGATTTCGCTTCCGGCAATGATGACCCACGCTTCCATGCCCAAGGAAGTTCAGGACCGCGCGGGCATCACCGAGGGCCTGGTGCGCCTGTCCGTCGGAATTGAAGACG
>WNFI01702669.1_pt1 | contig 14778 bp, 9 predicted proteins | sample 5400471 | NCBI WGS metagenome assembly WNFI01 (sample SAMN13153348, study PRJNA577476) | soil metagenome | isolation source: 100 cm saprolite on Douglas fir-dominated hillslope | place: USA:California | collected 2013-09-17
TCGGGCAAGTTCAACTGGACCTACGTGCTGGGCTCGGCGCTCATGGACCCACTCTACCGCGGCAAGACCGTGATCGCGCACGAGGGCCGCAACGACGCGGCGACCTGGCCGCGCTTGATCGCGAAGCACGGCGCCACCATCTTCATCGGCGTGCCCACCATCTACCGCCAGATCCTGCAGAAGACCGCGTTCACCCGCGCCGATGTGCCGACGCTGCGCCACTGCATGAGCGCGGGCGAGCACCTCTCCGACGAAGTGTTCGCGCTGTGGAAGGAGCGCTTCGGCCTCGACATCTACGAGGCGGTCGGCATGAGCGAATTCAGCTACTACCTCTCGCAGGGCAAGCTGCGCCCGATACGGCCGGGAAGCGCGGGCTTTCCGCAGCCGGGCCACGACATTCGCCTTCTCGATCCGGAGACGCTGGCCGAGGCGAAGCCCGGCGAAGAAGGAATGATCTGCATCCCCGAAGAGGATCCCGGTCTCTTCCTGCGCTACTGGAACCTCGGCGACGAGACCGCGAAGCTCAAGCACGACGGCTGGTTCTTCACCGGCGACTACGCGAGGTACGACGCCGACGGCTACCTCTGGTTCCTCGGGCGCAAGGACGACATCATCAAGAGCTTCGGCTACCGCGTCTCGCCTTATGAAGTCGAGCGCGTGCTGAAGAGCCACCCCGCGGTGGCGGACTGCGCCTGCATCGCAGAGGAAGCCGGCGCGGACAAGCGCCTCGTCGTGGCCTACGTGATCGCGCAGCCCGGCAGCCCGGTCACGCCCGACGAGCTGCTCGCCTTCGGCCGCGAGCGGCTTGCCGCGTACAAGGCGCCGAAGGTGGTGTACCTCGCGAAGGATTTTCCACGCACGCGGAATGGCAAGATTCTTCGTCGCGAAATTACCCCGCGAATCGCAAGCTCGCGCTCGGCAGCCTGAAGCGATAGCGAGCGCGTGCGAAGGCCTTCGCGACGCCGTGTGAGTCAGTTCGAGTCCGCGGCAGAGGCAGTCCTTGAAATCAACTCCAGGAGGCTCATCCAGTGAGCCTCGCACCCCCTATCTTGACGAGATCATGGTCGACTCCGATGTCTATGATCCTCACCTATCGTTATCGCCTTCTTCCAACTAGGCGCCACCATCGAGCCCTCGAGACTCTCTTGGAGTCGCAACGGGAGCTATACAACGCTGCCCTCGAGGAAAGAATCGATGCCTATCGCAAGGCGGGCATCACCCGCACCTACTTCGACCAGGCGAAGGCTCTCACGACATGGCGGCAAAGCGATCGGGACGCATCCGCGCTGCCTGTCAATCTGCAGCGGGCCACTTTGAAACGCTTGGACGAGGCGTACAAGGGATTCTTCCGACGCGTGAAATCCGGGGAAAAGCCGGGCTTTCCCCGATTTCGCGGCCGGGGCCGATTTGACAGCTTCAGTTTCTATGAATTCGTGGGCATCTCCCTAAGGGATGGAAAGCTTCGGTTCAAGGGAATGTCAGGAGCGCTTCGAGTCCATTTGCATCGACCCATGCCGGCTGACGGTGTCGTGAGGAGTTGCACATTTCGACGCGATGTGAAGGGATGGATGGTCGCGTTTGCGGTCAAAGTGCCGACCGCGCCATCGCGCGACGGCAAGCGCGCAGTTGGCGTCGATCTCGGAATCACGATCTTCGCAACGCTCTCCGACGGCGCGGTGATCCCCAGTCTCAGGGCATCCCGAACCGCCGAACGGCGCCTGCGGATCTCACAACGCGTTCTTAGTCGCAGAAAAAAGGGTTCCAATAGTCGCCGTAAGGCCACGACCGCGGTCAGACGTTGTCACGCAATGATTGCCCGTCGCCGCGCCAATCACCTCCATCAGGCAAGCGCGTGTCTAGTGCGCGACTACGACGTGATCGCCATTGAGGCGCTGCGTGTAAAAGGGCTCGCGCGCAGCGCTCTTGCCAAGGCCGTCCACGATTCTTCATGGGCCAAGTTCATCTCGATGCTGCGCTACAAGGCAGAATGGGCCGGCGTGCGCTTGATCGAGGTGGATCCATATAACACGACTCAGGATTGCTCTCGCTGCGGCGCACTCGTGCCAAAGAAGCTGAGCGATCGGCAACACGACTGTCCCCAATGCGGATTGTCAATTGACCGCGACCTCAATGCGGCGCGAAATATCCTGAACCGGGCCGGTATGAGCCCGGGCCTGCCTAACGTAGCCGGATTCCGCATGCGTGCAGGCTGAAACCTCGGCTTGCCAGTGGAGCTTCGGCATTAAGCGAGCCCGCCGTCAACTGAGACATACCCAATGGTAAAATTCTGCATCACTCCGCAGATCGCCACCGCGCGTTCCGCGGCCTGAGGCTTTTTTCGAAACACCTCGAGCAGCTTCCGTACATCCAGGAACACACCATGACCGTCATCAAGCAGGAAGACTTCATCCAGTCGGTCGCCGACGCCTTCCAGTTCATCAGCTACTACCATCCCGCCGACTACATCCGCGACCTCTACGCCGCCTACCGACACGAAGATGTCGCTCGAGCAACTGGTGAACGAAGGCGTGCGCCGCGCCTACACCGTCAAGGACAACCCGCTGCGCGCCTCGATCCTCGCCGATCCCGACGGCAAGCGGAAGAGCACCGGCGACAACACGCCCGCCGTAACGCACGTCGAGCTCGTCCCCGGCGACAAGGTGGAAGTCATCGTCGCGGCGAAAGGCGGCGGCTCCGAGAACAAGTCGAAGTTCGCGATGCTGCTGCCGTCGGACTCGATCGTCGACTGGGTGCTCTCGATCGTGCCGACCATGGGCGCGGACTGGTGCCCGCCGGGCCTCCTCTCGCTCGGCATCGGCGGCTCGCCCGAGAAGGCGATGCTGATGGCCAAGTGGGCGATGATGGAACCGATGAACATCCACGAGCTGAAGGCGCGCGGCGCCAAGACGCGCGCCGAGGAGCTGCGGCTCGAGCTCTTCGAGAAGGTGAACGCGCTCGGCATCGGCGCGCAGGGGCTCGGCGGCCTGTCCACCGTGCTCGACGTGAAGGTGGTCGACTATCCGACCCACGCCGCATCGAAGCCGGTGGCGCTCCTGCCCAATTGCGCGGCGACGCGCCACATCCATTTCGTGCTCGACGGCAGCGGGGCCGTTCAACTGGATCCGCCGTCGCTCGAGGATTGGCCGAAGCTCACGCTCGACCAGTCGAGCGCGAAGCGCGTGAACCTCGACACGCTCACCAAGGCCGAGATCGCGGGCTGGAAGTCCGGCGAGCGGCTGCTGCTTTCCGGCAAGCTGCTCACCGGGCGCGACGCGGCGCACAAGCGCATGGTCGACATGATGGCGCGCGGCGAGAAGCTTCCCGTGGATCTCACCAACCGCTTCATCTACTACACCGGCCCCGTCGATCCGGTGCGCGACGAGGTGGTCGGGCCCGCGGGACCGACGACGAGCTCCCGCATGGACAAGTTCGTCGAACCGGTGCTCGCGCAGACGGGTCTCATCGGGATGGTGGGAAAAAGCGAGCGCGGCCCGGTGGCGACGGAATCCATCAAGAAGCACGGCGCCGTGTATTGCATCGCCGTGGGCGGCGCGGCCTATCTCGTCTCGAAGGCGATCCGCAGCTCGAAGGTCCTCGCGTTCGAGGACCTCGGCATGGAAGCGATCCGCGAGTTCGTGGTGAAGGACATGCCGGTCACGGTCGCGGTCGATTCCGCGGGCAACGCGGTGCACAAGACCGGCCCCGCGCAATGGCGCGCAAGGATCGGCAAGATCCCGGTCGCGGTCGTCTAGGAGAGAAAGAACCCGATGTCCAGGCTCCCGCTCCCGATGAGCGGGTCGTCGGACGCGCTTTCCCTCGCGCGCGCGGCTTCCCTCAAGCGTCCCCAGCTCGTGCTCGCGGCCTCGGCGCAGGACGCCGAGCGCCTGCGCGAGGAGATCGCGTGGTTCGATCCGAAGCTGGCGGTGCACCGCCTTCCCGACTGGGAGATCCTGCCCTACGACCAGTTCTCGCCGCACCCCGATCTCGTCTCGGAGCGTCTCTCGACGCTGTGGCAATTCGCGGGCGGCGCCTTCGACGTGGGCATCGTGCCCGTCACCACCGCGCTGCAGCGCCTGCCGCCGCGCGCCTATCTCGCGGGCCGCACCTTCCAGCTCAAGGCGAAGACGCCGCTCGACCTCGAGGCGCTGCGCGGCCAGCTCGTGCTCGCGGGCTACCACCACGTGCAGCAGGTGATGAGCCCGGGCGAGTTCTGCATTCGCGGCGGCCTCATCGATCTCTATCCCACCGGCAGCGCGGTGCCTTACCGGCTCGACCTGCTGGGCGACGAGATCGAGACCATCCGCACCTTCGACGTCGATACGCAACGCTCCATCTACCCGGTGTCCGAAGTGCGCATGCTGCCCGCGCGCGAGTTTCCCCTCGATGAGGAAGGGCGCGCGCATTTCCGCGAGAGCTTCCGCGAGCGCTTCGAGGGCGATCCCACCAAGAGCCGCGTGTACAAGGACGTCTCCAACGGCATCGCGCCCGCCGGCATCGAGGCCTACCTGCCGCTTTTCTTCGATGCGACCGCGACACTCTTCGACTACCTGCCGCGTGACGCGACGCTCGTCATGCACGGCGACGTTCCCGCCGCGGCCGAGGCGTTCTGGAAAGACCTGAAGTCGCGCTACGACCTGCTGCGCGGCGATCGCGACCGTCCATTCCTCGAGCCGCGCGAGCTCTACATGCCGGTGGAAGACCTCTTCGTCGCGCTCGAGGACTATGAGCGCGTCGACATGCGCCGCGTCGGCACCGCCGTCGCCGAATCGGCCACCGAGCTGCCCGCCATCGAGGTCGACCGCCGCTCGGTGGAACCGCTGAAGGCGTTGCAGGAGTTCGCGAAGACTCCCGGCCGGCGCACGCTGATCGTCGCGGAAAGCCCGGGACGCCGGGAGACGATCTCGTCGTTCTTCGCCGAGCACGGCTTCCATCCCGCGCTCGTCGACGACTGGAACCGCTTCCTCGACTCGACGCATCCCGCCGCGCTCACCTACGGGCCGGTCGCCGCCGGATTCCAGCTGCCCGACGAGCACATCGTGGTCGTCACCGAAGCCGAGCTCTATCCCGGGCAGGTGCGCCAGACACGGCGCCGCGACGCACGCGCGAAGAGCAGCGCCGAAGGGATGGTGCGCGATCTCGCCGAGGTGAAGGCGGGAGATCCCGTCGTGCACAGCCAGCACGGCATCGGCCGTTATCTCGGCCTCGTCACGCTCGACCTGGGCGAAGGCGCGATGGAGTTCCTGCATCTCGAATACGAGGGTGGCGACAAGCTCTACGTGCCGGTGTCGCAGCTGCACGTCATCAGCCGCTATACCGGCGCCTCGCCCGAAGGCGCGCCGCTGCACCGGCTGGGCAGCGGCCAGTGGGAGAAGGCCAAGCGCAAGGCCGCGCGCCAGGTGCGCGACACCGCCGCGGAGCTCCTCGATCTCTACGCCAAGCGCCTCGCGCGCCAGGGCCACGCGTTCCCGCTCATGCTGCAGGAGTACGAGTCGTTCGCCGCAACGTTCCCGTTCGAGGAGACGCCCGACCAGGCGGCAGCGATCCACGCCGTGATCGAGGACATGACGGCGGGACGCCCCATGGATCGCCTCGTGTGCGGCGACGTGGGCTTCGGCAAGACCGAGGTTGCGATGCGCGCCGCGTTCGTCGCGGTGGCCGCGGGCAAGCAGGTCGCGCTCCTCGTGCCCACGACGCTGCTCGCCGAGCAGCACTTCCAGAATTTCACCGACCGCTTCTCGGGCTTTCCCGTGAACATCGCCGAGCTGTCGCGCTTCCGCAGCCCGAAGGAAGTCGCGAAATCGCTCGAAGGCCTGGCGACGGGCAAGCTGGACATCGTGATCGGCACGCACAAGCTGATCCAGAAGGACGTGAAGTTCAAGGACCTGGGCCTCGTGATCATCGACGAGGAGCACCGCTTCGGCGTGCGCCAGAAGGAAGAGCTGAAGAAGCTGCGCGCGGAGGTCGACGTGCTCACGCTCACCGCCACGCCGATTCTCCGCACCCTCGCCATGTCATTGGAAGGCCTGCGCGATTTCTCCGTGATCGCGACAGCTCCCCAGCGGCGCCTGGCGATCAAGACGTTCGTGAACCGCCTCTCCAAGGGCATCGTGCGCGAGGCGGTGCTGCGCGAGCTGAAGCGCGGCGGCCAGGCCTACTACCTGTACAACGAAGTCGACACGATCGAGAACCGCCGCGCGGAGCTGGAAGAGCTGCTGCCGGAGGCGCGCATCGCCGTCGCGCACGGCCAGATGCCGGAGCGCGAGCTCGAGCGCGTGATGCGCGACTTCTACCACCAGCGCTCCAACGTGCTGCTCTGCTCCACCATCATCGAGACGGGCATCGACGTGCCGAGCGCCAACACGATCCTCATCCATCGCGCCGACCGCTTCGGCCTCGCGCAGCTGCACCAGCTGCGCGGGCGCGTCGGGCGCTCTCACCACCAGGCGTATGCCTATCTCCTCACGCCCGGCATCGAGTCGCTCTCCGCCGCGGCGAAGAAGCGCCTGGAGGCGATCCAGATGATGGAAGACCTCGGCGCCGGCTTCTACCTCGCGATGCACGACCTGGAGATCCGCGGCGCGGGCGAGGTGCTGGGCGAATCGCAATCGGGCGGCATCCACGACGTGGGATTCGCGCTCTACACCGAGATGCTCGAGCACGCCGTGCGTTCGCTGAAGAAAGGCCAGGAGCCCGACCTCGCCGGGCCGCTCAGCATCGCGACGGAAGTGAACCTGCATGCGCCGGCGTTGCTGCCCGAGACCTACTGCGGCGACGTGCACGAGCGACTGGTGCTCTACAAGCGGCTCGCCAACTGCGACGCCGAGGAGGACCTGGAGCGCCTTACCGAGGAGCTGGTCGACCGCTTCGGCCCGCTGCCGGAGCCCACGCGCGTGCTGCTCGAATGCCACAAGCTGCGCATCCAGGGCGCCCCGCTCGGGGTGCAGAAGATCGACGCAGCGCCCGGCGGGATCGTCGTGCAGTTCATCCCGCAGCCGCCGGTCGATCCCAAGCGCGTGCTCTCGCTGGTGCAGTCTTCGCGCATCTACCGCCTGCCCGGCCCCGACCGCGTGCGCATCGAGATGAAGCACGACGACTTGAAGCAGCGGTCGAACGAGGTCCGGCAATTCCTCAAGAAGCTCGCATGACGCGGAGCTCGATTCGCTTGGAACCACATAGTCAATGAACCTCATCGTGCAGGGCGAAGAGGTCGAGACGCCCGATTTGAAGGAGCTGCACCGCATCGCGCGCGGCGAGGCGATCGAGCGCGTGTCGGACGAGGCGTTCCGCATCACGAAGGCGGACCCTGCGACGAAGAAGGACGTCGCGGCCCACGCCGCGAAGGCGAAACTCGATTTCGGCTTCGTCGCCGAAGGCCGCGCCTTCGGCGACTTCGCCCTCCTCGCGATGGACATGGACTCGACGCTCATCTCGATCGAGTGCATCGACGAGATCGCCGATTTCGCGGGGCGGAAGCGCGAAGTGGCCGCGGTGACCGCGGCCGCGATGCGCGGCGAGATCGACTGGCCCGAGAGCCTGCGCCGGCGCGTGAAGGCGCTCGCCGGGCTCGACGTGTCGGCCCTCGAGCGCGTGTACACCGAGCGCCTGCGCTTCAACAAGGGCGCCCGGCGCTTGCTCGCCGCCGCGCGGCGCCACGGCGTGAAGACGCTGCTCGTCTCGGGGGGCTTCACCTACTTCACCGACCGCGTGCGCGGCGAGCTCGGCTTCGACTACGCGTACTCGAACACTTTGGCGATCGAGGGCTCGAAACTGGCGGGCACGGTGACGGGCGCGCTCGTGGACGCCCAAGGCAAGGCAGCGCACGTCGCGCGGCTGAAGAAGGAGCTCGGCATCGCGCGCGAGCGCGTGATCGCGATCGGCGACGGGGCCAATGACCTACCGATGATGGCGGAGGCAGGGACCAGCGTCGCCTACCACGCGAAGCCGGTCGTGAAGGAGAAGGCCGACTATGCCCTCGACTACGTGGGCTTGGACGGGTTGCTCAACCTGTTCCCGGAAAAATAATGGTGTCAGGGACAGAACACCACTATTTGGCGCGCCGCGGCAGCGGGAAGTAGACGTATCCGGGCTGGCTCACGGCCGACTCGTCGTGCTCCTTCTGCGTCTCGAGGTCCTGCGGCTTGTCCCACCAGGTGGCGCGGTTCTTCGCCTGCTGCTCGACGATCTGCGGATTCTTCGCGAGCAGGTCGCGGATGAACTTGGTCGCTTCGGATACGTACATGGCTCTCGCACAAATAATTGATTCGACGGCATTTTATCACCGATAATCGCAGCATGATGCGATTCACCTACCCGCGCTCGTTCCTGTCGCTGCTGCTGATCGGCTTCTCGATCGTGGCCGCGCCGCTGGTGTTCGCATTGTTCACCAACGTGATGGCCTTCGAGCGCCTCGCGGCGATCTCGGAACAAGCGGTCCACACCGCGGTGCGGATCACACAGGCGAGCCGCTCCCTGCTTGGAGTCGTCACGTCGCTGGAGCGTTCGGCGCGCCAGTACGCGGTCGCCGGCGAGGCGACCTTCCTCGACGCGTATCGCGCGCACCGCGCGAGCTTCCTCGCCAACGTGCGCCAGCTGGGCGGCATGGCGCTCTCGGACACGCAGCGCGCGGAGGTCACCGCGATCGAGCGGCAGGAAGCGTCTATCGAGGAGCTGATCCGCAAGACCGGTCCCACGCCCGAGCTCACGCGGCAACTCCCGCGCGAGTTCGCCTCGCTCGCCGAGCGCGGCCAGCTCCTGGTGCAGCTGGGCGACCGCGGCATCGACGAGGGCATCGAACAGCTGCGCACGCAGGCGGTCCAATCGCGCAGCACCGTCTTCTGGCTGATGATCGCGCTGATTCCCACCGCCATAGTCCTGATCGCCTCGTTCACGTGGCTCATCTCGCGCCCCGTGACGCAGGTGAGCGAGGCGATCCGCGGGCTGGGCGAAGGCCAGTTCGCGAAGCCCATCCGCATCGAGGGACCGGGCGACATCGTGCGGCTGGGCGCGCAGCTGGACTGGCTGCGCGAGCGGCTGGTGACGCTCGAGGCGCAGAAGACGCGCTTCCTGCAGCACATCTCGCACGAGCTGAAGACGCCGCTAACGGCGCTGCGCGAAGGCTCCGACCTGCTGTCCTCGGGCGTGGTGGGAAACCTCAATGCGGAGCAGCGCGAGATCGCGCGCATCCTGCAGGAGAACTCGATCGAGCTGAGGAAGCTGATCGAGGGCCTGCTCAACTACAGCGCCGTGCACGCGCAGGCTTCCTACCTCGACGCGAAGATCGTGCAGCTGCGCGACGTCGTGCGGCGCACGGTGAACGACCGCAAGCTCCCCATCGTCGCGAAGGGCATCCGCATCGAGCTGAACTGCGAGCACGTGACCGCGTACTGCGACGAGGAGAAGATCCGCGTGGTGCTGGACAACCTTCTGTCCAACGCGATCAAGTACTCGCCCGAGCGGGGGCTCATCTCGATCAAGCTCTACAAGGAGCGCAGCGACGCCGTGTTCGAGGTGCTCGACGAGGGCCCCGGCATCCCGCCCACCGAGCGCGAGAAGATCTTCGAGGCGTTCTACCGCGGCGCCGACATGCCGGTGGCGGCGATCAAGGGCAGCGGCCTGGGCCTGTCGATCGTGAAGGAGTACGTGGAGCTGCACAAGGGTCGCATCGAGGTGCTCGAGGGTCCCGGCGCGCACTTCCGCATCCGTTTCCCGCGCAAGAAATCCGACACCGAGGAGGCCGCCGCATGAACGGCCTCGCGCGGCTCGCGGCGCCGGCGGCGCTCGTGCTTCTTTCCGCGTGCGCGATGGTCGATCGCATCGCGCCCACGAGCGAGGCCGCAGGTCAAGTCCGCGATGGCGCTCTCCCTTTCCGCGCAGGCCGAGGAAAGCGACATCATCGCGCTCCTCGAGCCCGCGCTGAATCGGGAAAACGGCGACCGCGACGTGCGGGCCATGGCAAGCTTCTTGCACGTATTGGCCGTGGAGCGCCGCCGGCTCAAGGCAAGCGCCGCGGGGACCGAAGCAAAGCTTCGCGACGAGCGCCGCGCGGCGGAGACGCAGAAGCAGCGTGCCGAGGCGCTGCAACAGAAGCTGGATGCGCTGACCGAGCTCGAGAAGAGCCTTACCGACCGCAACGCCCAGAGCCGCTGATGCCCAAACAAGGAAAAGCCTCGCTATTGCTGGTCGACGACGATCCGGATCTTCTCCGGCTCCTCGCGATCCGCCTCAAGGCGAACGGATACGACGTGACCGCCGTCGAGAACGGCCAGCGCGCGCTCGCCTCGATCGCCGCATCGCGTCCCGACCTCGTGCTCACCGACCTGCGCATGGATGGCATGGACGGCATGTCGCTCTTCCAGGAAATCCAGGCGACGTATCCGGGATTGCCGGTGATCATCCTCACCGCGCACGGCACGATTCCCGACGCGGTCGCGGCGACCAAGCGCGGCGTGTTCGGCTATCTCACCAAACCCTACGATGCCGATGAGCTGCTCTACTCGATCCAGCGCGCGCTCACGCTGCACGGCGGCTCCGCGTCGCAGCAAGCCGGCGTCGGGCAATTGTGGCGCGAGGAAATCATCACCAGGTCCTCTCTTATGGAGGACCTCCTTGCAAAAGCCCAGCGCGTCGCGGCGGGAGACGCGAGCATCCTCATCCAGGGGGAAAGCGGCAGCGGCAAGGAGCTGCTGGCGCGCGCGATCCACCGCGCCAGCCCGCGCGCCAACCAGCCCTTCGTCGCCATCAACTGCGGCGCGATCCCCGAGACGCTGCTGGAGAGCGAGCTCTTCGGCCACATGAAGGGATCGTTCACCGGCGCCATCGCCGACCAGCGCGGCCTCTTCGTCGCCGCGGACAAGGGCACTCTCTTCCTCGACGAAATCGGCGACATGCCGCTGCCGCTGCAGGTGAAGCTGCTGCGCGTGATCGAGACGCGCGAGGTGCGCCCCATCGGCGCCACGCGCTCCACGGCCTTCGACGTGCGCATCATCTCCGCCACGCACCGCGACCTCGCCAAGGAAAAGGAAGTCGGCACTTTCCGCGAGGACCTCTACTATCGATTGAACGTGGTGACGCTGAAGCTGCCGCTGCTCGACGAGCGGCCCGAGGACATCCCGATGCTCGCCGACTATTTCCTCGGCAAGCTCGCGCCGCGCTACGGGCGCGAGAAGGCCGCGTTCTCACCGGAAGCGCTCGAGCTGCTGGTGAAGGCGAAGTGGCCCGGCAACGTGCGCCAGCTCTACAATGTGGTCGAGCAATCGATCGCGCTCTGCCCGACCGAGATCATCCCGCAGGCGTTCGTCGAGCAGGCGATTCAAGTGGAAATGCACGAGATGACTTCGTTCGAGGACGCGCGCAAGCGTTTCGAGCGCGACTACCTCACTCGCATTCTCAAGCTCACCAAGGGCAGCGTCACGCAGGCGGCCAAGCTCGCGCGGCGCAATCGCACCGAGTTCTACAAGCTCCTGCAGCGCCACGGCATCGAGGCCGCGGTCTTCAAGTCCGACGCCAAATAGCGGCTGTAGCTGTGCCGCTACTGCGCCTATCTGTCGCTCCACAGCGACATGAATTCTCATGACAGAACAATGGGTTGCGCCGTGATCCTCAAGTCATGTCGCCATCTTGCGACGGGTTGTCGCCATAGCCCTGACGAGGGGTCCCGGGCTTCGCACCTAAGTGCCTGATGCGAAAGGAAGCGGCGGAACTGGCACCGTCCTTGCTCATATAGTCTCGTGCGCCTTGTGGGGTCGGAAAATTCCGACCCCGTTTTTTTTCTAGAAGCGATACCGGGCAGTGACGCCGGCAAACCAGTTGCGCGGCGGCGCCGGCTCGAAGAAGCGTTTGTTGGCCTCGTTCACGATCACCGAGCCCGCGTACTTGCGGTCGGTCGCGTTGTCGAGGCGCAGCAGCGGCTCGATCTCGAGGGGGCCCCAGCGCTTGCGCAGCCCCACGCGCAGGTTCACGGTCGTCGCAGCCGGGGCGAAGTCCTCGTTCGCGTCGTTCACGTAGATGCGTCCCACGTGCACCACCTCCACCGCGGCGTGCAGCCCGGGGAGCGGCGTGTAGACGAGCTCCGCGAATTCGCTGCGCTCGGGCGTTCCGGGCAAGTGAGTGCCGTTGCCGAAGCGCGCGTTCAACCCGGTGAACGATAGCGTGCTGCGCAGCGTCTGCGACCAGCGCCCTGACCAGGAGAATTCGGCGCCGCGCCGCGTGGTGTTGCCCGCGTTGCGGAACGTCGATCGTCCGCCCACGTTCGTATCCACCACGATCTCGTCACGCGTGCGGATGTCGAATGCCGCCGCCTCGAGCGACTGTCCTTCCGCCGCGCGCCACTTGGTGCCGATTTCCGCATGCGTGCTGCGCGAGGCCTTGAGGTCGGTGTTGAGGCCCGAGGCGTTGTTGCGATACGCGAGCTCGGTGAAGGTGGGCGTCTCGAAGCCGCGCCCGACATTCGAGTACACGTTCCAGTCGGGCGATGCGTGCCAGGTGAGGCCCGCGACGGGGTTGTTCGCGTTGTAGCGCAGCGTGCCGCTGTCGTCGGGATTGCCGGGCGCGATGTAGCGGTCGCGCGCCTCGAAGCGCACGCGGCTCGCGCGCACGCCGGCGATCGCGCTCCAGCGCTCGCCGAAATCGACGCTCGCCTGCAGCAGGGCGTCGGTGTTCACGACGATGTCGTCCTCGTCGCGGCGCAGCGCGCCGCGCACCCCGGCGTTGTTGAGATAGCCCTGGCGGTCGTCGGCCATGCGGTCGAGCTCCACGGCCGCGAGCACGCGCGCGGAAATGGAATCGGCGATCGCGATGCGGCGCGCGAGCTGCAGCGCCGCGCCCGAATAATGGCGGTCGAAGCTCACGATGCCGCCGCTCGAGCTCGGCGGCTGCTGCGCCGCGAAGGGAGTCGAGAGCTTGTTGTCGAGGTCGCGCATGCCCAGGTAGGCGCGCGCGGTGAGCGTGGTGTCGTCGTCGAAGCGATGCTCGAGCACCGTGCCCGCCTGCTTCTGGCGCACGCTCTTGCTCGAATCCTGCGTGAACGCGATCGCCGGCGCCTGGCGCGGGTCCTGTTCCCATTGCGCGCGTGTGAGGCCTAGCGGGTCGAGCGCGCCCTGGTCGAGGATGTTCACCACTGTGTCCAGTCGCGTGGCGGCGGCGAGCTGCCAGCTCCACTTCGCATTGACCTGGTCGCGCGAGGCCGCGCTATGGTCGCGGTAGCCATCGGTGCGGAAGCTCGATGCGTCGACGGTATAGCGATGGTCGCCTTCGGTTGCCGCGTAGGTGACGCCCTGGCGGCGCTCGCCGAACGAGCCCGCCGCGCCCGAGACCGAGAGCGTCGGCTGCGGCGCCCCCGCTTCGGTGAAGACCTGCACCACGCCGCCGGCCGCATTGCCGTAAAGCAGCGCGAGCGGGCCGCGCAGCACCTCGATGCGCGCCGCCGACGCGAGGCTCACGTTGGATGCCTGCCCCTGGCCGTCCGGCATGGTCGCCGGAATGCCGTCCACGATGAGGCGCACGCCGCGGATGCCGAAGGTGGAGCGCGAGCCGAAGCCGCGAATGGAAAGCTGCAAATCCTGCGCGTAGTTCTGCCGGTTGAGCACGCTGACGCCGGGCACGCGGTTCAACGCCTCCGACAGGTTCACCGTGGGGCCCGCCGCGCGAATGGTCTCGGCGTCGACGCTGCCGATCGCCGCGGGCGCGTCGAAGGCGCGCTGCTCGCCGCGCGTGGCCGAGATCACCACGGTGTCGAGCACGACGGGCGGCGACTGCGCATGCGCGGTCGCGCACGCGAGGGCAGCGACGGCCGCAAGGAGTCTGAAGGCCACGGCAGTCCCAAGCTACTCGGACTTGATGTTGGCTTCCTTGAAGATTCGCGCGTAGCGCGCGAGCTGCTCGCGCGTCGCGGCGGCGAGCTCCTCGGGCGAGGTGCCCCGCGCGGTGAGCCCCTGGTCGCGGAGCTTCTCGCGCACGTCCGGGTCGGCCAGGGCCTTCAGGATCTCGGCGTTCACGCGCGCGACGATCTCGCGCGGCGTGCCCGCCGGCGCCATCACCGTGAACCAGGAGTTGAACTGGAACCCCGGCAGGCCCGAAGTCGCCACCGTGGGCGCCTCGGGGAATTGCGGCAGCGGCGCGGGCGTGGTCACGCCGATGAGGCGAAGCTTGCCGCCGCGCACGAGGCCGGCGACCGTGGCGAGACCCTGGAATGCGACCGGCACGTCGCCCGCCGCGACGCCGAGCGCGGCCTGCGACGCGCCCTTGTAAGGCACGTGCGTGAGCGTGATGCCCGCGTTGGAAGCGAAGAGCGCCATCGCGATGTGCTGCGGGCTGCCGTTGCCGCCCGAGCCGAAGTTGATCTCGCCGGGGCGCGCCTTGGCCGCCGCGATGAGATCGCCCGCATTCCTGAAGGGCGAACCCGGCGTCGTCACGAGGCCCCACTCGATGGTCGCCACGAGCGACACCGGCTCGAAATCCCTGAGGATGTCCCACGAAGGTTTCGTCGGCATGTTCGGCAGCATCGTCATGATGCTGTCGTTGAAGCCGCCGAGCGTGTAGCCGTCGGGCGCGGCCTTCGCCACCTGCGCCGCGCCGATGAGCCCGGCCGCGCCGGGCACGTTCTCGATCACGATCTGCTGGCCCATGTTGGTGGACATCTTCTGCGCCACGATGCGCGCGGCGTTGTCCACCGCGCTCGCCGCGGCGAGCGGCACGATCATGCGGATCGGCTTGTTGGGATAGCCCTGCGATTGCGCGAGCCAGGGAAACGCGGCGGCGAGGACTGCGAGCGCGATGCGTGGC
>WNFI01668463.1_pt1 | contig 14777 bp, 13 predicted proteins | sample 5400471 | NCBI WGS metagenome assembly WNFI01 (sample SAMN13153348, study PRJNA577476) | soil metagenome | isolation source: 100 cm saprolite on Douglas fir-dominated hillslope | place: USA:California | collected 2013-09-17
CCGAGGACGATCTGATCAGCGCGATGCTGCTGCCGGAACCGGGCGGCGACGTCTTCAGTGAAGACGAGCTGATCGCCACCTGCAGCCTCCTCCTCTTCGCCGGGCACGAGACGACATCGAACCTGATCGGCAACGGCATCCGGGCGCTGCTGACCCACCCGGCCGAGCTGCGGCGTCTTGCCGCCGAGCCCTCTCTCGTCGAGACGGCGGTCGAGGAGATGCTGCGCTGGGACGGGCCGAGCCATGCGCTCGTCCGCCTCGTCGCCGGCGACGTCGAGCTCGCCGGCAAGCATCTGAAGCCGGGCGACCGCGTCTTCGCCATGATGAACGCGGCCAATCGCGATCCCGCGATCTTCGCCGATCCCGACCGTTTCGACGTCGCGCGCGAGCCGAACAAGCATCTCACCTTCGCCGCCGGCATCCATTTCTGCCTCGGGGCGCCGCTCGCCCGCCTCGAGGGGCAGATCGCCATCGCCACGCTGCTGCGCCGCCTCGCCGACCTGCGTCTTGCCGATCAGGAGCTCGACTGGCTCGATTCGATGATCCTGCGCGGGGTCAAGTCGCTGAAGCTGTCGTTCCGACCCGTCTAGGGTTGCTCGCCGCCTTCGGGTCCGTAGAAAACCACCCAGAGTTCGAGATCGTCCGAGAAATCCTCAAAGCGGTGGACGGCGTTGGCCGGCACTAAGAGGAAATCGCCGGGTTCGAATTTGTGACGCTCGTCGTTGCGGCGGAACCAGCCCGTGCCGTTGACGACGACATAGACCTCGTCGCGATCATGCGGCGTCTGCGGATCGCTGCCGCGCGGCGCGTAGAAGCGCACTTCGAGGCTGCCGTGCCGCATCATCTCGGGCGAGCGCCTTCCCGGCGGAAGCGGCGCCTTGCGTGCGGCTTCGAGCGTGATCAGGGCGGGAAATCTGTCCATCGCGATCCTCGCACCATCGTGAGGCGCCAAGCTTAGAGGCCGCCGATTTTGCCGTCGCGGCGAATCTTGTCAGGGTGTAAGTGCCGCCAGGGCAGCATTCACGGCTGCGTGGCGGGGGGCGCGGGCGGCGGGCCGGCCAAGCGCGGCTCCGGCGTGCTGAAGCCGTCGAGGAAATCGCCGAGGAAGCTCTCCATGCCGCGAAACGGTGGCGTCGGCGCGGGTTCGACGCCCGGCCGGTAGCCGAGCGCGGCGAAGGGTTGAAGCAGCGCCGCATCCTTCGAGAGCACGTAGATCGGGACCGTCCAGGGTTGCTGCTCGCCGCTGATGAAGGCCGGCGGCTGGTGGTCGCCGAGGATGATGACGAGAGCGCCGTCGGCGACCCGCGTCGCCAGGAAACCGCCAAGCACATCGAGATCGTAACTGATCGATTCGAGATAGGACGGCGCGAGATCGTTCCAGTCGGGCTGGCGAAAAATCTTCTCCCATTCCGCCGGCGTCACCCCGACATAGTCGCCGGCATCCGCCCAGGCGGCGCGATAGGGCGGCACCGGATAGAACGGCGTGTGGCTCGACACCAGCACGATCTGGGCGAAGAGCGGGCGCCGGTCGCCCGCGCCGCCATCGTCGTGGGTCTCGCGCGTCGCGAATTTCTTCAGAGTGTATTGGTCGGGGATGCCGAACCAGCCGAATTCCGGGCCGCGATAGTCGAGGTCGCTGGCGTAGTAATGCTCGTCGAAACCCCAGAACTTGCCTTCCGGCCATGGCCGCTTGATGCCGGGCATCACGTTGACGGTGCGATAGCCGGCAGTTGCCATGTAGCGCGGCAGGCTCCGGCGATCGCTCTCGAGCAGCAGGCGGGAGAGAAACTGGTCGAGCTTGATGCCGCTCGCCATCGTGCCGTGCGCCAGCCACGAGCCGCCGCCAAAGGTCGGCGAGACCAGCCGGTTGGAGAGCAGCGTGTAGCCGGACGAAGCGGTCTTCTCGGCAAAGCGGCCAAGCGCCGGCGCTATCGCCGCCCGGTAGGCGGGGTTGTCGAGCGCCACCGTGCCGTAGGATTCAAAATAGATCAGCAGCACGTCGCGGCGCTTGAGCCCGGCCAGGTCGGCGTTAGCCCGCTGCGGCGCTGCCAGCGCCGCGGCGTAGGGGCCGAGGTTGCCGTGGGCGACCTGCCAGGCGCGGTAGAAGAAGGCGCCCTGCTGCGCGATCTCGCGCGACAGGTTCGTGCTGACCGCCGGCGCTACTTCCGGTACGCGCGGCAGTGCCGCCACGGTCCCGGCGACCACGGCAAGGGCGATCGCGGCGACGCCGACGACGCGGCGGTGCGACGCCGCCCATTCTATCGTCCACAGCGCGGCGGCAATGGCGGCGAGCATCGCTGCCAGCGCAAGGACAGCGGCGGCGATGGTCAGGGCGGCGCGCGAGAAGCCGGCGGCCTCGTAGAACAGACCGAAGATAGAGGGGATTTGGCCGAGATCCCAATAGAGGTCGACGGTGCGCCCGAAGAGACCGGGCAGGAGAGCGTCGGCGAGATGCAGCAGCGCGGCGGCAAGGACAGTGACGGCGAGGAAGGCGGCGAGGAACGCAAGAAACGTCTGCGCGGTCCCGGGACCGATCCGGCGGCGACGCCTCAAGGGCACGCCCAATCGCGTCGCAGCGCTGGGCTCATTCCGGCGCCGCGATCACCGCCGCGGCGGCCGGGGAATGGACATGCGCCATCCCGGTGTTGCGGTTGCCCGAAGCTGGTCGCATCACCGCCGAGGGATTGGCGAATTGGCCGGGATAGACCGATTCCTCGACGATTTCGATCTTCATGCGGGCGGCGAGCGCATCGATAACCTCGGGTGGGAAGCGGTTGTCGACGAGCACGGTATCGCCGCTGGCGTCGAGCCGTGGCACGGCGAAGGCCTTTTCCAGCGGCATCGAGAAATCGACGATGAACGAGGTCAGCTGGGTGATCGCCGGGATGATGCGGCGGCCGCCGCTGGCGCCGAGCGCCGCCCACGGCACGCCGCCGCGCGTCACCACCACCGGACACATATTGGAGAGTGGCCGCTTGCCCGCGGCGAGCGCGTTGGGGCCGCCCGGTCGCGGGTCGAACCACATCATGCCGTTATTCATCGCGATGCCGGTCTTCGGCAGGACCACCTTGGAGCCGAAGCGCGACAGCAGCGTGTTGGTCAGCGCCACCATGTTGCCGTCGCGGTCGACGACCGAGAGATGGGTCGTGTGCGAGGCCGGGTTGGCGTAGCCCATCGTCTTGAAGCGCTCGGCGAAGGCCTCGCCGATCGCCTCGGCATAGGCGATGAAGGTCTCGGCGTCGGGATAGGCGCGGGGCCGCCAGCCTGCCCGCTGGTCGATCCCCGCCATCGCGTTGAGGAAGGTCGGGCCGCCGGTGAGCGACGGCGCGGCATGGAGGCGAACGCCCCGGTAATCAAGCGTGTGCGGCGCGACGATCTCGGCGTGGTAGGCGGCGAGGTCCAAGGCCGAGATGACGCTGCCGCCGGCTTTGAGATCGGCCAGGATCGAGGCGGCGAGCTCGCCTTCGTAGAAGTCGCGCCGTCCGGCGGCGGCGAGGCGGCGATATGTCGCGGCGAGGTCGGGACGCGGCAGATGCCGCAGGGAGCCGTCGCTCGCCGGTGCCGGCGGCAGGCCGTTGGGAAGGAAAACGGCGCGCGATGCCGCGAATTCGTTGAGCTCGGCCGCCGCGACCGCAATCGACAGCGTGGTGTACCAGCTCACCGGCAGCCCTTCATCGGCGATGCGGATGGCCGGCGCCATCGCCTCGGCGAGCGACTTGCGGCCGAAGCGCTCGAGCGCCAGGCCGAGCCCATCCACCGAGCCGGGTACGCAGATCGATTCATAGCCTTTGAGGTTGCGGTCGCCCTCGACGAGCGGCCAGCCGAAGAGCTCGGTGCTGGTCCCGCCGGTCAGCTTGTAGCGCGCGGTGTCGAGCGCCTTGGCGGCGGTGAGGCCGAAATCGACGACCTGGACCGTGCGGCTGGCGGCGTCGCCATAGACGAGATAACCGGCGCCGCCGAGCCCGCTCATCCACGGCTCGACGACGCCGAGCGCGAAGGCCGTCGCCACCGCGGCGTCCACGGCATTGCCCCCGGCAGCCAGGATCTCGGCGCCGGCGGCGGCGGCCCGGCCATGCTGGGCGACGACGATCCCCTCGGCCGACACTTTGGCCCGCTTGGTCGGGATCCAATTTTCCCTGAGGTAATTGATGGCGCACCTCGCCTTCTGCCTGATCGACAAACATTTGTTCGCGTCATGGCCGGACTTTGACCCGGCCATCTACGTCCAGCCGAAGCGTGCACGACGACGTGGATGACCGGGTCAAAGTCCGGCCACGACGTTTCTATTGTGCCCCGACCAGCGAATCCCTGGTTAGCGCTTCTTGGCTGACATCTTCCCTCATGCCGCTCTTCGCTTCAAGCGGCTGGCGATAACGTCGTACGCCGGCTACAAATTCAGCCGGCAAGGCATTTCACCAAAACGGAGAAAGCAGGCATGGTCGCACGCGGCGCCAACGTGCCGGAAATCAACGCCGACGAGATCCTCGACGGCATCAGGAGCTGGGTCGAGATCGAGACGCCGAGCACCGATGGCGAGGCCGTCAATGTGCTGGTCTCCAAGGTCGCCGGGGATCTGGCGGCGGCTCAAGCGCAAGCCCTTCACCATCGACGGCGACAAGGTCTACGGGCCCGGCATCTACGACATGAAGGGCGGCGGCTATCTCGGCTTTTACGCCTACCGCCATCTCGTGCGCCAGGCCAGGGAGACCAAGCTGCCGATCACCTTCCTGTTCATGGCCGACGAGGAGGTCGGCAGCCCGACCTCGCGCCTTCTCATCGAGGAGACCTCGCGCAACCAGAAATACGTCCTCGTTCTCGAGCCCGGCAGGCCGAATGGCGGCGTCGTCACCTCGCGCAAGGCGGTCGCGCGCTTCGATCTCAAAGTCGCAGGCATCGCCGCCCATGCCGGCGTCAATCACGAGCTCGGCCGCAGCGCGGTGGCCGAGCTGGCGCGCCAGATCATCCTCCTCGAGGGCATGACCGACTATGAGCGCGGGATCACCGTCAATGTCGGCGTCGCCTCGGGCGGCACCGTCGGCTTCGCCAATGTCGTGCCGTCGCATGCCACGGCCGAGATCGATTTCCGCGCCCCCGACAACGCGACGGCGGCGGAGATGGAGACGCGCATCCTCGCCCTCAAGCCAACCGGCAAGGATGTCAGCGTCAGCGTGACCGGCGGCATCAACCGGCCGCCCTTCATCCGCGACGCGGGCGTCATCAAGCTCTACGAGCACGCCAAGAAGATCGCCGATGCGATGGACCTGCCCCTGCCGGAAATGGCGACGGGCGGTGGCAGCGACGGCAATTTCAGCGCCGCGCTCGGCATCCCGACGCTCGATGGTCTCGGCGTCGTCGGCGCCGGCGCCCATGCCGAGCACGAGCACATGCTGATCTCCTCGCTCGAGCCGCGCACCAATCTGCTGCTGCGGCTGCTGGAGACGTTGGAGTAGGATTGTCCCTCTCCCTGCGGGAGAGGGCGGGGCCCATTGCGCAGCAATGGGAGGGTGAGGGCGGCTCGCATCCGTCGCTTCATACCCTCACCCCGACCCTCTCCCGGAGGGAGAGGGAGTTTTAAATCAGATTGGTTCGTAAGGATCTTCGATGTCCAAGTTCACCGGCACCTCGACCTATGTCGCGACCGAGGATCTGCGCGTCGCCGTCAATGCCGCCATCGCGCTCGAGCGGCCGCTGCTGATCAAGGGCGAGCCGGGGACCGGCAAGACGATTCTGGCCCAGGAAGTGGCGACCGCGCTCGGCAAGCACCTCATTTCCTGGCACATCAAATCGACGACCAAGGCGCAGCAGGGACTCTACGAATACGACGCCGTGTCGCGCCTGCGCGATTCGCAGCTCGGCGAGGCGAAGGTGCACGAGATCGCCAACTACATCGTCAAGGGTAAGCTGTGGGAGGCCTTCGACGCAGACGACGCGCCGGTCCTGCTGATCGACGAGATCGACAAGGCGGATATCGAGTTTCCCAACGACCTGCTGCTCGAACTCGACCGCATGGAGTTCTTCGTCTATGAGACGCGCCAGACGGTGAAGGCGCGCCAGCGGCCGATCGTCTTCATCACCTCGAACAACGAGAAGGAGCTGCCGGACGCCTTCCTGCGCCGCTGCTTCTTCCACTACATCCGGTTCCCCGAGCGCGACACGATGAGCGAGATCATCGCGGTGCACTATCCCGGCCTGCAGAAAAACCTGGTGCGCGAGGCGCTCAACGTCTTCTACGAGGTGCGTGAGGTGCCCGGCCTCAAGAAGAAGCCGTCGACCTCGGAACTTTTGGATTGGCTGAAGCTCCTGATGGTCGAGGATATCCCGCCGGAGACGCTGCGCTCGAAGGATCCCGGCAAGCTCATCCCGCCCCTCCACGGCGCGCTGTTGAAGAGCGAGCAGGACGTACATCTGCTTGAGCGGCTTGCGTTCCTGCACCGCCGGGAGCGAGGGAGTTGAGGGTCTGTAGCAACGATTGTAGGGGCCGGGCTTGTCCCGGCCCGCGGGCGGGCACAAGGCCCGCCCCTACAAATAGGGCGGAGCGCGAGATCGAATCGCCATGTTCGTGAACTTCTTCCTCGAGCTGCGCCAGGCCAAGGTGCCGGTGTCGCTGCGCGAGTACCTGACCCTGATGGAGGCGATGAAGCTCGGCGTCGCCGATTACAGCGTCGAGGATTTCTATTACCTGTCGCGCAGGAATGGCTGCGCAAGCTCGGCGAGAGGCACCTCACCGAGGAAGAGAAGCGGCAGATCGAGGCGCTCGGCGGCTGGGACAGACTGATGGAGACGCTGCGCCAGCGCTTGGAAGAGCAGAAGAAACGCCACCAGGGCGGCAGTAAATGGATCGGCACGGCGGGCACCTCGCCCTTCGGCGCCTATGGCTACAACCCCGAGGGGGTGCGCATCGGCCAGGATGGGAACCGCAACAACCGCGCCGTCAAGGTGTGGGACAAGCGCGAGTTCAAGAATCTCGACGACCAGGTCGAGATCGGCACCCGCAACATCAAGATCGCGCTCCGCCGTCTGCGCCAGTTCGCCCGCGAGGGCGCGGCGAGCGAGCTCGATCTCGACGACACCATCCGCTCCACCGCGAAGAACGCCGGCTGGCTCGATCTCAAGATGGTGCCCGAGCGCCACAACGCGGTGAAGATCCTGCTGCTGCTCGATATCGGCGGCTCGATGGACGGCCATATCAAGACCTGCGCCGAGTTGTTCTCGGCGGCGCGCGCCGAGTTCAAGCATCTCGAATTCTTCTATTTCCACAACTGCCCCTACGAGAAGATGTGGAAGGACGCGCAGCGCCGCCACGTCGAGAGCGTGCCGGTGATGCAGGTCCTGCACACCTATGATTCGAGCTACAAGCTGATCTTCGTCGGCGACGCCAGCATGAGCCCCTACGAGCTGATGCAGCCGGGCGGCAGCGTCGAGCATTGGAACGAGGAGCCCGGCCATGTCTGGCTGACGCGACTCCTCGTCACCTACCCCAAGGCGGTATGGCTCAACCCGGTGCCCGAGCGCTACTGGTCCGGCACCGGCTCTATCGGCATGGTGCGGCAGCTGATGGAAGACCGCATGTTCCCGCTGACCCTCGAAGGCCTCGACAAGGCGATGCGGCGACTGACGCGGTAGCGCCGTCTATGTCTAAGTCACTTAGCTAACTGATTGACGTTATTTTCCGTCCGGCATTACACTGGCCGCCTCGACATCTGACGGGGGCGGCCATGTTGAAGACCGGTCGGACGCATCTTGAAGCGTTGCGCGATGGGCGAACGGTCTATGTCGGGGGCGAGCGCGTCGCCGACGTCACGGCGCACCCGGCCTTTCGCCGAGCCGCGCAATCGATCGCCGGGCTTTACGACCTCAAGCTTGCGCCGGTGCAGCGCGATACGCTGACCTACGAGGAAGGCGGCGAGCTCTTCTCGACCTATTACCTGCTGCCGCGCAGCCGCGACGATCTCGTCCGGCGGATGGGCGCGCATAAGGCGATCGCCGCGGCGACCTATGGGCTGATGGGCAGGTCGCCCGATCACGTCGCCAGCTTCGTCGCAGGGATGGCGCTCCGGCCCGAGGCGCTCGGCACCGACGGCAGGGGAGGCGGGTCTTTCGCGCAGAACCTGCTCGACTATTACGCGGAGGCGCGCAGCCGTGATCTCTATATCGCCTATGCGGTGATCCCGCCGCCCGGCGCCCGCGACACGCGCTTCTCCGGTCGTGTCTATGAGGGCTCGCCGACGGTGCGAGTCACCAAGGAGGACGACCAGGGCGTCACCCTCAGCGGCATGAAGCTGCTGGCGACCGGGGCCGTCTTCGCCGACGAGCTCTGGGTCGGCAATGTCCAGCCTGTCGCGCCCGATCGCGTCGCCGAGGCGATCACCTGCGCCCTGCCGATGAATACGCCCGGCCTCGCGCTATGGTCCCGCAAATCTTTCGAGCCGCAGGCCGAATGCGAGTTCGACAACCCGCTCTCCTATCGCTTCGACGAGAGCGACAGCGTCGCGGTGTTCGACGAGGTGAGGGTGCCGTGGCGCCGGGTGTTCTGCCACGGCAACGCGCCGCTCTCGCGCGACATTTACATCAAGACGCCGTCGCACTCCTTCGGCAACCACCAGGCCAATGTCCGTTTCTGGGCCAAGCTCGAGCTGATGGTCGGGCTGGCAAGCAAGATCGCGAGCGCCGGCAGTCTCGACAAGGTGCCCGCGGTTCGCGAGACGCTCGGCCGCTTCGCCGCGATGGAGGCCATGCTCGCGGGGATGATTCACGGCCAGTGCATGAACTACGAGGATCTCGGCAACGGCTATGTCGCCTTCAACCGCCGCTATATGTACGGCGCGCTGAGCTGGTGTACCGAGAACTACGCGGAAATCTGCGACAAGCTCCGCGAGTTGATGGGCTCCGGCATCTTCCTGATGCCGGCGAACATGTCGTTTCTCGGCAACCCCGAGCTGCGCGATACGTTCGATGCCTATTGGTCGACCGCAACCTGCTCGGCGCTCGACCGCATGAAGCTCTTTCGCCTCGCCTGGGACCTGCTCGGCTCCGAATTCGCTGCGCGCCATGGCCAATACGAGAAATTCTATGCCGGGCCGAGCTTCGTCGTGCGCGACCACAGCTACCGCGAATGTCCGTGGGATCACTTCAACGGCATCGTCGACGGGCTGCTCGGCAGCTACGGCGTGCCTGAGCCCTATGCCTCGATGAGGGCAGCGGAGTGACGAAGCCCGTCCGCAACATCGCCCGCGCGCACGAGACGGCGAAGGAAGAACCGTCCGCGCCGCCGCTCACGACGACCCGCGCGGCGCTGCTCGTCGACGGCTCGGACCGGATCTTTCGCGAGCTGCTGCGCGACCTGATGACGATGGGGAGCCAGCTGCAGGAGCTGCGCGCCGGCCTCGCGCGTCAGCTCGGCGTCAGCGAACCGGAGTACCGCGTGTTTCTCGCCATCGCCCAGCTGCAGGGCGAGAAGGGCGTTTCCGTGAGCGAGGTCGCGCGCCATCTCGGCGTCAGCGGCGCCTTCGTCACCATGATCGTGCAGCGTCTCGCCCGTGTCGGCCAGGTGCGCAAGCGGCCGAGCGCGACCGACCGGCGCGGCGTCCTCCTGACGCTGACGGCGCGCGGGCGTGCTGCGATGACAGCGTTTTCGCGCCGGCCGCAAATGGTCAATGATGAGCTCTTCGGCGATATCGACGCGACAGAGTTCCGTCTCCTGGCCGATATCGTCCGGCGCGTGGTCGCCGGCGGCGAGCGGGCGATCCTCCTCGGTCGCCTTGACGAGATGGCGCGGCGTTAGCAACCAGCGGGTGGAGAAGAGCGTGAGCGAGAAGCCAGTCGCGACGGATGAGGCGCTAGACCTCGAGGACATCAAGCTGGTACGCGGCCGGTCGGTGGAGACCAAGCTGCGCACGATCGAGCTCGCGGACGGCAGCTGGGTCGATCTGCCGTTGCTCGTGCTGCGGGGGTCGCGGCCGGGGCCGGTCTTCTATATCGGCGCCGCCTTTCACGGTGACGAGGTGAATGGCGTCGAGGTCGCCACGAGCTTCGCGCGCAGCCTCGATCTCAAATCGCTCAGCGGCACCGTCCTGATGGTGCCGGCGCACAACCCGCTGGCGCTCCAGGCGCAGCATCGCGTCTTTGTCGGGCATTACCTCAAATCGCCGCTCGATCAGAGTCCCAATGATCCCTGGATCTCCTTTCCCGGCGATGCGAACGGCAACATGGCGGCCCAGCTCGCGCATTTCATCTACGACCGGCTGATGCGGCACGCCGATTATCTCATCGACATCCACACACCTACGACCGGCGGCCGCTACGCGCCCTTTGCCTTCCTGCCGCCGCCGGGAGTCGGCGCCGCCGCCGTCGCGGCGGAACAGATGGCGAAGGCGTTCGGCGTCGACTACATCCTGTCGACCGAACAGGGCCTCTACGTTTCCGAGCAGAGCCCGCATGTCGTGCTCGCCCGAAGCGGCAAGACGGCGATGGGCATCGAGCTCGGCGAGGGCGGCCGTCTCGAGGCGGACATAACGGCGCGGGGAATCCTCGGCTTGACCAACGTGTTCCGTCATTTCGGCCTGCTGCAAGGTCCGGTCGAGACGATCGGCCGTCAGCTCGTGATCCGCTCGATGGAGGTCGTGCGCGCGCGCCGCGCCGGCCTCGTCCATCTCAAGGTCGCGCTCAACGACACGGTCGAGAAAGGCCAGATCATGGCCACCGTGACCAACATCTTCGGCGAGCTCGTCGAGGAGTTGCGGGCGCCGCTGGCGGGGCCGATCGTGCGCATCGCCACCTTCCCGATCGTCAATGCCGGCGAGCGCATCATCCAGATCGGCGTGCCGCGCTGAGGAGGGCGAGATGTCCAAGTCCCTGACGGCAGCGGATCTGGCGTCCTTCGCGCGGAACGGCTATCTCTGCCCGCTTCCCGGCCTTTCCGAAAGCGAAGCTGCGGCGACTCTCGAGGCGCTCGAAGGCTTCGAGCGCCGGCATGGCGGCTTCGGGAAATTGCTGCGCTTCAAGGCCCATCTGCGTCTGGAAGCGCTTATGGCGGTCGCCCGCCACGCGCGGATTCTCGACGCCATCGAGGATCTCATCGGTCCCAACATCCTGCTCTTCACCTCGACGCTGTGGCCGAAGGACGGAAAAGACGGTCGCTTCGTCTCCTGGCATCAGGACTCCGCCTATTTTGGGCTGACGCCGCACGAGGAGGTGACGGCCTGGGTCGCTTTCACCCGCAGCGATCGCGAGAATGGCTGCGTCCGCGTCATGCCGGGCAGCCATCTCGGTGTCGCCTACGGCCATGACGAAACCCACGAGCCCGACAACCTGCTCATTCGCGGCCAAACTATCCGCGGCCTCGACGAAGCCAAGGCGGCCAATCTCGAATTGAGCCCGGGTCAGTTCTCCCTGCATCAGGAGCGCACGGTGCACGGCTCGCTGCCCAACCAGTCGGCGATCCGCCGCATCGGCTACGCGCTGTTCTTCATTCCACCCCATGTCCGCTCGACGCTCGGCCGGCGCAGCGCGCTGCTCGTCCGCGGGCGCGACGATTACGGACACTGGGATCCCGACCCGGCGCCGCGTTTCGACGACGATCCGCTGATCGACGCCTTCATCCGCTCGACCTTCCAGCAATACCGGGACCAAGAGCCGAGCGCCGCGAGAGCGCCGTCGTGACCGCGACCGCGGCGCGTGAAGCTTTCGAAAAAGACGTGCGGGCCAGCCGCGATCGGCTGACCGAATTATGTGTCGACCTCGTCAGGATCGACAGCCAGAACCCGCCGGGCGACACCGGCCCGCTCGCCGCCGCGATCGCGCGCCTGCTCGGCGAAGCGCCGGAGATCGAGACGCGCTTCGTCATCGCTCGGGCGCCGGCCGTCAATCTGATCGTCCGGCTCGCCGGACGAGGGGCCGGAAGGCGGCTGATCATCAACGGGCACCTCGACACTTTTCCGATCGGCGATTCGGCGCGGTGGACGGTGCCGCCGCTCGGCGGCACGGTCGCCGACGGCAAGATCTACGGGCGCGGCGCCGCGGACATGAAGGCCGGTCTGGCCGCCGCCATTCTTACCGCCGGGCTGCTGGCTCGTCACCGCGCCGATTGGTCCGGCGAACTCGTGCTCACCCTGGTCGGCGACGAGGAGACCGGCGGGTTGTGGGGGACCCAGCACCTGCTGAAGACGGTGCCGGAAGCCGCCGGCGACGCCATGCTGAGCGCCGATGCCGGCTCGCCGCAGGTCGTCCGCATCGGCGAGAAGGGCCAGATCTGGCTCGAGATCGCGGCGGAGGGCAAAGCCAACCACGGCGCCCATGTCCATCTCGGCGTCAACGCGATCGAGCGGCTGATGGCGGCGTTGGAGGCGCTGACGTCGCTGCGCGCGATGCCGTGTCAGATCCCCGAGGACGTGCTTGCCGTCATGCGCGCGGCGCAGCCGGTGTCGGAAGCCGTCTCCGGCGAAGGCGAGGCGCACACCCTGTCGCATGTGACGCTGAACATCGGCCGCATCGAGGGCGGCAGCGCGGTCAACATCATCCCCGATGCCGCGCGGGCGCTCTGCGACGTCCGCATCCCTCCCGGTCTCACCGTCGCCGATATCGAGCGCGAGGTCGGAAGGCTGATCGGCGGCCTGCCTGGCATCGCCCATCGCGTGCTGAGCGCGACCGAAGCGACGATGACGGATCCCAACCACGAATGCGTGACGCTGGCGATTGCCAACGCCGATGCGGTGGTGTCGGGCGGCGCGGTCGTCAACATGCGCGTCGGCTTCTCCGACGCGCGGTTCTACCGTCTCCACGGCGTTCCCTCGATCGTCTATGGCCCGACGCCGCACAATATGGGCGGGCCGGACGAGCACGTGACGATCGAAGACCTCTTTGCCGTGTTCTACGTCCACGCCATGACCGCGTTCGATTTTCTCGCGGGCTAGCGCGGCGGCGGTCAGGCGCGATTCTAGAACCCTCTCCCTGCGGGAAAGGGCAGAGTGAGGGACGGCTCGCTGTTCTGGCGCCGACAGCGTGCGCTCGTCTGAACCCTCACCCTAACCCTCTCCCGGAGGGAGAGGGTTAGAAGGATGCCTCTCCCGGAAGGAGAGGGAACAGAGGCGGACGCCGATCAGGCGGCGTTCGACTTCTTCGGCGGAATATAGGCCAGCGCGGCATGCTCGGCGCAATAGGGCTTGCCGCCGAGCGGGCGGGCGCCGCAGAAATGGAAGTTCTTCTCGCGCGGATGGCCGATCGGCCACGAGCAGCTGGGACCCGAGAACTCGATCACTACCTGACGCTTCGGCGGCGCCTTGAGCGGCGATGGCCGCGGCTCGAGCGACAGCCGATGCGCCTTGCCGACCACGGCATTTTTGGTCAGGCCGAGCCGGCGACCGATCTCGGCTGTGGAGTGACCTTCCTTCCACAAGCGGCCGAGTTCATCGATGAGATGTTGTGTCCACACCGTTTCCATAGAAATTCACCGTATCCAGTGTGCGAATGGGGCTCCAACCACAAAATACGGTAGCATGCGTCCAAAGCTTCGCCAATCCCCAACCGTCGCCGCACGACGTTTTTTATCGCTTGTGCGATAAGTGACAGAGGGGGCGCTTTGCTTGCCGCCATGTCGGCGGCGTGCCAAAGTCGGCCGAGCGCCTGCCGGCTAAAACTGCGAGGAGGCGATGAACCTCGATCCGCTCCTGCTGTCGCGGCTGCAATTCGTCTGGGTCATCGCCTGGCACATCCTATTGCCGGCCTTCACCATCGGGCTTGCCTCCTATATCGCGGTCCTCGAGGGCCTTCATCTCGCCACCGGACGCGAGGTCTATCTCCGCCTCTCGAATTTCTGGCTCAAGATCTTCGCCATTTCCTTCGGCATGGGGGTCGTCTCGGGGATCATCATGCCGTTCCAGTTCGGCACCAATTGGAGCCGCTACGCGGACGCCACGGCCAACGTGCTCTCGCCCCTCTTCGCCTATGAGGGGCTGTGCGCCTTCTTTCTCGAAGCGGCCTTCCTCGGCGTCCTGTTGTTCGGCCGCAAGCTCGTGCCTCCCTGGGCGCATTTTCTGTCGGCCCTGCTGGTCGCCGGCGGCACGCTCATCTCGGCGTTCTGGATTCTTGCAGCCAATAGCTGGATGCAGACCCCCGCAGGCTACACGGTGATCGACGGGCACTTCTTCCCCGCCGACTGGCTGCAGATCATCTTCAACCCGTCCTTTCCCTACCGACTCGCCCATACCGTCATCGCCTTCTACGTGACAACCGGCTTCGTCGTGCTCGGCGTCGCCGCCTACACGATCCGGCGCGGCCGGTTCTGGGAGGAGGGCCGGGTCATGCTGTCGATGACCTTGCGGCTCCTGACCGTGCTGGTGCCGCTGCAGATCGTGCTCGGCGACCTGCACGGGCTCAACACCCGCGAGCACCAGCCGGCCAAGCTGGCCGCGATCGAGGCGCACTGGGAGACCGGCGCGCGCGTGCCCCTGATCCTGTTCGCGCTGCCCAACGAAGCCGCCGAGCGTAACGACTACGTCATCGAGGTGCCGCTGCTCGGCAGCCTGGTGCTGGCGCACGACATCGACGGCGTGGTGCAAGGCCTCAAGGATTGGCCGCGCGACCAGCGCGCGACGGTCGCGGTGCCGTTTTTCGCGTTCCGCATCATGGTCGGGCTCGGCCTCGCGATGCTCGGCCTGGTGGCGCTCAGCTGGTGGCTGCGCCTGCGCCGCCGGCTGTACGACAGCGTCTGGTTCCTGCGCCTGTGCGAGCTCGCGATGCCGATCGGCTTCGTCGCCGTGATCGCCGGCTGGACCGTCACCGAG
>WNFI01699061.1_pt1 | contig 14775 bp, 11 predicted proteins | sample 5400471 | NCBI WGS metagenome assembly WNFI01 (sample SAMN13153348, study PRJNA577476) | soil metagenome | isolation source: 100 cm saprolite on Douglas fir-dominated hillslope | place: USA:California | collected 2013-09-17
CCAGCCATACGCCCAGTGCTGATTTTCCCGAAGCCGTGGGACCCACAACGGCGACGAGCGGCAGTCTCAAATTCTGTGAGTTCATCGAAAGAGGAGATGGCGCGCGCGCACGAACAGAAAGATAAGCACAAACAGCGCGAGGAGAATGCTGCCTAAGACTTGTTGGCGTGCGGGTCTCACTAGTGCGAGTAATCCGGCTGCAAATTATAGTAATACGTAAATCGCAGCTCGATATAGGGGCCGCTGAAAGCCGGCGGCAAAGGCTCAAAGGGATTGGAAGCGCGTATCGACGAGATGGCTGCGCGATCGAGCGGCTCTTTGCCGGAGCCAAATACTTTTACAGGTTCCCCATCCGGCACGCCACCATCTTTCATGATCCTGAATTGCAAGGACACCACGCCCTTGTCGCCCAACTCCACCGACGATGGCATCACCGCGAACCAATTGCGCTTGACGCTCTGATACACGCGCGCGAGGTAATCGTTGAAATCGACGCCTTCGTTCGGCGTCAGCATTTCAATGCCAGCACCAACGCTGCCTCGTCCTCCGCCTCCTTGTGCGCCGCGCGTAGGAATTGGCCCGCCGCCCCCGATAGGACGGGGAGCGTTCATCTTAGCGGCCTCGCGTATGGAATCCTGCAGCGAGCGCCCCGGAGAATTTTTCGGCAGCACCAGACTGTTCGGCTTGGGCTGTTCATCGGGAGTCTCCAGCTTTAAGGGCACCTTGGGCGCGTCGGTTTTTGGCGTCGTGGCGTCCGGCGGCGCGACATTGGGCTTCGGCACCGGGGCGCTCGGCAGTTCCTTCACCACGCGCTCCGGCTCTTTCGGAGGAGGCGCCGGCTGGGGCTCCGGCGGCGCCACTTTGCGGATTATGCGCGGGTCCACCTTCATGGTCTCGCTCGGCTGCTCGCGGCGTGGCGTGGGCCGCGGCGTCTCAAAAGCGCCGGGGGGCAGGAGGATGGTCATCTGTCTGCGCGCGAGATCCAGCTCGGCCTGCGTCTTGGGGCGCGCCGGAAAAACTTTTGGTTCGACGATGATGGCCACAATCAACAGGATGTGAAACAGCACCGAGGAGATGTTTCTCGCCAGGTCAGACTTGGCGCGGTCCTCGGTGCGCGCTTCGGTGAGAAGATTGACCTCGCCCGTCAAGAAAATATCGGGTTCGACGATCTCAGCCGGAAGAATGTTTTCCGAGGGAGCGATGATTTCCGGCGGCGCCGCGCCTTGCGGGACGGTAACGCGCTCGTCCATTTCCGTCGGCTGCAGCGGCAGGTTGCTAGGTTCTTCGACGGCGAAGTCTTCGCGCCTGATGCCGCGGGGGACAACGGTGCGCGCGGCAATTGACTCCAGCGGCAGAGAGGAAGGGATGTTCGTGCGGCCGTCCAAAGGGACGATGGGCAGCATTGCGGGGACGAGCGTGCGCTCATCCAGCGTGGAAGGGCGGCGCCGCGTCGTAGGAGTGTCCACGGCAGGCGGACGGGCGTTCATGGGAACGAGGAGGCGAGGGATCATTTTTCTGTTTTCTGTGCCGCGGCGAACGCTACCAGTTGGACGCGCTCGCCGTGCTCCTGGATGCTCGCCATTACACGCCCGGCAAGTTCCAGGGCGGCGCGGCCGGCCTCACCGTTGACGCGCGGCTCGCTGCGCGTACGCACCGCGTCTACGAAAGACTCCAGTTCGGCGCGCAGCGGCTCGACCGCGGGCGCAGGCAGCTTCTCATACGCGAATTCCGGCTGGGGGCCCGTTTTTTTCGCCGTGACGCGCAGCGCATCGCGCCTTGCGTAATCGAGCGAAATGTACTCGTGTTGCTGAAAGAAGCGCACTTTGCGCACGCGCTCGGTCGAGACGCGGCTCGCGGTCACGTTGGCGACCGCGCCTCCCGCAAATTCCAGGCGGGCGTGCGCGATGTCCACTTTGTCCGTGAGCACTGGAATTCCGACCGCCTTCACTTCGGTAACCGGCTGCTTTACGAGTGCGAGCAGGATGTCGAGGTCGTGGATCATCAGGTCGTAGATCACGTCGACATCAAGGCTACGCGGCGTGAACACTCCCAACCGGTGCACCTCGAAAAATAGTGGATGATTCAGAATCGGCTCGACCGCCAGCACCGCCGGGTTGAATCGTTCGACGTGGCCGACCTGCAGCAAGCGTCGATGCCGCCTTGCCGCGTCCAGCAGTGCATCCGCCTCCGCAAGACTCTTCGCCATGGGCTTCTCGACCAGAACATCGAGGCCCATTTCCATAAGGCGGCAGCCAATCTCCGCATGATCGGCGGTGGGCACGGCCACGCTGACGGCATCGGCCCGGCCGCGCAACTCGTTGAGTGAGCTGAAAGCGCGTGTGCGGAATTCGGTGGCGGCAGCTTGCGCGCGCTCAGCGTTCTGGTCGAAGACGCCGACCAGTTCGGCGTCTTGAATTTCGCGGTAAACGCGCGCGTGATTCCGTCCGAATTCACCGGTCCCGACAACGGCGACACGCAACTCGATCAATTTTGTGCGATCAAACAGCAAAGTTCGCCCGGCATCCACCACTAAAGCCGTGGCTTTCGCCTTCTTCATGTGTTCGATGGTGGGCAGACCGATCACAGGTACATCGAAGCGCATGTCTTGCCCCGGCTTGCTGACTTTCACCACCACGAGCGGCTTTTCGACAGCAATCCGCGCCGCGCGCGCAATGGTTTCGTCCGTGCCTTCCATGGCTTCGACGGCCACGCAAGCGCGATCGGAAATCACCACGGTTTGCCCGATGTCCAGGCCGGAAATTTGCCGCGCGACGCCGAGGCCGTACGCAATGTCGGCGGCCTCTCGTGCGTCCGGCGCGCGACGCGTGAGCACTCCCGCCTCCGGTACCAGCGGCTTCAGAAATAGCGTGGAATCTACCAGGCGTATCCCTTCATCTTCCAAAACGCGCGCCACCGCGCCGATGAGCGCGTCCGTATTTTTGCGCGGCAGAGAAAACAACAGCTTGGCCAGCTTCCAATCCGGCCGGATGGAGCTGAAAATTTTATTGTGCTTCACTTGCCCGGCCATCACCGCTTGCGTGACACCTTCCTGATGCATCAAGTCGATCGCTTTGCTCAACTCGCCAAGGCTCACCCAGTGCAGCCGTTTCGCGGAGCGCTCCAGCTCCGGCGCGGCTTCTTCCTTCAGCGCGATCACCGCCATCTCGATGCCCTGGCTCCGCGCGCCTTCGAGAACGAGAAACGGAAACTCGCACGTCTTCGGAATCGCCCAGCGATTTGCGCATTTCCGCGAGCGCCTGGCTGGTGTTCATCTTCGAGCGCGACAGCAAACGAAACGCGCGCGCCAGAACCTTCATGCGCTCCTCGGAAAATCCTTTGCGCTCCAGCCCAATGGTGTTGACGCCGTAGCTTTTCGTTTCACGTTCCGTCACCACGCGCGAAAACGGCGGCACATCCTGCGTAATCACCGTCGACGCTCCGATATACGCGTAGCGTCCAACGCGGCAAAATTGATGCACCGGCGACTGGAACCCGATTGTCGCGTAATCTTCCACGCTCACATGACCGGCCAGCGTCGCGCCGTTCACAAACAAAGTTTGGTCGCCCACGTGGCAGTCGTGCCCCACATGCGACGACGCCAGAAACAAGCTGCCGCTGCCAATCGTAGTCTTCCCTCCGCCGCCGACCGTGCCGCGGGTGATGGTCACGTACTCGCGAAACGTGTTCCCATCTCCCACCGCGAGTTCCGTCCTCTCGCCCCGGAAGCGGAAGTCCTGCGGATCGCCGCCCACCACGCAAAACGGATAAAACACGTTGTCGCGCCCGATCTTCGATGGCCCCTGCACCATCGCATGCGCATGCAACACGCAGCCTTCGCCCAGCTCCACGCCATCGCCGATAATCGCATACGCGCCGACGCTCACGCCGGCACCCAGTTTCGCGCCCGCCGCAACGACCGCCTGCGGATGAATCTGCGGCGTGCTCATTTCGCGGCGTCTTCCACCTTGGCGGGCATATCGCGATCGACCATTTTGCACATCAGCGTCGCTTCCGCCGCGAGCTGCCCGTCGACCGTCGCGCGGCCGTCCAACTTGCAAAAATCACCGCGCCAGGAAACCACTTTAATTTCCAGTTTCAATTGATCGCCAGGCACTACCGGCCGCCGAAAGCGCGCACCATCCACGGCCACGAAGTACAGCAGCTTATTTTCGCGATCCGGAACTTCCTGCAGCAGCAGCAACCCGCCGGTCTGCGCCATGGCCTCGATAATCAACACGCCGGGCATGATCGGCTTGCCGGGAAAATGCCCCTGAAAATGCGATTCGTTGATGGTCACATTCTTGATGCCCACCACGCGCTTCAGCCGCTCCATTTCCACAATGGCGTCGACAAACAAAAACGGATAGCGGTGCGGCAAAATCTTCTGAATTTCGGTGACGTCCAGTATCATCGGCGCTCCCGTAGCCGCGCACCCCTGCGGCCTCTTGTATTCCCGGCAAACCTGCAATTATATGCGAACCAGGGCGGTTGCTGGCGAGTCTTTGCACTGCTAACTGGGCGCTGTTAGCATGTCCCGGCGATGACTGAATCGAACTCCCCCTCGGCCCTGCTGCGCCTCCTAAAGCCGCGTTTGCCGCAAATGCTCTCTGTCCTTCGCACATTTGTCCTGGCGGAATCGCCGAGCCTGGAGAAAGCGCACGCCGACCGCTGCTGCGCCATCGTCGCCGCAGAGTGGCGCAAACATGGCGCACGCGTCGAGCGGCTCGCGCAGAAGCATCGCGGCGATCATCTGCGCATCGTTTGGCAGCCGCGGAAGTCGCGTGCCGCGGGACAGCTTCTCGTTCTCGGCCACTATGACACGGTGTACGCCACCGGAACGCTCGCGAAAATGCCCTTTCGCTTGTCCGCCGGCAAAGCGTATGGCCCCGGCACGTTCGACATGAAAACAGGAATCGTGCAAGCGCTCTTCGCACTCGACGCCCTGCAACAAGCGCAAGCCCCGCTGCGAAAACGCATCGTTTTTCTCTGGACCTCTGATGAAGAAATCGGCAGCGAGTCCTCGCGCAAGCTCATCGAAGCCGAAGCTCGCCGCAGCGACGCGGTCTTTGTGCTTGAGCCGTCGTTCGGCCCGCGCGGCTTGCTGAAAACAGCTCGCAAGGGCGTGGGCGAAGCGGAAATCATTGTGCACGGGCGCGCCTCGCACGCTGGCCTCGCGCCCCACGACGGCGTGAACGCCGTGCACGAACTCGCCCGGCAGATTGCACGATTGGAGCAGTGGAACGATTTGCGCCGCGGCATCGGCGTGAACGCCGACGTGATCGAGGGCGGCACGCGCGTCAACGTCATCGCCGAGCGTGCCCGCGCCGTGGTCGACCTTCGCGCGCTGCGCCTTGCCGACATGCGCCGGCTCGAGCACCGCTTGCGCGCGTTGCGGCCCCTCACCCGTGGAGCGCGCCTGGAAATTCACGGCGGATTCAATCGCGCCCCCATGGAACGCAAAGTCAGCGCCGCGCTTTTCTCTCGCGCGAAATCATTGGCGGCGCAAATGGGTTTTTCGATCGGGGAATGCGTCGCGGGCGGCGGCTCGGACGGCAATCTCACGGCGGCGCTCGGCGTCCCGACGCTCGACGGCCTAGGCGCGGTCGGCGATGGCGCGCACTCCGCGCGCGAGTATGCCCTCATAAAAACGATGCCCGAGCGCGCCGCGCTCCTCGCCGCAATGCTGCGCGAGAGCTGACGAACTACAAGCGTCCACGCCGGCGCAACGAATATTGTTTCAGTAGGTCTTGTGCAAATACTGCGCGGTGGATTGCATCAGTTCCTCATAATCGCTGCGCAACACTTGCCGCAACGCCGCTTCTGCTGTGCTTCCCCCAGCGAGGCGGTCCAGGATGTGCTCCATGTCGGTCATTCCATCGACTTGCACGATGTACTCCACGTTGGCGAGCGCCCATGCATACGCATAGGCCGCGACCTCGTTGGACAACTGCAACCACGATCCTTCCAGGTCGCCGAGCGACATTGCCTGCTTCGCGTCATACGCCTGCAAGAGCACCCCGGCAGCCGCACCGCTGCGCTTTCCCTCCATCCATTGCGCGAGTCCTTCCTGTATCCAAGTCGGTGCGTTCGCGCGCGTTTTTTGCCGGACGAAGCTGTGCGTCAGCTCGTGCTTCAACACGCGAGACAATTCCGGCGTCAACTGTTTCAATCCTTGTACCGGCACGCGAATGCGCCCGTCATTCAGCGCACCGGCCCAGCCTGGCGCGCGCGTGATGTCCGCGAACGCTTGCTGCGTGTACAAAATCACCCCGATCGGTTCCGGCGGAGTGTAACCCAGCTCCGATTCGATGGCGGAAAAATGTATTTCCAGAGCGCGGAGCACCTCGCGCGCCAGTCCCGGCTCCGCCTCGCCGCTGTAGCGCAGCGTAAAGTGGCTGCTTTCGTTCTCGCGGTAATTTTCTTCCTCCTGCTGATCGCGCTTTGCCTTGTCGAGCGCCGCTTGCACCTGGACGTCCGGCCGGAGCGCCAGCGCGCGTTCCCATTCCGAGACGGCCTGGCTCAGCTTGTTCATCCCGTAATACGCCCAGCCGGTGAGCTTGGGCACGTCGGGATTGTCCGGAGCAACGCGTTGCGCGCGTTCCAGATAGTCAAGGGCTTGCTTGTATTCGCTGCGCCGCAAGTGCAGGTATGCGACGTCTAGCAGCATGACCAGATTATCAGGCGCGTACGTCAGCGCGGTGCGTTCATCGTCAAGCGCGTGCTCCATATCGCCGCGCACGAGCTCCAACTGAGCCGCGGCATGGTACGCGATGGACGCTTTTTCATTCGCTCCCGCCCCGCCAGACCGCGCCTCGCTCGCAACTTCAGCCAGGAATTCGCGGTCCACCAGGCCGTCATGCACCGCGCCGCTCTCCGCTGCGGCGTTCGCCTTGCTGGGTTCCAGGCTGGGCGGCGTAATGGCCAGGTTCGCCGCCCCGGTAGACGCCATTTGCGTCGCACCGCCCTTTTCGATGTGATCGACCATCGATTTCGGCAGCGCCAGCTCGCCCGCCGCCGTCAAATAGCGCACTTTGTCGCCTTCCACGACCACGCTGTCCGCCACGATGCGGCGCCCATTTTTTAGAACGATGGTATCCGCGTACACATCCTTCGCAACCAGCAGAGACAAACCGGCAGCGAGAATCAGCTGAAGGCGCATCCCTTTATTTTAGGGTCGCCACCTAACACCGCAACCTGCCGCCTTGTCCCGCCATGCCGAAAGTGACTACACTCGGATATGCGGTTCCGGGTCGCTTTCCTCGGGCTCTCCTTTTTGCTGGCGGCCGCGGAAGTCTGGCCAGCGGAGAAGACCGCTCGCGAAATCTACGACCAACTGAACGCACTCCGCGTGGACCCTGCCACGCTCTACGACATTGAGCCCGCCAATCGCATTGAGCTCCGCCGCGGTGACGTACAGCTCTCTTTCGAGCAGGGCAAGCTCGCTTTCTTGCAATTGTTCGAGGGCCGCGCCACTGGCGCCGTCTTTTTCGGTCGCGGTCACATCCTTGCCGTACCGCGCGACCCCGTCGAAAAGCAGCAGATGGCGCACTTTTTAGGCGCGCCGATTCTGGATCAGGACTTTACTTCGGCTTGCTTGCGCTTCACGGACGACACCGCCGCCGAGCTGCTGCGCCAGCTTCGTGCGGTCCAAGTTTCGCCGCAACAGGATTCCGCGTTCGCGGCCCGCTGGGACGCGCTGCTGGCCACGCTGAATACCGGCCAGTCGCTTCGCGTTCTGTTCGATTCGCTTTCGCAAACTCCCAAACCCTATTTCTTCGGCGCAATCGATGGTGTCACCACCGGTCCTTTCGACCTGATTCTGGATCCCCTGCGCCGCGACTCTTTGCTGCTCGGCCAGCCCAAAAAGAAGGCGGGCAGAACGTTCTATGACGTATGGGCCTCCTACAATGCGCCGGGCATTGCTCCTCCCCCGATTCCCTTCCGCGCCCTACGCTACTCGATTGACACTTCCATCCTCGCCAATAATTCGCTGGAAGCGAAGACGGAGGTGCGCTTTCGCGCAGAAACCGGCGGCGAAAGATTAATCCCCTTGCAGCTCTCGCACCTGTTGAACGTCGACGAGGTCAGCGGCGAGCACGGTGAAGCCCTTATCTTCTTTCAAAATGAGGGAATGACTCTGCGCGAGCGCAGTACGCGCGGAAACGACTTTCTCTATGTAGTTCTGCCGTCGCCGCCCGCGCGCGGCGCCGAGTTCACCCTGCGCTTCCGCTATCGCGGCAACGTTATTGAAGACGCCGGAAACGCCGTGCTCTACGTTGGCGCGCGTGAAAGCTGGTATCCGCACTTCGGCGACGCTGCGGATTTCGCCGATTACGAATTGACGATGCACTGGCCGCGGCGCCTGCGCTTGGTAGCCACGGGCGCAAAGCTCGACGAGCGCGAAGATGGCGACTTCCGTGTCGGCCATTGGCGCACGGAGAGGCCGGCATCGGTCGCTGGTTTCAATCTGGGCGATTACGCTTTTGCTTCCCTGGCCGCTGGGGCGCATTCGGTGGAGGTGTACGCCAATCGCATGCTGGAGCAGGCGCTCAACAATCGTTTGGGCGCTCCCGCTTTCGATGTCCCGCGCATGCCGTCGCCCCGTGGCCCCGAGGGGCAGAGCAGTCCGAATATGATGCCGATGATTCCCGTGGCGCCCAGCCCTGCGGACGCGCTCAAACAATTGGGGCGCGGCATCGACTCCTCCATTCGTTTCTACGAAAATTACAGCGGGCCGTTTCCCTTCCAAAAGCTCGGCGTTTCACAAATTCCGGGAACCTTCGGCCAGGGCTGGCCCGGACTTCTTTACATCTCCACGTTTTCCTTCCTTCCTCCCGCGGCGCAGCAGCGCGCCGGACTCACCGAAAGCGGGCAGGAGCATTTCACGGAGCTGGTTCCATTTCACGAGGTGGCTCACCAGTGGTGGGGCAACGTCGTTGGCTGGAGCTCCTATCGCGATCAATGGATCGACGAAGCCATCGCCAACTATCTGGCGCTCCTTTTTGCCGACAGCCAAAAGAACGCCAATCATTCTTTGCGTGTCTGGCTCACGCGCTACCGCCAGCGCCTGGTTGAAAAATTGCCAGGCGCCGAGGAGTCCGCTTCTGAAATCGGCGCTCTCGATCTAGGCACGCGCCTGACGTCGTCAAAATCCCCGGAAGGGTTCGAACAAGTCATTTACAGCAAAGGTTCTTGGGTGATTCACATGCTGCGCGAAATGCTGCGCCAGCCCGGCGCGAAAGATCCCGACGCGCGTTTTGTGGCGCTGCTCCGTACGCTGGCGAGCAAGTACGCTTATCGCGCCCTCTCCAGCGCAGGCCTGCAGCGCGAAATCGAAGCGGTGATGACTCCCAGCATGGACCTCGAGGGCGGCCGCTCCATGGAGTGGTTTTTTGACGATTGGGTGCGCGGAACCGGCGTTCCGCATTATCGCGTGGAATTTTCCGTGCACCACTCCGAGAAGGGTTTCCTGGTGCGCGGAAAGCTCTTTCAAAGCGGCGTATCGCGTTCGTTCATCGCCCCGGTGCCGTTGTACGCGAATGCTGGCGGGCATCCAACAGAACTGGGCGTAGTGATCGCTGCTGGCCCCGAGACCGGCTTTCAATTCACCACCCAGGCCGCACCCGGCAAGATCTCCATCGATCCCCGCATGACTCTTCTCTGCGTTAGCGAGTAACCGCCTGGATCAAAGCGTTTTTTGATTGATGGACTGTTCTTTGAGGAGCGGGCTTGCCGGATTAAGCTGCGCTTTTCCTTCCGTGTCGAAGGTATATACGAAGCCCTCCGGGTCCGCTACCAGCGCCGGGAGCAAGCCGGCACTGACGAGCTCGCGCATACTGCGCGGGCTGTGCCCGCTGCGTTTTTCGTATTCCGCGGCGATCTTGTTCAGTTGCGCGCAGTCCGTCCGCGCGCGAAGTAGTTGCAAATGTATTTTGGCGTTTTTCTTGATGGAAGGATCGCTCGCGGAATCATAAATCTCACTCCACAGCATCACCGAAGTCTCCAGGGTCTCGCCTTTCTCGCTGATCCTGGCGGCGAATGCTTTCATCCACACCATCGCGCCCGGCTTCTTGCTCCCTTCCAGGAAAGCATCTGCCGCCCGCTGATAGTCCTTCAGCTCAAAGTAATAGATGGAACCGAGATCTTCGTAAAAGCGCCAATATTCCGGGTTCGCGCGAATTCCCCGCTGCAGCAGGTCGATGCCTAGCTCCGGCCTCCCCGCACCGCTGGGTGGCGGTTCGCTCAGGAACATCGAGCCGAAACGATACGCCACGATCAGATTGGGATCGAGAGTCGTGGTCACATCCAGCAAGGGCCAGAGCAGTTCGATGTTGGACTGATGATTTGCATGCTTATTGCCGTAGTACTGTACCACCCGCGTCCAATACAGATCGGCGATCAGCGGAGCGTACTCCAGGCTCATGGCCTTCAGCAGCGGGCCGGAGCGCAACACCAAATCATCTTGCTCTTGGTGCAGGTCCGCCAGCCGGGCGTCGATGGCATGCTGCAGTTCCCAAACGCCCCAAAATCCCAGCAGCAGGACGGCCCACAGCAGGACGTACGATCTTCCAGCCTTCATTTCAGGTTTCGCCTAGTGAAAATGGCTGCCGCAGCGGTCAATCTGCAGCCCCTGCGACATCGTTTCACTTTGAAAGTTGCGCATTTCCGCGACGAACAATCCCGCGATATAGAGGCCAGCAGTATACAAAATAGAAAGCAGCGGCGTCGTGAAGCACGAAAACAAAAGCGCCAGCGCTACCACCAGCGCGAGCTTCAGCAAAATGAAATACACCGCAACCAGCACCGGTCCTTCGACATGCTCGGTGCTCTGCTTGACGAAACTCAGCGCCACAAACAGACCCGCGGCCATGGCCACGGTATTCACCGTCAAAGTAAGCACCAGGCCGCCGAATTTCCCCAGCAAAAATTCCCATCTCCGCACCGGCTTGGCCAGCAGCGCATACAACGTGCGCTTGTCCATTTCCTTCGACACCAAGCCCACGCCAATAAACACCGCGATCAATAATCCAATCACCGAAATCGCGCTCAAGCCCAGCGTCACGATCACCATCTCTTCTATGCCGATGGACACCTGGCCGACCAAAATCGACGCGGCAATCATGGCCAGCGCGAAAAATACCAGGTTGTACAGCACACGATCGCGCACCGCTTCGCGAAACGTATTCAGCGCCACTACCCACGCGCGCTTCACTTTCCGCTCACCTCCACCGCCGGCGCCTGCGCGCGGTCTGCTTCCACAAGGTGCATGAAATATTCTTCCAGCGTGGACTTAACCTGCGCGACCGACAAAATCTTCGCCCCGGCGCTGCCCAGTTGCTGCAGCGTTGCGTGCAAATCCACCTCCGGAACCTGCATACGGTAGCGTTTCCCGGTCTGCGTCGCCTTGCTCAGCAAGGGCTGCAACCCGGCAGCGGCTCCCGCGTATTCGAACAAAATCTCCATTCCCTGCGCTTTCATTCCCACAATTTCGTCCGGCGCGCCCACCCCGTGCAGTTTCCCGCCGACAATCACTCCGACGCGGTCGCAAAGCATTTCTGCGTCAGACAAAATGTGCGTGGAAAACAACACCGTTTTTCCTGCATGCTTCAGCTCCAAAATGATGTCGCGAACTTCGCGACGCCCGACTGGATCGAGCCCCGACATTGGCTCGTCCAGGATCACCACTTTCGGATCATGCAGAATGGCCTGCGCCACACCGATGCGTTGCAACATGCCTTTCGAATATTTTCGCAGCTGAATTTTTCGCGCCGTCTCCAGGCCCACTTTTTTCAGCATGCCGTCCACGCGCGCCTTTCGCTCTTGCGCGGGCAAATCATGAATTCGAGCGAAATAATCGAGCAGTTCCGCGGCCGTCAGGTAGTCGTAAAAATACGGCTGCTCCGGCAGATAGCCGATATCCGCGTGGATGGAAATGTCGCTGATGGATTTCCCGAGGATGCGGGCGGTGCCGGCGGTGGGAAAAATCAGCCCCACCAATAATTTTATGGTCGTGGTCTTGCCGGCGCCGTTGGGCCCGAGGAAGCCGAAAACTTCCCCATCCTCGACACTCATGCTCAGCCCTTCGAGCGACGTCTTCCTTTTCAGGTGCAGAAAACCGAAGGGATAATCCTTAGTCAGATTCTCGATTTCAATCGCCGCGGTTGCCATGCTCACATTTTTTAGAACCTAAGCCTTGCCGTCAATTCCCTGGCTGCGTGCGTGTGCGTGGAAAGGGACTATGGGAGCGTGAAATTCCGCGCCGCCCTTGCGTTCTCTTGCGTTTCTAGTTGTCGCTGCGCACCGAGCCGATTTGCACCAATTGCGCGGGCACCGGAGGCGGCGCCATGGCCTTCGGCCTGCGGGTTTGCGGATCGCGCCAGTTGTCCAGAATTCCCACTTGCTGCACGCAGGAAACGGTGCAACGCGCCGCGCAGAATTTCTCCGTGAAATATTCGTGGCGGCGCATTTCCGGTGTGTACTGCGTCAGCGGAATGCCCGGATATCCCCGTTGCTGCGAGCACCAGTGCACCAGGCCGTCCTCGCAGATGTAGAGATAGCGCGAGCCGGAGCGGCAGCGCCAGTTGTGTTCGCGGCCGCGCGCCACATTGTGCTGGAATTCGTTGAAGCGCGAAAACGAGCGCTTTCCTAGCGTCATAATCTCTTCGAAAATTTCCGTTTCGCGTGGCCCCAGCGGCTTTAGCTGCCCGTTGTGGTCGTGAATGATTCCCACCGTGCTGGTAAAACCGAGTTCCACGGCACGGTGCGCGATCTTCAGCGCATCTTCCGGATTTTTTACGCCGCTGCCCAGCACGGAATTGATATTCACCTGAAAAACCGCGTATTGCGCCAGCCATTCCAGCCGCGTATCCAGCGTTTTCAAACTCTTCAGTGAAACTTCATCCGGCACGGCGTTGTCGATGCTGATTTGCAAATGTTCCAGTCCGGCTGCGTTGAGTTTTTCGATCGTTTTTTGGTCCAACAAAAAACCGTTGGTAATCATCCCAGCGATCATGCCGCGGCGCCGGATGTGCCGGATGACTTGGTCGATCTCTGGATGCATCAGCGGCTCGCCGCCGCTGATGGTGATGATGGAAGTGCCCATGCCGGCCAGGATGTCCAGTCGGCTTTTCATCTCTTCCAGCGGGACGGGCTTGGAAAAATCATCAAATTCGTTGCAATAGGTGCAGGCCAAGTTGCAGCGCCGGTTGGGGATAATGTGCACCAGGATGGGGTGCTTGGTGGAAACCAGGGCCTTGCCGATCATGCGCAATTCGCGCAGCCGCGTGCGCGCGAAGCGGAGGCGCCTGCGCACCCGCACAGCAGCGGAAGGCTGCGCTGATTTGTTATCCCCAGCCATTAAGAGTGAGAAATACCCCTCACGCAATTATACATTAGCCCGTTACACCGCAAGCACGCCTGTCCCTGCGTACTATTGTCCGTGGCTAATCAGATACTTACGCTCGAAATGGAGCAGAAACTTGATGACCAGCCAGCCCCCAACCAGTTCGCCCGTCAACACGACCGACCCGCGGGGCGCCAAGAGTCTGATGGCCATATTCAGTTTAGCGCTCGTCCTGGTCTTCTTTGCCGCGGCCATTCCGGCGCAGGCGGAGCGGTTGCTGGAGCGGGCCATCAATCACTATGACGGGGCGCTGGAGCTGATCGGTAAATCCGTCGATAACTGGTTTGGACAGTTGGAGTTACAAGGCCAGCTTTCCAGCCTCCTGACTACGGCTCTCAATTCCAATGACTTGCATGTGCGCGCCGCGGCGCTTGAAATCGAGCTGGCCGGGTACAACCTGCCGAAACGTACCGAGAGCGCGGACAATCTGATCGAGCGAATCCGACGGGAGCCTTCGGCGCGTCCCTGGGCGTTGTGGATGCTGGGCGTGCTGGGCAATCGCGGTGTGGAGTCGCGTCGAGCATTCGTCACGCTGATGGACCACCGGCATGACCCGGACGAGCAGACGCGGTATTGGGCGGTTGAGGGCTTGTCCATGCTGGGGACGGATGAGACTGTAGCCCCCTTGCTGGAGGCGTTCCGCAGCGATCCTTCACCGCTGGTGCGCGAGCGCGGCGGGTGCGGATTAGCGCAGTCCGGGATGTTGACGCGGGAGCAGCGCATGCGCGCTGTGCCGCGCCTGCTTAAAATGACAGACGATATGACCCTGGACGACGCGACACGCGGTTGGGTCTTCCAGGCTTTGCGGGACATCACCGGCGCCTCCATTACGGCACAGCCTGATGCGTGGCGCGCCTGGTGGGCCCAGCATCGCGGCTAACGCTTTACTTAGCGTCTCCGTGCCCTCTGTGCACCGAACTCTGCGCCCTCTGTGTTAAGTTTTGTCCTCTCCCTTGGCTCCCTCATTCCTGAACCTGCTAAACTCATAATGCCCAGACCGGGAGTTCCTTCATGTCGGAAGCCACAAAACCCGCGCAGACCGCCGCCACGCGCACAGAAAGCGACAGCATGGGGAAGATGAAGGTGCCGGCGGACCGGTATTACGGGGCGCAGACGGCGCGGTCGCTGGTGCACTTTGCGATTGGCAAGGACACCATGCCGGCGGAGCTGATCCGTGCGTTTGGGATTTTGAAGAAGGCGGCGGCGCTGGTGAATCAGGATTTGGGGAAGCTGCCGGCGGAGAAAGCGCGGCTGATTGCGCATGCGGCCGACGAAGTGATTGCGGGGAAACTCAGCGGGCATTTTCCGCTGCGAATTTGGCAGACCGGCAGCGGAACGCAGACGAACATGAACGTCAACGAGGTGATCTCGAA